>Ga0224497_10000675_pt1 | contig 23330 bp, 21 predicted proteins | sample SF_Jul11_sed_USG_4_FD_167970 | JGI IMG/M metagenome (GOLD analysis project Ga0224497, IMG submission 167970) | Sediment microbial communities from San Francisco Bay, California, United States - SF_Jul11_sed_USGS_13 | ecosystem: Environmental > Aquatic > Marine > Sediment | place: USA...
AATCGTGACGTTCGACCTGGGCGGCGCTTTCATCCATCGCATCGATCCCGCGGTGTTAAGTTGCGATTCCTGTCACAACGACAACAACACGATAAACGCGGTCGGCAAGACGCCCACGCACCCGGATACGACCGCCGATTGTGGATCCTGTCATAGCTCTGACCTCGACCCTGCTACCGGTACGCGCAGTTTTGCTTTTGCAGTCTTCGACCACGCCGGTATTACCACCGACTGCGCTCAATCGGGATGCCACACGGGTCCGCCGGCAGCGACGGGCATGGATATCAACCATTTACCGACTCTCGAGGATTGCAGCGTTTGTCATACCCCGGGCGCCTTCAGCACCGGTGTGTTTACCCATGGGCCGGGTTACCTCGCGCCCACCAATCAGTGCGCAGACTGCCACAACGAAGTGATCACCGGCGGCAAGCTACCGAGCCATTTTCCGACGCCTCTGGGTGCGATTCAGGATTGTGCCGACTGCCACGACACGACGAATTTTGCCGGCGCGCCGTTCGATCACCTGAACATCGATCCGAACAATTGTGCGCTGTGCCATAACGGCAACTTCGACACCACCGGCAACACGCTCTATGGCAAACCCGGAACCCATCTGCCGGTCAGCCAGGACTGCAGCGTGTGTCACACGACCAGTGCGCCGTTCTGGCAGGTGCCGAATTTCGGGCACCCGAATATCACGGGCGATTGTGAAAGCTGCCATAGCGGCAATGCCAATTTCGTTGCGGTTGGAGCCATCGGCAAAAAGTCGAATCACATCCCGGCGCTGAATCAATGCGTGACCTGCCACAACGTCACCAGCAGCGGTGGTTTCGCGTCGCCGGGCCGGTTTCTCACCAACGTGCACGCCGCTATCACCAATGGTTGCGAGGGTTGCCACGTCAGCCGCTTCCTGGCCGCATCGGCAACGACTCCGGCCGGGCTGATCAAGGATGCGAATCACCTGCCCACCAGTCAGGATTGCGACCTATGCCACACGGTGGCCGGCTTCGGACCGCCGACTAACTTTGCTCACCTCGGCATCACCGGTAATTGCGCCTCCTGCCATGACGGGACCTACGACCCCGATGGTCCAACAGGCCCGCTGGGACCTAGCGGCAAGGCGGCAGATCAGAGCGGGCACGTCGCCACCAGCGCCGATTGCGGCAGTTGCCACAACACCGATAATTTCTTCCCCGCGTTCGCGATCGACCATACCGACCCCGCCGTGCTGGCGCAGCGTTGCGATGACTGCCATAACGGCACCGATGCGACCGGTAAGATCGACGCGCCCAGCCCCCACGTCCCGACAACCCAGGATTGCGGTGTCTGTCACGTGGCCGGAGGCACCTTTGCGCCGGCGGTGTTCAATCACACGGGTATCGTCGACAACTGCGCGTCCTGCCACAACGGCACCGACGCGACCGGCACCGGCGCAAAAACGAATCCGGCGCATATACCGATCGGGCAGCAGGATTGCTCGGCGTGCCATAATCCCACGGCCTTTGCCAATGCAACCTTCGATCACCAGGGCATCGTCGATAACTGCGCTATCTGTCACGATGGTTTCTACGCCCGGGGCAAGCATGGCGACCACGTACCGACCAACGGCGACTGCGCCGATTGCCACCAGACCACGGGTTTCCTGCCGGCCACCTTTAGCCACGACGGCATCGTCAACAACTGCGCGTCCTGTCACGACGCCGGTCTGGCGACACCGAAGAAGACCAACCACGTTCCGACCAACCAGGATTGCGGCGTCTGCCATACGCCGAGCGCTTTCAGGCCGGCGACCTTCGACCATACCGGCATCGTGAATAATTGCGAGTCCTGCCACGACGGTAGTACCGCGAAGGGCAAGGTCGATGCGGTGCCCGCGCATATCCCGACGGGCCTGGACTGCTCTTTCTGCCATACCACCGCGACCTTCGTCGGCGGCAGCTGGACGCACGATGCCGGCAGCGCCAACAATTGTGATACCTGCCATGATGGCAATACCGCGACAGGTAAGATAGACGCGGTTCCGCCGCATCTGTCCACAGTCGAGCAATGCGATGTCTGTCATACGACGAGCGGCTGGGCGCCGACAAGCTTCAGCCATGATCTGAATGGAAACTACCCGGGCGATCACCGCATAGACCCCGGCTGTACCGGCTGTCACGGTCCGACCATCAGCGCCACTATCCCCTGGCCTTTTCCCCAGTACCAGCCTTTCTGCGCCGCCTGTCACGCGAATGACTTCAGACGCGAGGGAGACCACATTGGCGGCAGTAACGGTACGGTCGAGCAAAACAAGAATTGCGGTGCCAGTGGCTGTCACAGAGTCAGTAGCAGTGGATTCTAGGAGACTGGCCAGACAAAGGTCGCCGGCTGTTACTGATTAATTCCGTTAGCCAGACCTGCCCGGAAGGATTAGAATTTTCTTGGCGAAGTCTTTTCACAACATCAAACAAATCCAGGCCAATGAAAGTTACCCCTTCATTAAAGTTTCAGATATCGGTATTCCTCGTATTCGTAATGATCGCGGTCGGTGCCTATTTTGCAGTTATCAGCCTTTCCAGCCCCGTGGAGCGGGACCTGATGAGTGAATTCAAGGCCGCGCCGCCGGTTACCCCGAACCCGGTAACCCAGGGCTCATCAGCCAGCATCGCTCCGGTTGACGTGATGCTGGTCGGCTTGAGGCAGCGCCTCGAATCCCAGCCAGACGATATCGATGGGTGGATATTGCTGTCGAAGTCGTATTATCACCTGCAGCAATTCACGGAGGCGAACGAGGCGTTCGAGAAGGCCAGGGCACTGGGATATACCGGCGACTGGCAACCTCTGCCCCGCATCGATGCATTCGGTCAAAACGGTATTACCGGCCAGGGGCGAGATTCGTCGGTCAATACAGACACGGCGGTCAGGCCCGAGGACGCCGGCGATCTGGCTGGATTGAAACTGAAAGTTTCGCTGAACCCGGCTATCGCAAACGATATTACACCCGGCTCCGCGGTCTTTGTGTTCGCACGCTCGGCGATTAATCCGGGACCCCCCCTGGCCGTGATTCGCAGGCAGGCCGGCGACCTGCCGTTTGAAATTGCGCTAAACGACAGCCATGCCATGATTGCGGACAGGACCATCTCGTCTGCAGAGCGCGTGATCGTCGGGGTCAGAATATCGGCTTCGGGGAATCCGCAGCGACAGCCGGGGGACTATGAGCAATTATCGGATCCAATTCCGTCGAATTTTGCGCAGCCGATTGAAATCGTGATCAGCGACAAGATTTAACCACCCGGCGTTTTACGGGACGCCGCCGCGGCAAAATACCGCCTTTGGAGAACCTGCCTTCGATTCGTGGTATTCGTATGTATCGAGGTCCCGGATAACTGCTGGCGCAATTTCCGAGACGCTGCCGCGGCTTTAGCCGCGGCGGCGCTTGATGCGGTATTCGGCGGAACGGGCGTGCGCGACCAGGCCTTCGCCGCGGGCCAGCGTCGAAGCTACCTTGCCGAGTTGCGAAGCCCCCTGCGGCGAGCAGCCGATCAGGCTCGAGCGCTTCTGAAAATCGTAAACGCCGAGCGGTGATGAAAAGCGCGCGCTTCTGGAGGTCGGCAGCACGTGGTTGGGGCCGGCACAGTAGTCTCCGAGCGCCTCGGCGGTATGGCGCCCGAGGAAGATGGCACCGGCGTGTCGAATAGACCGCGCCAGTTCGCGCGCGTTATCGACCGACAGTTCGAGATGCTCGGGTGCGACCAGGTTGGCCACCTCGGCAGCCTCGTCGAGATCCCGGACCCGGATCAGCGCGCCGCGTGCGCGCATCGACTGGTCGATAATCTGCCTGCGCGGCATCTCCTCGATCAGGCGCTCGATACTCCGCTGAACGCGGTCCAGAAACTCTCCGTCGGGAGACAGCAGGATCGCCTGGGCGTCCTCGTCGTGCTCTGCCTGCGAGAACAGGTCCATCGCAATCCAGTCGGGATCGGTGCCGCCGTCACAAATCACCAGTATCTCCGATGGCCCGGCCACCATATCGATACCGACGATGCCGAACACCATGCGCTTCGCCGTGGCGACGTAGATGTTGCCTGGCCCGACTATCTTGTCGACGGCGGGCACGGTTTCGGTGCCGTAGGCCAGCGCGGCAATGGCCTGCGCGCCGCCAATCGTGAACACGCGGCTGACCCCGGCAATATGCGCGGCCGCAAGCACCAGCTCGTTGACCACGCCCTGCGGCGTGGGCACGACCATGATCAGTTCGCCGACCCCGGCGACTACCGCCGGGATCGCATTCATCAGCACCGAGGAAGGATAAGCGGCCTTGCCGCCGGGCACGTACAGGCCGACACGATCGAGCGGCGTCACCTGCTGGCCCAGCAAGCTGCCGTCCGCTTCGGTGTATTCCCAGGACTCCAGCTTCTGACGCTCGGCGTAGGCGCGAATCCGCGCAGCGGCCTGCTGCAGGGCTTCTCGAGCCTCCGGTTCGATGCCGTGGCAGGCCTGCTCGAGTCGTTCCAGCGGCATTTCGAACTCGGCGACGGACGCGGCCTCAAGGCCGTCGAAGCGGCGGCTGTATTCGAGCAGCGCGCGGTCGCCGTCGGACCTGACCGAGCGCAATATGTCGTCGACGGTGGCGACGACCTCGTTCGCGGAAACCGAGTCCCAGGAGATCAGTTGTTCCAGCGCCGCGCCGAAACCGCTGTCGCCGCTGTCGAGTCGTCTGATATTCATGGTCGCTTCAGCGCATTTTCGATTCTGTCCACGAGCTCCCTGATCGGCCGGTTTTTCATCTTCAGCGACGCGCGATTTATGATTAAACGCGAACTGATATCCATGATGTGATCGAGCGGCGCCAGCCCGTTGGCCTTTAGCGTGCTGCCGGTATCTACGAGGTCGACGATGATGTCCGCGAGCCCGACCACGGGTGCCAGCTCCATCGATCCATAGAGCTTGATAAGCTCGACCTGGCGCCCCTGGTCGAGGAAGAATTGGCGCGTAATGCCCGGGTATTTCGTCGCCACCTTGAGGCGTCCCCGCGGCAGCGTTTTACCGGCAGGGCCGGCGGTCATCATCCTGCAGGGGGCGATTTTCAGATCGAGACGCTCGTACAGACCCTCGCCACCGTGCTCGAGCAACACGTCCTTGCCGGCGACCCCGAGATCGGCAGCACCGTACTGGACATAGGTCGCGACGTCGGCGGAGCGGATCAGCACCAGTTTGATATCTTTATTGCTGGTGGCAAAAACAAGTTTGCGGCTGCTGGCCAGGTCGTCCACGGGTTCTATCCCGGCGCGCGCCAGCAGCGGCAGGGTCTCGTCGAGAATCCTGCCCTTGGCGAGCGCAATGGTTAACTCGGTAGCCACGGGCATCAGTTTGGAACGCGTTGGATCTGGGCGCCGAGCCCCGCGAGCTTTTCCTCGATATGATCGTAGCCGCGGTCGATATGATAGATACGGTCCACCACGGTCTCGCCTTTGGCCACCAGCCCGGCCAGGATCAGGCTGGCCGAGGCGCGCAAATCGGTTGCCATAACCTGGGCCCCGTTGAGTCCGTCGACTCCCTGGATTATTACCGTGTTGCCCTCCAGGTGCACATTGGCGCCCAGCCGCATGAATTCCTGGATGTGCATGAAGCGATTTTCGAACACGGTCTCGGTCACCGAGCCGGTTCCTTCGGCGATCGCATTGAGCGCGCAAAACTGCGCCTGCATGTCGGTTGGGAAACCGGGATAAGGCGCGGTGCGGATGTTTACCGAACGCGGCTTGCGCCCTTCCATGTCCAGCTCGATCCAGTCGTCGCCGATATCGATCGAGGCTCCCGCCTCCTCGAGCTTGGCAAGCACCGCATCGAGCAGGCGCGGATCCGTGTGCTTGATCAGCACTTTGCCACCGGTAATCGCCGCTGCCACGAGGTAGGTACCGGTTTCGATGCGATCAGGTAGCACCGAGTAATCGCAGCCCTGCAGATTTTCGACGCCGTGGATAGTAATCATGTCGGTACCGGCGTTTTCGATCCTGCCGCCCATTGCGTTGATGAAATCCGCGAGATCGACCACTTCGGGTTCACGCGCCGCATTCTCGATGATCGTCGTCCCTTTCGCCAGGCTCGCGGCCATCATCAGGTTCTCGGTGCCGGTCACGGTAACCTGATCCATCACGATGCGGGCACCCTTGAGCCGTTCGCATTGCGCCTTGATATAACCCTGTTCGACAACGATCCTGGCCCCCATTGCCTCGAGCCCGCTGAGGTGCATGTCCACCGGGCGCGCACCGATCGCGCAGCCGCCGGGCAGGGACACCTCGGCCTGGCCGTAGCGCGCCAGCAGTGGTCCGAGCACCAGGATCGAGGCACGCATGGTCTTGACCAGTTCATAGGGAGCAAAGGTGTTTTGCAGCGAGGTCGGATCCACCTCGATGCTCATTTTCTCCCCGATCGTAAGCAGGACTCCCATGCGTCCCAGCAGTTCCATCGTCGTGGTGACATCGTGCAGGTGCGGCACATTGCGAATGATGACCGGCCCATCGGCAAGCAGGGTTCCGGCCAGTATGGGTAACACCGCATTTTTGGAACCGGATATGCGCACCTGGCCCGACAGGGGTCTACCGCCTTTGATAATTAACTTGTTCATGTACCGCCACTAATTCCAGGGGCGGCCATTCTAACAGGAAAAATTCCCAATTTACCGAATTTCAGGCGACCGTCCGGCCGGCGCGATTCGGCCTGCAGGCATACCCGGGGTGCGCATCCCGCGAGATGCCGTGATAATTTTTGTGTCACTGTTCGCAGCTTCGCGTCAGAGCGATTATTGCTGCTGGTTGCGATCCTGAAGGGTTTTGATCAGACCGTCAACGCCATCTTTCTTGATCGCGCGCGCGAAGCTGGAGCGATAATTCGTGACCAGGCTTACGTCGTCGACGCTGATATCGAACACTTTCCAGCCATCGTTACCTAGTCGCAGGCTGTAGTTTATCGGAATCGGAAACCCCCCGGCCTGCTCGATCTCGGTTCTGACGGTAACCTCGCCGTCGGCTTCGCTGCCCTCCATCGGCAAGTAAACCAGCTTCTGATCGGTATACTCGAGCAGGGCCGAGCTGTAGGTGCGCACCAGCAACAGGCGAAATTCGTTAACGATGGCTGGCTTCTGCGCGGTGCTGACCTCGTCCTTGAACCGGCCCAGCGCGAGATCGGTCATTGCCGCAAAGTCGAAATGCGGCAACACCAGATCGTCTACCAGCTGGTATATTTTCTGCGGGTCGGACTGGTAGGTATTCGCGTTGGTCTTGATCTCGTCGATAACCTTGTCCGAGGTTTCCCGGATCAGTTGCTGGGGCCCGGTAAAGGCCTGGGCCGGCAGGACCACCAATAACAACGCAAGGGCAAAAATATTTTTCACTGGAATACTCCGCTGACACTTCGTAGTTTGGACACAAGGTTGTTGAAATCATTCACCGCGCGCAGGTATTCGGCGTAGGACAGCACGTACACCTGTAACGCGTTGATTATTTTGTCGGCATCTTCGAGCCCGGCTTCGAAATCGGAATAGGATGCAATCATCCAGCGTCTCGCTGCCCTCGAACTTTCACGCATCGAGCTGATCGACTGGTATTTTGCCTGCATCGAGAAATACTGCTCGCGCACCTGGAAAGGAATACCGTCGCGCGCAAACGACGCTTTCTGCACCAGTGCGTCGAGCTCGGCCTGCGCCTGGGCCACGCGCCCCGGTTGAGCGCCCTGCTCCCATAGCCAGCGCATGCCAACCAGCGGCGACGCCGCGACATGGTTGAACGGATCGTAAATGAACGGATTATCCAGACGTTCCCGATCCGGCGAGTAGGCCAGCGATCCGGCAACCCCGGCGAACACGATCGGTTTCGCGTCGGCGCGCCTGGCTTCGACCAGCGCCCGCCGTGCCGCCAGGCCGGCTTCCACCTGCTTGAACTCGGCACGATTGAGCAGTGCCAGGTCGATCCATTCCTGCAGGCTTTCGTCCGGTAACGGCACCGGCTTTATTCGGCGATCGGCCAGTTCGATCACTTCGTCCTGCTGGCCGGTCAGGAACTGCAAACCCGCCATCGCAATCTTTTCGAGACCCGAGGCCTCGGCAAGGAAATTGTCGATCAACCCGAGGCCTGACTCGAGCGCATATTTATCGGACTGCTTGGCATTGCCGGAACCCTCCTCCAGCCACCCATTGACCAGATCGAGCGCCGCTTCGAGCCGGTTGCGCGTATCCTCGAGCAGCAACCGGCTGTCGCGCGCGGTCAGGTATCCGTAATAAGCCTTGACTACCTGCAGCGCGACCTCGTCGCGTTGCAGCGCTACGTCCTGCTGCTTGATCGTAATATTGTTCTGTGCGGCTTCCTGGTAATTCTCGAGGCGTCCGAAGGTCGCCAACGGCTTGACGATGCTGAAAGTCAGCCCGGCCCACAGCGACAGGCCGTCATTGAAATCATAAAGATCGTCTCGCGGCCGGCAGTTGTTGCTGCAGGTAGTTTCTCCGCCCTCGTAAAAACCGCCGTCGAGTCCGGTCGACAGGGCGAGAAAGCTGTCCACCGAGTAACGGAATCCCTCCGAACCTTCGGCTTCCTGCAGCAGGCCGCGGGCCTGGCGCACGAAAGCCTCTTTTTCTTCGATTCTGGGATCATGACTCAGCGCCATCTGGATAGCCTGCTCGAGGCTCACCCTCTCCTGCGCCTGCGACATGCCGCTGCATAACAACAATATACAGAAGCCGATACGCTTATATGAAATAGTACCCATAGTCATGATCTTTCCGTAGCGATGCTGAATAGAAGCTGACTCGAATCGCGGCCAGGTGAGAAATCCACGCAAAGTCTATCCGTTAACAGGTTACAAGTGAACGCCAACGTTGAGAAATGCGAATCAATCCGTGAATTTACTGGCAAATTTGCCGCATAATCGTTAGTGTTCGCAACCTCAATAAATTCTTAATAACATCTAATACATGTCCTCATCTCTGACCGATCGACATAGCTTCAGCTATGATGAGCTCATCGCTTGCGGCAAGGGCAATCTGTTCGGGCCCGGCAACGCGCAGCTGCCCCTGCCGCCGATGCTGATGTTCGACCGCATCATCAGTATCACCGAAGACGGTGGCAAATACGACAAGGGCGAAATCATCGCCGAGCTGGACGTCAATCCGGAGCTATGGTTTTTCAAATGCCATTTCGAGACCGACCCGGTCATGCCCGGATGCCTGGGGCTGGACGCAATGTGGCAGCTGATCGGTTTTTTCCTAGGCTGGAAAGGCGGTCCCGGTCACGGACGCGCGCTGGGGGCCGGCGAAGTCAAGTATTTCGGGCAGGTCTTGCCAAACGCCAGGCTGGTCACCTACCGCATCGACATGAAACGCGTGATCATGCGCAAACTGGTAATGGGAATAGGCGATGCGTCGATGGAGGTCGACGGCAGGGAGATCTATAGCGCCTTCGACCTTCGCGTCGGACTGTTTACGTCGACCGACGATTTCTGACAGTCGGACCCCGCGTTTCGAAGCTATGCTAAGTTACATCGCCGCCATCCTCTCCGGACTGGCAATACTGATCTGGAGCGCCGACAAGTTTGTCGAGGGAGCGGCGGCGCTGGCGCATCAACTCGGTGTTTCGGTCATGATCATCGGCATCACGGTGGTCGGTTTCGGCACCTCGGCCCCGGAAATCGTCGTGTCGATCATCGCCGTGCTGGAGGATACCCCCGATATCGCAATCGGCAATGCGCTCGGCTCCAATATCGCCAACATTGGCCTGATCCTCGGCGCCACCGCGATACTGGCGCCGATTCCGGTCGCGAAGCACCTGTTCAAAACCGAATACCCGTTGCTGCTGCTGGCCACCGCGTTCATGGCCTGGGCGCTGCTGGACCGGCGGCTCGATCTGGTCGACGGTTTCATGCTGATGGGCCTGCTGATGCTGTGCCTCTCTTACCTGATACGGGAACACCGCAAGCATCCGGACGCCTATGCCCGGGAAGAGAGCGAAACCGTGGAAATAGTTCATCCAATGCCGCTGCCGGCCGCCATCGGCTGGCTGGTATTGGGACTGGTTCTACTGGTTGGCAGCTCCAAGTTGCTGGTCTGGGGCGCCTCGCAGTTTGCGCTCGAACTCGGCGTCAGCGAACTGATAATCGGCCTGACCATCGTCGCCCTGGGGACCAGCCTGCCCGAACTCGCGGCGTCGATCGCAAGCCTCAAGAAGGGTAAGCCCGACCTCGCGATTGGCAACGTCATCGGTTCCAACCTGTTCAATTCGCTCGCGGTGATCGGCCTGCCGGCGATGTTCACCGGTTTCAGTGTTGATGCGTCGGCGCGCGCTCGCGATCTGCCGGTGGTCGTCGGTCTGACCCTGTTGATGGTATTGATGTCCCGCTTTCCCGATCCCGGGTCTCGGCGGTTGACACGGCCCAAGGGGATAGCCCTGCTTTCGGTTTTTGTCATTTACCAGCTATATTTGTATTATGAGGTCGCCGCTGGATAACCATGACAAAACACGCCTACATCGAGCTTGGCCTCGCCGTCCTGAATACCGAAGCCGCCGCCATATCGGCTCTGACCGAGCGGCTGGATCAGAAATTTTACGATGCCTGCGACATGCTGCTGAAATGCCAGGGACGCATTGTCGTAACCGGGATGGGTAAATCAGGACACATCGGCAACAAGATCGCGGCGACGCTGGCCAGCACCGGTACGCCATCCTTTTTCATGCACTCGGGCGAGGCCAGCCACGGGGACCTCGGCATGATCACGGCGCAGGACCTGGTAATCGCATTGTCCAATTCCGGAGAAACCAGCGAGATAACCCTGTTGCTGCCGCTTCTGAAACGGCTGGGTATCCCGCTGATCGCCCTGACCGGTAGCCCGGACTCGACCCTCGCGCGCAGCGCCGATATCCATCTCGACGTCAGCGTCGCCAGGGAAGCCTGCCCGCTCGGTCTCGCGCCGACGTCGAGCACTACCGCAATGTTGGCGATGGGCGACGCCCTCGCCGTCGCGGTGCTCGAGGCGAGGGGTTTCACCGAAGAAGATTTCGCCCTTTCCCACCCCGGCGGGCACCTCGGGCGGCGCCTGCTGCTGCGGGTCAGAGATATCATGCATAGCGGCGCTGCGATACCCCTGGTCACCAGCGACACCACGCTCAAGGACACCTTGCTGGAAATGACCGCCAAGGGCCTAGGGGTGGCGGGTGTAATCGATATCGACAGCAACAAACTGGTGGGTATTTATACCGACGGCGACCTGCGGCGTACCTTCGAAAAAATGCCGGACATCGAGACCGCGCTGGTTCGGGAATTCATGACCGCGAATTGCATTACCATCGACGCCGAGCGCATCGCCAGTGAGGCTCTCAAGATCATGCATGACAAGAAAATAAACGCGCTAATGGTGGTCGACTCCAACGGCCTTGTTCAGGGTGTGTTAAACATGCACGACTTATTAAGATCGGGTGTTGTATAGGAGCGCTGATGACGACCATGCTTAGCGAAAAAGCCAGGCGGACACGCCTGCTCATCATCGACGTCGATGGCGTTCTGACCGATGGCGGACTGCAATTCGACAACCACGGCGAGGAATACAAGACTTTCAATTCGCTCGATGGCCACGGTATCCGCATGATGCTCGATTGCGCTGTCGACGTCGCGGTGATTACCGGGCGCAAGTCGAGGATAGTAGACCATCGCATGGGCGAACTCGGAGTCAGGCACGTTTACCAGGGCTACCGTGACAAGCGCCATGCGCTCGAAAAACTGTTGCGGGAAACCGGCCACGACGCGTCGCAGGTCGCCTACGTCGGCGACGATCTGCCAGATTTGCCGCTCATGCGCCGCGTCGGCTTCTCGATCGCGGTGCAAAATGCGCATGGCTTCGTCAAGCAGCATTGCGACTGGGTGACTACGGCCAGCGGGGGGCATGGCGCGGTGCGCGAGATAACCGATTATATTCTGCACGCGCAGGGATTGCTCGAAGCCCTACAAAATGGCTATCTCGAATGAAGTCGCGGCTGCTGATATTCGTGATCATCCTGGTATTCGGCGCGGTAGCCGTCGGCTGGATCTACGAGTCGCGCCTGCGCTCGAAGATCGAAACCGTCGGGCTGGTCGTTCCCGATAACATAGACTACTTCCTGTCCGATCTGAACTATCGCGCGATGAGCGATAGCGGCAATATCGATTACGAATTCAGCAGCAACCGGCTAGAGCACTATCCCCGCGGTGACGTCAGCCTGATCGAAGCCCCGTCGCTGCAAATTTATCGCGAGGCCGAGCGCTGGGAGCTGGATGCGCAGCAGGGCGAATTTCGGCACCAGCAAAACCTGCTGCGACTGCAACAGCAGGTGGTCATGCAAAAACTGGGGGCGAATCCGCTCCAGCTGTTGACCGAGGGTATACGCTTCGAACCCGATCTTGACCTGGTCAGCAGCGAAGCCAGCGTGGTGATGCTGAGCAAGCAGTTCAAGATTGAGGCCGAACGCGCTATTTTCGATCTTGCCAAAAAAGTGTATCGCCTCACCAACGCCCGGTCTATCTACTACCATGGCGACAGTTAATAAATCAGCGCTACTGCTAACGCTGTTGACGATGTCGACCCACCTCTGGGCCCTGGACAGCGATAGCGAGCAACCGATTTCGGTCGAAGCCGACAGCCTCGAGGTGCGCGACCAGGAAAACGTCAGTATCTACCAGGGTAACGTCAGGCTGGTGCAGGGCAGCCTCGAGATAAGTTCCGACCGCCTGGAGATTCATTTCGACGATAACAAGGACCTGGTGCTGATGGAAATGACCGGCAGGCCGGCACGTTTCCGGCAGCTCGACGAAGAGCGCAAAGAATTGCTGGGAGAAGCGGAACAGATTAACTACATCGAATCGAAATCGTTGCTGGAACTGAGGGAAAATGCCCGTTTCAGTCATGCGGGGGATACAATCGAGAGCAACCTGATTCGCATCAATACCGAAACCAACAGCATCGAGGCCGGCAGTTCGGAATCGGACCAACGGGTGAAAATGCTAATCAAGCCCAGGCAAAAATCCACGACCACGGATTGACCGCCGATGAGTAACAGCAATCTTCTCGAAGCCGTCGAGCTGGCCAAGTCCTATAAACAGCGAGTCGTCGTCCAGTCGGTTTCGCTGCGCGTTGGCGGCGGCGAGATCATCGGCCTGCTCGGTCCCAACGGGGCCGGTAAAACGACCTGTTTCTACATGATCGTCGGGCTTGTCGAAAACGATTCCGGCATCATCCGGCTAAATGGTAAAACCATCAGCCACCTGCCTATGCACTACCGCGCCAAGCTGGGTATCGGTTACCTTCCGCAGGAAGCCTCGGTGTTTCGCAATCTCAGCGTGGAGCAAAATATCATGGCTATTCTGCAATTGCGCGCCGACCTCGATGGCCCAGGGCGCGACCGCATGCTCGAGCTGCTGCTGGAGGATTTTCAGGTCGAGCATTTGCGCGAAAACGAGGGCATTTCGCTGTCGGGCGGCGAGCGCAGGCGGGTCGAAATAGCGCGCGCCGTGGCCAACCAGCCGGACTTTATCCTGCTGGACGAACCGTTCGCCGGCGTCGATCCCATCTCGGTGCTCGATATACAATCGATTATAAGGCAGCTCGCCGAACGCGGCATCGGCGTGCTGATTACCGACCATAACGTGCGCGAGACTCTCGGCATCTGTGATCGCGCCTACGTGATGGGCGCGGGCGGCATCCTGGCCGAGGGTGACGCGACCCAGATTCTGGCGAATAAAATAGTCAGAAAGACTTACCTGGGAGACGATTTTAGGCTATAACTAAAACCATGGGAAATAACAAATATCCTGACAGCAACATTTACAAGGAACAATCCCGCCGATGAAACAAAGCCTGCAACTGCGCATAGGGCAAAGCCTCACGATGACGCCTCAGTTGCAGCAGGCGATCAAGTTGCTGCAACTCTCGTCGCTGGAACTTCAAACCGAAATCCAGCAAACTCTCGATTCCAATCCATTACTGGAACAGGACGACAATCTCGGGGAAATCACCGTTATCGACGCCGAAGCGACACGGGACCGTGGCGGCAACGGCGAGGACTCTACCGATTTCAAAGCGCCCGAAAACACGGTTTCCGACAATCGTTCGGAGCAGACCCTGCCCGACGAGCTGGATATCGACGCCCGCTGGGACCAGATTTACGACTATCAGCCAAACTCGCCCAGCCAGTCGTCCTCGATGGGGACCGACTACCGCGATATGTTCGAAAACCAGGCGGGCGAGGAAGACACGCTCAAGAATCACCTCAACTGGCAGCTGAATTGCTCGCACCTGTCGCCACTGGATCACGAGGTCGGCCTCGCGATCATCGATTCGATCGACGACAGCGGTTACCTGACGCAAACGGTCGAGGAGATTCACGAGGGCCTGGTGCGCGAGTTCGACGAACTCGAGCTGGACGAGGTCGAGGCCGTATTACACCTGGTGCAACGCTTCGATCCTGTCGGCGTGGCGGCGAGCAGCCCCGGGGAATGCATGGCGATTCAGCTCGGGCAGTACAACCCGGATACGCCGCACCTGACCAAGGCACTGGTGCTGGTTGACAAGTACCTCGAACAGCTCGCCGGCAATGACTTTGCACTGCTCAAGCGCAGGCTGCAGGCCAGCGATGCCGAATTGTCCGAAATCATCAAACTGATTCAGACAACCAATCCTCATCCCGGGCACAGCATTAGCCAGAATCATGCCGAGTACGTGGTTCCCGACGTTTATGTCAGCAAGCTGGGAGGACACTGGAAAGTCAGCATCAATCCCGACAACGCGCCCCGGCTGCGCGTCAACGACCAGTACGCAAGCCTGATAAAGCGCAGTGACAGCAGCGATCAGAACACCTACCTGAAGGATCACCTGCAGGAGGCGCGCTGGTTCATCAAAAGCCTGCAAAGCCGCAACGACACCCTGCTGCGGGTCGCCAGGGCTATCGTCGAACGCCAACACGCTTTCCTCGATTACGGTGAAGAAGCCATGCAGCCGATGATCCTGCGCGACATCGCGGAACAGCTGGAAATGCACGAGTCGACCATTTCACGCGTAACCACGCAAAAATACATGCATACGCCGCGCGGAATCCTCGAGTTCAAGTACTTTTTTTCCAGCCACGTCAGCACCGCCGACGGCGGTGAATGCTCGGCCACGGCGATACGTGCGATAATCAAAAAATTCATAGCCGCGGAAAAGCCGGAGAAACCCTTAAGCGATAACAAGATTGCCATATTATTGGGTGATCAGGGAATTAACGTAGCCAGGAGAACCGTAGCCAAATACAGGGAAGCGTTAAATATTCCACCATCCAATGAGCGTAAACGTCTCTTTTGAGACACTAACGATTCGCAGCGATGCGGATCACACAGCCGAGGAGGTTTAAGATGCAAGTAAGTTTAAGCGGTCATCATGTCGAGATCACTGATTCATTGCGAAATTACGTGAACGAAAAGATCGAAAAGCTGGATCGGCATTTCGACCACGCGCTGGATATCCATGTCGTATTAACCGTCGAAAAACTGCGCCACAAGGCCGAGGCGACCTTGCACGTCAGCGGCAACAACCTGTATGCCGACGACGTACAGGAAGACATGTATGCCGCGATTGATGGCCTCGTCGATAAACTTGATCGCCAGGGAAAAAAACACAAGGAAAAAATGAAGAGCCACCGCCTCAAGGGCGCGACTCCGGAGATGGCTATATAGATTGCCGGGGGAGCCTGGCTCCCCCTTTTTTCTTGCGGCAATCACGCCTGCTTGCACTTGCATACTTGCCTAATTTGACTAAGATGCGCGCATCGTACCCCGGTAACCTGTACTGAAAGTTCCTGCGCAATGACGATTTCAGCTCTCCTGTCACCTCAGACTATTTTCATCGACACCGAAATTTCGAGTAAAAAAAAGCTGCTGGAACTGATCGCAAACATAGCCGCCGACAGGACCAGGCTATCGGAATCAGCGATTTACAATAGCCTGCTGAACCGGGAGCGCCTCGGCAGCACCGGCCTGGGACAGGGTTTCGCGGTGCCCCACGCGCGCCTCGGCGACCTCGATCAAACCCTTGGCTGTTTCTTCCGGCTCAAGGAACCCGTCAATTTCGACGCGCCCGACAACAGGCCGGTCGACCTGGTGTTCACCATCATCATTCCTGAAGCAGCAACCGAACAACACCTGTTAATACTCTCCTCGCTGGCCCGCATCTTCTCCCAAGAAGAGGTTTGCGAAGCCGTGCGCAACGCCGGCAGCAAGGACGAGATAGCGGCGATCATCGAATCGGCCGAGCAATGAGAATACCGTCGACTACCGACCAACCCTGCGATCGGCGCCGACAGGGTGACATTCGCCCGACGCTTGAACCTGTCGCCCCTCGTTTGCAGGTGGCGCTGCACTTTGTCGACGCCCGGCGCGACTTTATCTGCATTCGCTCGCGGCGAGCCGCCGCCCGGCCTTGAATACAGGGTAGCGGCTCGCGCCACTATCATGGAATCAGGCCGGACGGGCGCATCGCGGGTTGACACCAACGAGAACAAAATGACGTGAAGCTGATCATCGTAAGTGGGTTGTCCGGGTCCGGGAAAACCGTTGCCCTGCGGACCCTGGAGGATGCGGGCTACTACTGCATCGATAACCTGCCGCTGGGCATGCTGCCCGAGCTGGTCGACAATATGGTCGATATCGGACCGCAGCCCTACGACCAGGTCGCGATTGCCATCGACGCCCGCAGCGGAGTCGATAAATCGGACCGTTTCGACGAAATCATGCGCCATGTATCCAAGCATCCGCTAGAGTTAAAAATCCTGTTTCTGACCTGCGACACCTCACGCCTCCTCAAGCGCTTCAGCGAGACCCGGCGCAAGCATCCGCTGTCACGCCAGGGACTGCCGCTGGCCGACGCGATACAGCAGGAAAAGAAGCTGCTCGAGGGTATCTACGCAAACGCGCACCTTTCGATCGACAGCTCCAATTTGAATGTCCACGAATTGCGCCAGATGATAATTGACCGCCTGCTGTCGCAAACGAACTCGGAAATGGGAATCCTGATCCAGTCCTTTGGCTTTAAAAACGGAGTGCCGGCGGACACCGATTTCGTATTCGACGTTCGTTGCCTGCCGAACCCGCACTGGGAAAGGGATCTCAAACCCCTGTCAGGCCGCGATCGCGCCGTCGTGAAATACCTCGAGAACTACCCTGAAGTCGAAGAAATGTTCGAATCGATAATGCGCTTTCTGGTGGACTGGACCCCGCGTTTCGAAAAAGAGAACCGCAGTTACATGACCATCTCCATCGGCTGTACCGGCGGCAAGCACCGCTCGGTTTACCTGGCGGAACGCATCGCCGCCGCCTTCGGGAGGCAGCGCAACAATATCTCGATTCGGCACCGGGATTTGCAGTAGCCACCGGTATGCACGCAATCAATGCCGCAATGGTCGACCCCGGGAGCGCCACGCGGGTCGAGGGCGCCTGCAACAAAACGGCGTGATCCGGACAGTAATCGTCGCCGCCGTATCGACGGTAAAATCCCCGTAAAGTGATCGCAATCGCGACCGGGAGGCCAGGCCGCCGGGAAAGGCAGGGTAAATCACGGCCGCAACTGCAGACCTGAACGGCTTGCCCAGACAGCCGCGTGTATTAAACTAGGCGCCTCTATCACTCAAGTGGCTTCGTCGCCAGGCGCCAGATGGCACGGCAAGCGGGGTTTGACAGGACCAGGAATGATCTCCGAAACGCTCACTATCATCAACAAACTCGGTTTGCACGCGCGCGCCGCGTCAAAGCTGGTTAACTGCGCAAGCCAGTTCGAGAGCGACGTTTTTATCAGTAGAAAAGAAAATCGCGTTAACGCCAAGAGCATCATGGGCGTTATGATGCTGGCTGCCAGCAAGGGCGTTAACCTCGAACTGGAAGTCAGCGGCAGCGATGAACAGGCTTGCCGGGACGCCATCGTCGAACTTATCGGCAGCCGTTTTGGCGAAGCCGAATGACAAAAACATGGTAGAAGAAGATATCGAACAGCTGCGCCAGGATTTATCGGTCGCGCTCGACGCCGACGACAGCGTCGAGGTATCGAAAATCCTGGCTCGCGTCGGCGTGGCGGAAACGGCCCTGTTGCTGGATTCGTTGCCGTCGCAGCAGCGTGATTCGATCTGGCCACTGATCGATCCCGCGGTTCTGGGCGCGGTGTTGCTGGAAACCCAGGACGATGTCAGCGACGCCAAGCTCAGGCAACTCGAACCCGAGCAAATAGCTGCCATCGTCGAAACCCTGCCCGACGTCGATGATCAGGCCGACATCATCCTCGCACTGCCCACCGACAAGCTCGTAAAAACGCTGCACACGCTGGATGCGCACAAGCGCGAGATGCTGAACGCGGTGCTGTCCTACAGCGAGGACACCGCGGGCGGACTGATGAATATCGACCAGGTGTCGATCCGCGCCGACGTCACCCTGGATGTTGTGCTGCGCTACCCGCGCATTCGCGGTGCGCTGCCCGAGCACACCGATCTGCTGTTCGTCACCGACCGCCACGACCATTACCTGGGCGCGCTCTATCTGCGCGACTTGCTCACCAACGATCCCGAGGACGAGGTCAAGGCCATCATGCGCACCGATATCAGGGCGATGCATGCGCACATGTCCGATACCGAGGTGGCGCGCGAGTTCGAGAATTTCGACCTGGTCAGCGCGGCGGTGGTCGACGAGGAACACAAGCTGATCGGCCGCATCACTATCGATGACGTGGTCGACGTTATCCGCGACGAGGGCGACCACTCCATCATGGGTATGGCCGGTCTGTCCGAGGAAGAAGACATGTTTTCCCCGGTGCTGAAAACCTCGAGGCGGCGTGGCATCTGGCTCGGAATCAACCTGTTGACGGCGTTCCTGGCTGCCTACGTCATCGGCTTTTTCGAAGAGATTCTCGATCAGGTCGTTGCACTCGCGATCCTGATAACCATCGTGCCGAGCATGGGCGGCATCGCTGGCTCGCAGACCCTGACCATCGCGATTCGTGGCCTTGCGCTAGGCCAGCTGGGTAGTTCGAACTACCGTTCGCTGATCAAGAAGGAAATTTCGGTCGGCCTGTTGAATGGTTTGATCTGGGCGCTGGTGGTGGCGACCTTATCGATCATCTGGTTCAAAAATTTCAACATCGGCGCAATCATCGCTTTTGCGCTCGTTGTCAACCTGCTCGCCGGAGCACTCGCAGGCGCGGTGATTCCGGTCGTGTTGCGCCAGCTCGGAGTCGACCCCGCAATCGCCGGCGGCGTGGTGCTGACCACGGTGACCGACGTGGTCGGCATTATTGCTTTCCTGGGCCTGGCGACGCTGGTTCTGGGCTAGCCTTATTATTGCGCCAGTATCTCCCGGGGCCGCCGCGGGACGCGCCGCTGGGCGCCGGGCTGTACTCAAAGCCAAAACCATTGCCATGGTCTGAAGGAAGACCAGGGCCAGCGGTATCTGGACAACTCAGGGCCGGGACGGGAATCGGGCCGGTGACAACCGCACCCTCTAAATTGGCAGACTATGCCTGAATTCAGGCAGCTTTTTCATTTGGATACTCTGAGGCCCGAGTCCGGCTGGCGCAAAATTCTGGCTAGTGCCCCATGAACCGGCGCACGACCGCCTGCGTCTGCGCGGCCGCCCGCGCACCAATCTGATCGATATCGTCGGCGTCGATGCCAAAAAGTTGTAGCGCCTCCGGATCGATCTCGAGTTCGAAGCCCTGGCCGCTGCTGCCGGCGCGATTGCTGTTAACCCAGGCGTCGGCGATATGTACCGCGCACCCGGCGAGCGAATACTGCCCGGCCTTGCGCGGGTCATGGTGAGTAACCACAGGTTCCCAGATAGATTGCGGCAGTTTCCAGAATTCGAGCAGGCGCCCGCCGATCTCGGCGTGACAATAGTCCAGCCTGCGCCGCTCGAGCAGGTACATTGGTTCTCCGCTGGCCTCCCGCTGCTTGAATATATCGTGCATCAGGCCGGGTAGCTTGAGGTACATGACCAGGCGCCCGATGTCATGCAACAGGCCGGGGATATAGAAACTGTCGGCATTCGGATGCCGCGAATGCTCGCCCAGCTCGCGCGCCATGATGCCGACGGCGACACTGTGCGCCCAGAAGGTCGACATGTTGACGGTGCCGGACGGAATCCCCTCGAACGCCTTGATCACCGAGGTCACCAGCACCAGTTCGCGGATCTGGCGCAACCCTATCGTGCTGACGGCACGCTCGATGGTTTCGATCTTGGTCGGAAAACTGTAAAAGGCACTATTCGCCATACGCAGCATGCGCGCGCAAAGATCCGGATCGCGCCGCAGCAATTCCGCGATCGAATCCGTGGTCGAGCCCGGATCGACTATTGCTTCCTCGAGCCGATAGTATATATCGGGCAGGCTTACCAGCTTGTCGACCTCGGTAATGAGCAGGTCGAGGCCCCTGAGCCCACGGGCCGAGGTAACGTCTAACGGATTGGCGGTGGCCATTTCTGATGCCTGGTTTGATTCTAAGGTTTACACATTACCTAGATCGACCCCTCGGCGATTATCTTTAATGCGATTTCGGTATACGGGGACGAAGTCAGCACCTGCTACCCGGTACGTCGAATCGGTAACCCGGACCCGGCATTTCTAGTCCCACAGCAGCGCGGCGCCGTAAACTCCGCTGGCATCGCCGCGCGCGGCCCGCAGCAGCGGGGTATCGACAAAATCTGAAAATACGTAGGCCGGCAGCAATTTTGGCACCTCCTCATAAAGCGAATCGATATTCGACATGCCGCCGCCGAGCACGATCACGTCAGGGTCCAGGATATTGATGAGATGCGCGAGGGAACGCGCCATCTGGTCGTGATAGGCCGCCATCATTGCGCGACAGCTCGCATCGCCCGCCGCGGCGCCGGCGACGATCTGGCGCGACGACCGCGTCCCTCCGAACACGGTTTCATAGTTGTATGCAAGTCCGGGGCCCGACAGGTAAGTCTCGATGCAGGCGGACTTCCCGCAGTAGCAGTCTGGCGCCCCGTCTTCGCCACGCCGCCAGGGCAACGGGTTATGCCCCCATTCCCCGGTGATGGCGTGGGGACCGTTCAACAATTTACCGTTGACGACGAGACCACCGCCGGTGCCGGTTCCGATGATTACGCCAAAAACGACGGCTTGATCTCGCGCCGCGCCGCCACTCGCTTCCGACAGCGCAAAACAGTTGGCATCGTTTTCGATGCGTATCTCTCGTTCCAGCCTGCTTTCGAGATCCCGCGATAGCGGACGTCCGTTCAAACATACCGTATTGGAATTGCGCAGCAGGCCCGAACGCGGAGAGATCGCGCCGGGAATGCCGATACCGACGCTGACGCTGTGGCCGAGTTCGGACTCGGCCCGGCGTACCAGGGTGGTAATCATTTCGAGAATTTCAGCGTAGTCATGCGCCGGCGTGGCGACCCGCTCGCGATACAGCGGCAGCCCGTCGGGGCCGAGAACCAGCGTCTCGGTCTTGGTCCCGCCCAGGTCGATCCCGAGTTTATAGGTCATCATGCCATCGCCGTTGCCGTGGAGCTTTCAGAAGCTGATATAAAATTCTTATGGAATTTTTCTCATAATAATACTTTTTTATCGATCGAATTTCGACGCAAGTGAAATCAATAAACTAGAAGCCTTTGCTGACGCCATTTCTAGTCAAAAAAAATGACTTATCCACAGGATATGCCCGCTGTCTCCACAGATCAGTACACAATATAATGTACTTGACCTCGCGCCAAAACACATTATATTGTATGTCAGGGTGATTACTCATCCTGAGTGAATAAATGAGTCTGGCTGGTTCATTCCAATCCACAAAAAGACCAAAGACTTGTGTCCGATAGTTATAAATTACTTTAACTATCCACAGGAAAGAAATAGCCGGGGGTAAACAACGCGGATTTCATCCGAGCATAACATTGGACATCACGGATCGGGCTATTAATGCAGAATATCGAATCACCCTTAACCGAGACCGCCACAGCGCCCGTCGAATCGGTGCCAGCGGTAGCTACCAACAAACACAGTTCATTAGGCAGTAAATACAAAGTCGTACGTCGGAACGGCAAGCTGACCAGTTTCGACAAGGACAAGATCGCGATCGCGATGACCAAGGCGTTTCTGGCCATCGAAGGCGGACAGGCCGCCGCGTCGACGCGGGTCCATGAAACCGTCGAACAGCTGACCGACCTCGTGGTTGCGGCCCTGACCCGGCGCCAGCCCGACGGTGGCACTTTTCACATAGAGGATATCCAGGACCAGGTCGAACTGGCGCTGATGCGTAACGGCGAGCAGAAGATCGCGCGCGCCTACGTGCTCTATCGCGAGCAGCGCGCCAACGCGCGGGCCCAGCAGAAGCAGGACCCGGGTGAGCAGGCGCCGGACGATGAGTGCATCGAGCTGTCGGTAAAACTCGGCGATGGCAGTATCGTCCCGCTGGATACCCTGCGCCTGCAAACCGTAATCAACGAGGCCTGTGACGGGCTCGAAAGCGTTAGCGCCGAACGGGTCTATGACGAAACCCTGAAGAACCTGTTCGACGGCGTGCCGCTCAAGGACGTCAGCCCGACCGCGGTCATGAGCGCACGCGGCCTGATCGACCACGAGCCGGAGTACTCGAACGTCGCCGCGCGACTGTTACTCGATGAACTGCGCACCGAATCCCTGACTTTCATCAACGATGGCGCACCGAGCGCGACATTTGCGCAAATGGCCGAGCGCTATTGCAGTTATTTCGGTAATTACATCAAGAAAGCGGCCGAACTGGAATTGCTCGACAAGGAATTGCTCAAATTCGACCTCGAGCATCTCGGCAACGCGCTAAAACCGGAACGCGATCACCAGTTTACCTACCTGGGTCTGCAAACCCTTTACGACCGGTATTTCATTCACCATCGCGATACCCGCTTCGAATTGCCGCAGGCCTTTTTCATGCGCGTCGCGATGGGGCTGGCGATCAACGAAGTGCAGCGCGAGGAAAGGGCGATCGAATTTTATAACCTGCTGTCGTCATTCGACTTCATGAGCAGCACCCCTACGCTGTTCAACTCCGGCACGCTGCGGCCACAATTGTCGAGCTGTTACCTGACGACGGTCCCCGACGACCTCGACGGTATCTTCAGCGCGATCAAGGACGACGCGATGCTGTCGAAGTTTGCCGGCGGTCTCGGCAATGACTGGACCCGGGTGCGCGGCATGGGTTCGCACATCAAGGGCACCAACGGCAAGTCCCAGGGCGTCGTGCCTTTTCTGAAAGTCGCCAACGATACCGCGGTCGCGGTCAACCAGGGCGGCAAACGCAAGGGAGCCATGTGCGCCTACCTCGAAA
>Ga0224497_10000676_pt1 | contig 23303 bp, 19 predicted proteins | sample SF_Jul11_sed_USG_4_FD_167970 | JGI IMG/M metagenome (GOLD analysis project Ga0224497, IMG submission 167970) | Sediment microbial communities from San Francisco Bay, California, United States - SF_Jul11_sed_USGS_13 | ecosystem: Environmental > Aquatic > Marine > Sediment | place: USA...
TAGAGACATATGGGATGAATTAACTTACTGCCCCGACTCAGCTTGTAGGCTCCTCACGGAACACCGGCAAGTCGTCGGTAATTTCGTACCACTTCGCCATGTCGCCGACGTAGATATGCCGGGCAGGTTTGACGTGGGGATCGTCGTCCAAAGCGCCGAAAGGTATCACCGCAATTCCTCTGCCGGGGTCGAGGCGCGGCATCTTCGATCCACAGGTTTTGCAAAATACTTGCATGAAATATTTCGCATCGGGCACTTTGTAATTCCCCAGGTTATCTTCACCTTGTACAAACTTGACACCATCTATCGACGTAAACCCGTTGGTCGCGTGCGCCGCGGAACGAGCCTTTCGGCATCGATGGCAATGACAATTCTGCACCAGCTTAAAGGGCTCGCTGATATGGAATTTCACGGCTCCACACATGCAGCTACCACGAACGATACCTTCCGATCCGGGCTCGAGTGGTTTCTCTTCAACACGCTGCATCCCGGTAAACTCGGGGTAGTCGTCGTGCTGGGGCAAGTCGCCTGTAATGTCGTACCAGGGCGCGCTATGTGCTGCGAAGACATGGCAGTCAGATTTCTTGCCGTCTTCGTGACACCCGCCCGGGGCAAGCCAATGATTCCCCTGCTCGCTGGGGTAAGGCACCACCGAGCCACACACACCGCAAAAGCTGCGGGTCAGCAGATGCGATGAACGGTATCGAACGATGGTATCGGTTCCGCTGAGCCAGTTGAACTGCTCCGGTTTTACAAACCAATAAGTGGCGAACGCTGAACCGTGTGCCTTACGGCACAATTTGCAGTGGCAATTGAATGCGTTGAAGGGTTCCGCCGTGATTTCCCATTGCAGGCTTCCGCACAGACAGCTGGCTTGATTCTTCATTTATATCGCTCGTTTCCTGGACACGGCGTCATTCTAGCGGGAAAAAGCTGTATGCAGTCAAGGATATTGTTTATTCGACCGGAATGTCCGTTCATGGCCGTTTGCTGCTGCCTGTTTGGCGCGTCCGAGTATCTCCTTAGGAGAAAACAGCCGCTCAAATTCGTTGAATCAGCAGCGATAAGCGAACCCCGGCGGATGCAGAACTGGTTGAAATTTCTTACGATACTCCGGTTAAAAAAATTAGAGAAGATCGGTCGGTTTTCCGTAAATCGGTATACTGTTCCGTAATTACGGCCCATAGACAGGCCGCGCTCCTTTTATTCCAAACCTACCTGGGATTTGTATCATGACCGAACCACAAAAAACCACGATGATCGACGAAAAACTCCACCGCGTGACCGATCCGCTCGGCAACCTGATGGTCGACCTGTTTCACTATGTCGCACTGTTCGCGATCGGCGGTACTATCGTCTGGTCGGCGGTGGCCGCATTCGCCGTCATGGTCGAACAGGGTGCCGCTTCGATTCAGGACATCCTGTTGCTATTCATATACCTCGAACTTGGCGCCATGGTAGGCATCTATTTCAAGACCAACCACATGCCGACCCGGTTCCTTATCTACGTCGGCATCACGGTATTGACACGCATGCTGATCGGCGACATAGAAGCGCATCACGAGCCCGGCATTGGCATCATTTATATCACCGGTTCGATCCTGCTGCTCGCGTTTGCCAACCTCGTCGTTCGATTCGGTTCGCATCGCTACCCGTCATCGATTCCGGGGCTCGAGCGCCAGACGGAAGAAACGTAAGTAGGGCCGCCCGACAGGGCGGCCCGATACCTGCATGGTAAAACGATAACAGTCAGTCGCAAAATGCAACGGGAGACAGCTCGCACAGCAGGTCAACGGTTTCTTCGCTGATACCGCAATCCGGCAAGACATCCAGTGATTCGCCCGTGCACAGCAGTTCATCGCGCTCGCCGGTAGGCACTCCGTCTTCGAGTGCGACACCGAGTACGAAACCGATACCCGCGATGAAGTACTTGTACTCGCCCGCGCCTGGCTCCGGCGGGATGAACTCCTCGGTTTTCACACATTGACCGTTACAGATAAATCTGCCCCCAGGATCACGCATGTTCTCTCCGCCTTCGCCGGCACCGACGGAGGTCGGCGTTGCCGCGCCGGCGACGTACCTGATAACGTCTTCGGCTTCGCCCAGCAGAAATTCCTGGCGATGCGCGTCGTGCATGACCGGCTCCGCCTTGATCAGGATACCCGACTTCGCGAGATCTCGACCGGCTTCGAATGAACCGTCCAGATTGTCCAGGATTCCGTTCTCGAAATTGCGCGCCACCTCGCCGCAATAATGCACGTCACCGTTGAGAGCCAACGCATAATAATCGTCGGTTATCTCGACCGGTTCCCCGTCCACCAGGACGATGTCGACCACGAGGCGGCAGTTCACACCCGTGCCTTCGATCGGGTCCCCGTTAGCATCTTCTTCCATTAACACTTCACGCAGCTCCTCGGTTACCGTGACGACGATGGTTTCCTCGAAATCCTCGCCGGCGAGCGCCACGTAGGTGTGTCCCGGAGTCAGGGAAAAGTAGCGGTTCGCGGCGCCTTCCACCCCCGGGTTTGTTTCGAAATTAGCGGGTGAGAGAAAGGCTTCGGGATCATAACGGTCTTCCATCAGCAAATCACAGACATTGCTGCGCGCCTCGCGCTGGGCGCCGCATAGTTCCCGATTCTCGCGACGTGCCAGCCGCACCTCGTCGAAACACTCCTCACGTTCGCCGGCATCACCCAGGTTGAGGCACTTGGCGGATTCCGCGAAGTATTCCTCCCTGATTTCGCTACGGCACGAGCGGAACATCTTGTTGGCGCTTCGTTCGCACACGGTCAGGCGGTTGCCGTCATGATCGTAGTCATCGTCTTCACTACCATGGGCCAGAGCCGAACCGGTCAGCAGCCCGACCGACAGGGCGTAAACAAACAGTTTTTTCAACGTAATTTTCATTTCAGTGCTCCTCAGTCTAAAGATCTGTAGTACCGTTCCTGCAGGAATTACCTACTCTAGGTAAGAAACCTGAAGAACCACTGAAAAGCGCAACCAAAATGTAAATGCCCGGGCACGGGCGCGCGAAGAGGATTTACCCGCGCGGGGAATGCGGTTCGGTGTGGATTAACCGAGGATCGCGAGCAACACGCCCGCCGCGACCGCCGAGCCGATGACGCCGGCGACGTTGGGACCCATCGCGTGCATCAGCAGGAAGTTCTGCGGGTTGGCCTGCAGGCCGATCTTGTTGGCGACGCGCGCCGCCATCGGTACCGCGGAAACGCCGGCCGCGCCGATCAGCGGGTTGACCGCCTTGCCGGTGACGCGGTACATGATCTTGCCCATGATCACGCCGGCCGCGGTGCCGATCGAAAATGCGACCATGCCGAGCAGCAGGATGCCGAGGGTCTCGGCACTGAGGAATTTTTCGGCTTCGAGCTTGGAGCCGACCGACAACCCGAGAAAGATCGTGACGATATTGATCAGCTCGTTCTGCGCGGTGCTGCTGAGGCGTTCGACCACGCCGCATTCCTTGAGCAGGTTGCCGAAACAGAGCATACCAACCAGCGGCGTCGCCGCCGGTAACAGCAGGAGCGTAACCAGCAGCAACAGCAGCGGGAACAGGATTTTCTCGAGCTTGCCGACATGGCGCAGTTGCGTCATGCGCGTCTTGCGCTCTTCCTCGGTGGTCAGCAGTTTCATGATCGGTGGCTGGATGATCGGCACCAGCGCCATGTAGGAATACGCGGCCACGGCAATCGCGCCGAGTAGGTCGGGAGCGAGGCGCGACGCGACGTAGATCGCGGTCGGGCCGTCGGCGCCGCCGATGATCGCGATCGCGGCGGCATCGGCCATGGTGAACTCCATACCGGGGATCAGGTTCATCGCGATCGCACCGAACAGCGTGAAGAAAATGCCGAACTGGGCCGCGGCGCCGAGAATAATCAGGCTTGGCCGCGCCAGCAGCGGGCCGAAATCGGTCATCGCGCCGACGCCCATGAAGATCAGTAACGGGAACACGCCGGTTTCGATACCGGCGTGGTATAGAATGCCGAGCAGTCCGTCGGGACCGGCGATGCCGGCGACCGGGATGTTGGCGAGAATACCGCCGAAGCCGATCGGGATCAGCAGCAGCGGTTCGAAGCCCTTGGCGATCGCGAGGTAAATCAGTACACCACCGCCGGCGATCATGATCGCCTGGCCGAGGGTGAAGTTATACAGCCCGGTGGAGGCCCAGAGCTGCAGCAGACCCTGCTCCATGCGGGCCTAGCCTATCGTCATCAGGGACTGGTCGGCCTTGATCGCGTCGCCTTTCTTGACCGCGATCGATTGCACCGTGCCGCTCGCGCTGGCGCGAATTTCGGTCTCCATCTTCATCGCCTCGACGATGAACACCGGATCACCGTCGTTAACCTGCTGGCCCACGGTTACCAGCACTTCGATAATGCTGCCGGCGAGCGGCGCCCTGATCTCCGTGCCTGCGGCCGCTCCCGCCGGAGCCGCCGCGGGCGTGGTCGGGGCCCGCGCAGGTGCCGTGGTAACCGGCGTGATCTGGCTGATATCGGCATCGCCCGGACCCACTACGACGTCGTACTGGGTGCCGTCGACGCTGACGCGGTAGCTCGCGACGTCGGCCGGGGCTGCCGCCGCGGCGGCGGCGGGCGCCTCGGCCGGGGCCGCAACCGCGGGTGCCGCGGGTTCCTTGCCGGGCGCCGGCTCGAACGCATCGGGATTACCGCGGTTCTTCAGAAACTTGATCCCGACCTGCTGAAACAGCGCGTAGATCATGACGTCGTCGATTTCGTTGGCGCAAAGGCTGATGTTTTCCGCTTTGGCTATTTCCTTCAGCTCGCCGGTGAGCCGGGTCATCTCGGGTTCGATCAGGTCGGCGGGTCGGCAGGTAATCGCCTCGTCGCCTGCGAGAACGCGTGCCTGCAGTTCGGCGTTGACCGGCGCCGCGGTCGCGCCGTACTCGCCGCGCAGCACGCCGGCGGTTTCCTTGCTGATCGACTTGTAGCGCTCGCCGCTGAGCACATTGATTACCGACTGGGTGCCGACGATTTGCGAGGTCGGCGTGACCAGCGGCACGTAGCCCAGGTCCTTGCGCACGCTCGGAATTTCCTTGAGCACCTCGTCGAGTTTGTCGGTGGCGTTCTGATCCCGTAGCTGGTTTTCGAGGTTGGTCAGCATGCCGCCCGGCACCTGCGCGGTCAGGATGCGCGGGTCGACACCTTTCAGCGAACCTTCGAACTTCGCGTATTTTTTGCGCACGTCGCGGAAATAAAGCGAGACTTCCTCGAGCAGGTCGAGGTCCATGCCGGTGGCGCGATCGCTTTCCTCCATGATTGCGACAAAGGTCTCGGTCGGCGAATGACCGTAGGTCAGGCTCATCGACGATATCGACGTGTCGATCATGTCGATACCGGCATCGATGGCTTTCATCAGCGTCGCGGTCGACAACCCCGTGGTCGCGTGGCAGTGCATCGACAGCGGCACCGAGCAACTCTCCTTGATGCGGCCGACCAGTTCCTCGGCAGTGTAGGGGTGCAGCAGCCCGGCCATGTCCTTGATGCAGATCGAATGGCTGCCCATGTCCTCGAGCTGTTTCGCCATGTCTACCCACAGGTCGACATTGTGCACCGGGCTCAGCGTATACGACAGCGCGCCCTGCGCGTGCTTGCCGACCGCGATCGTCGCCTTGATCGCGGTTTCGAAGTTGCGCATGTCGTTCATCGCGTCGAAGATGCGGAACACGTCCATGCCGTTTTCGGCACAACGCTCGACGAATTTTTCGATGACGTCGTCCGCGTAGTGGCGGTAGCCGAGCGCATTCTGGCCGCGCAGCAGCATCTGCATCGGCGTGTTCGGCATCGCCGCCTTGAGCTTGCGTAAACGTTCCCAAGGATCTTCGCCGAGGTAGCGTATGCAGGCGTCGAAGGTGGCGCCGCCCCAGGTTTCGAGCGACCAGAAACCGACCCTGTCGAGCTTTTCCGCGATCGGCAGCATGTCTTCGATACGCACGCGCGTCGCCAACAGCGATTGCGACGCGTCGCGCAACACCAGGTCGGTTATCAACAGGGGATTTGGCATGTTTATGGTTTCCTGCTTTTTCGATATTGATGTATGGCCGCCGCGATCGCGGCGATGTGGTCCTGGTTGACGATGGTCAGGGCGACTGCCGGCGTGGTGGCGACGGTTTCCTCGGGAACGATTCTGGAGACGATGGAAATCAGCCCGACCAGTAGAATCAGGATGATGAAAACGGCGCCCATTCCGAGACCCAGCAGTTCCAGGCTCTGCAACAAGAGTTGTTCTATTTTCACTTCGGTTCAGCCCACGAACGCAAAAGAATGCTAATCATACTATTGAAATCGCGAAATTTCAGTTTTTAACCGGGCGCGTGGTCGGGCGCGCCGCCGCGCGCAGGCTTTGCACCGTCGCGGTCGGGGTCAGGATGTCGGGACTCAGCCGTACCTCGACCAGGCATGGTCCGTCGGCGGCCAGGCAGCGCACCAGGGCCGGCTCGAATTCATCGGTGTTAACCACGAGCTCGCCGTGCGCGCCGTGCGCGCGCGCAAGCGCGACGAAATCGGGATTGACCATGTCGGTGCCGATGACGCGTTCGGGATATTCGCGTTCCTGGTGCATGCGGATGGTGGCGTAGATGCCGTTGTTGACGACGATAACGACGATGTTCGCGCGGTACTGCATCGCCGTCGCCAGCTCCTGCCCGTTCATCATGAAGTCGCCGTCGCCGGTAACCGCCACCACGCGGCGCTGCGGGTAGCGCAGGCTGGCGGCGATCGCCGCCGGTAGACCGTAGCCCATGGTGCCGCTGGTCGGCGCCAGCTGGGTGCGGTAGCGCCGGTAGCGAAAGAAGCGGTGCAGCCAGCCGGTATTGTTGCCGGCGCCATTGCAGATGATGGCGTCGTCCGGAACCATGGCGCGGAGACCGTGAAACACATCCGCAAGCTGCAGCGCGCCTGCGATCGAAATCGAACGGTTCCAGTCGAGATATTCCTGGTGCGCCTGGGCAACCTGTCGCATGCGCGCCTCGCTTGCGGTGTTTTCTGGTATCGCTTCGCACAGAGCCGCGACGAAGCGGCTGCTGCCGGCGTTGATCGCGAGTTCCGGCTGATAGATGTGACCGAGCTCTTCGGCGCCCGCATGCACGTGGATCAGGCGCTGCCGCGGGCAGGGAATATCGATCAGGCTGAAACCCGCGGTCGTCATTTCGCCGAGGCGGGCGCCGATCACGAGCAGACAGTCGGATTCGCGCACGCGCCGGCTCAGCGCCGGATTGACGCCGAGCCCGAGATCGCCCGCGTAGCAGGGGTGCTCGTTGTCGAAATAATCCTGGCAGCGGAACGAGTTGGCAACCGCGATCTGGCTCGTCTCGGAAAACCGTTGCAGCAGCAGACGTGTGTCATCGCTCCAGCCGCTGCCGCCGATAATGATCAACGGGCGCTCGGCGTCTGCGAGCATGGCTGCCGCCCTCGCGACATCGTCCGGCGCGGGGCTGACGGCGACCGCAAGCCAGGGTCTGGCGTCGACCGCATCGGTCCTGTCGGTGAGCATGTCTTCGGGCAGGGCGAGCACCACCGGTCCGGGCCGTCCCGCGGTGGCGACGCTGAAGGCGCGATTGACGTACTCGGGGATTCTAGCGGCGTCGTCGATTTGCGCGACCCACTTGCACAGCTGGGAAAACATACGCCGGTAGTCGATTTCCTGGAACGCTTCCCGATCGATATCCTTGCGCGCGATCTGTCCGATGAACAGAATCATCGGCGTCGAGTCCTGCATCGCGACGTGCAGTCCGCCGCTGGCGTTGGTGGCGCCGGGGCCGCGCGTGACGAAACAGACTCCAGGCCTGCCGGTGAGTTTACCATCGGCTTCGGTCATGTAAGACGCGCCGCCTTCGTTGCGGCAAACGATCAAATCGATTTCGCTACGGTCGAAGAGCGCGTCCAGCGCGGCCAGGTAACTTTCTCCCGGGATGCAGAAGATGCGTTCAACGGCGTTGATGCAAAGCGCGTCGATCAAGACTTCGGCACCGCTGCGGGATTTTGTATCTGTGCTCACAAGGCTGGCTTCCGGTCGATGACAAATTGATGAATCGGTTGTTGCCGCTTGCCCGTTATCCTGCGTGGCGACGTGGTCCTGGCTGGCGCTATCTTCGCCATGATCGGAACAAAAAGCAATGCCCGCGCCCGCGGACATCCGCACCGGTTCTGCGGCCGGGTAACGAGCATGATCCTCAGACGATTTGCGAACGGAGCGGATGGCGCTGATCGAGGGTATCGGAAAACCGTCAGGATAGGCGATAATGCCGCTTTAACTAGGTACTTCGCCGCATGATATCGACCCATGCCAGGGGCCTGTTGATTACCGCCTGCGGGGTGTTGATCATTTCACCGGACGGCCTGCTGACACGCCTGATCGTCGCCGATCACTGGACGATGATCTTCTGGCGTGCGCTGTTGCTGTCGTTCGGTATGTGGATGGTGCTCGGCTTTACTCACCCCAATCGGGTCTGGCGGCAATACAGGACTCTAAAGGGCGCCGGCATGCTGAAGGTGCTAGCCTATTCGCTCGGTACCATTTCGTTCATTTTCGCGATCACGCACACCAGCGTCGCGAATACGCTGATTATCCTCAGCACGACGCCGCTATTCGCCGCCATCATCAGCCGGGTGTTGCTGAACGAGAGAATCGATCCGCGCACGCTGATCGCGATCGCGCTGGTGGCGGTCGGCATCGCGGTGATTGCGGCCGGCAGCGACGATCGACCCGGCAGCCGGCTCGGTGACATGGTCGCGCTGCTGGGTGCCTTTTTTCTTGCCTGCGGCTTCAGTTTCGTGCGCCGTTTCCCCGAGTCCTCGACGATCGCAGCGATATCCTGCAGCGGCTTGCTGACCGCGTTGCTGGTACTGCCGCTGGCGTCTCCATTATCGGTGACGCAGTCGGACATGGGCTACCTGTTGATCATGGGGATTTACATGCTGCCGATCGGCCTGGCGCTGATGTTCATCGGCCCGCGCTACATCCCGGCGCCGGAAGTCGGCCTGCTGTTGCTGCTGGAATCGGTGCTGGGACCGGTCTGGGTCTGGCTGGCGCTGGGAGAGGAGCCGGGCATGAACACGCTGATCGGTGGCGCTATCGTGCTGTCCACGCTGGTGATGAACACCACCTGGGCCCTGAAACAGCGCCGCGGCAGGCTGCTGGCCGAACTTCAAAGGGTTTAATCGATTGCATGAAGCTTCCCAATAACGGGCACGGGCGTCTGGTTTTCCCGCGTTGGCGAGATATACTGCAGGGCTGGTAAGCGGAATCGATTCCGCCATAAAAAATAACAGGACTTGAAACCGATGAGCAGCCGAGTAGAAATTAGCGGTCTTAGTGTCGACCGCGCCCTTTACGATTTGATCGATAGCGAGATCTCGCCCGGTACCGGGATCGACAGCGCCGCTTTCTGGCAGGCCCTTGCCGGCATCAATGCAAAGATGGGCCCCGAAAACCGACGCTTGCTGGAACGGCGGGACGATTTGCAGGCGCAGCTGGATGCCTGGCACAAGAACCATTTCGGGCGCATCGATGCGGCCGAGTACCGGACGTTTCTCGAGGAGATCGGCTACCTGGTGCCCGAGCAGGGCGATTTCCGGGTAACCACTCCCAATGTCGACGAAGAGGTCGGCCTGATCGCCGGGCCACAGCTGGTGGTGCCGGTCGACAACGCGCGCTACGCGCTGAACGCGGCCAACGCCCGCTGGTACAGCCTGTACGATGCGCTCTACGGCACCGACATCATTCTCGAGGTCGCCGGTTGCAAGAAAACCGCGAAATACAACCCGGTGCGCGGCCAGCAGGTGATTCGCTACGCGCGCGATTTTCTCGACCAGGCGGTACCGCTCGCGATCGGCAGCCACAGCTATGTCATCCGTTACCGGGTGTCCTCGGGGAGACTGGTGGCGGTAATGGGCGACGGCAGCAAAACCGAGCTAGGCTGGCGCGAGTGCTTTGCCGGCTACCGTGGCGACCCGGACGAACCGAGCGCAATCCTGTTCAGGCACAACAACCTGCACATCGAGCTGCTGATCGGCGAGGGTTATTACATCGGCCAGGGCGACCTCGCCAACATCTACGATATCCGTATCGAGTCGGCGATTACGACGATCATGGATTGCGAGGATTCGGTTGCCGCGGTCGACGCGGAAGACAAGCTGCAGGTATACCGCAACTGGCTGGGCCTGATGAAGGGCGACCTCAAGACGACGGTGATGCGCGGCGACGAGGCGCTGGAGCGCAGTCTTAACCCGGACCCGGAGTATCTTTCGCCGCAGGGGGAAGGCTTTCGCCTGCCGGGCCGCAGCCTGATGTTCGTGCGCCATGTCGGCACCCATATGTATACCGACGCGGTCACCTGCGACGGCGCAGAGATACCCGAAACCTTTCTCGACGCGATGGTCACCTCGCTCGCCGCCAAGCACGACCTGCTCGGCACCGGGGAGTTCGTCAACAGCCGCAAGGGTAACGTTTATATCGTCAAACCCAAGATGCATGGCCCGGATGAAGTGGCCGCGGCGGTGCGGCTGTTCGGCATGGTCGAAAGCGCGCTCGGTATCGATGCCGGCGCGCTCAAGGTCGGTATCATGGACGAGGAGCGTCGCACCACCGTAAACCTCAAGGAATGTATCCGCGCCGCCAGCGACCGCGTGGTGTTCATCAACACGGGCTTTCTCGATCGCACCGGGGACGAAATTCACACCAGCATGGAAGCCGACGCGATGATCCCGAAAAACGAAATCAAGACGTCGCGCTGGCTGTTCGCCTACGAAGACTGGAATGTCGACATTGGCCTGGAGACGGGGTTACCCGGACATGGCCAGATCGGCAAGGGAATGTGGGCCGCGCCCGACAACATGGCCGCGATGATGGAGCAGAAAATCGCGCATCCGCGCGCCGGCGCCAGCACCGCCTGGGTTCCTTCGGCGGTGGCGGCCTGCTTGCACGCGATACATTATCACCAGGTAGACGTCGGCGCGCGCCAGCAACAACTGGCGACCTGCGCGCGTGCCAGCCTCGACGATATTCTGACCATCCCGGTGCTGGACGGGCGCAAGATCCGCCGGCGCGAACTGATCCTCGAGCTTGAAAACAACGCGCAGGGGATCCTGGGCTACGTGGTGCGCTGGATCGAGGAGGGCATCGGTTGCTCCAAGGTGCCGGATATTTCCGACGTCAACCTGATGGAGGACCGGGCCACGCTGCGCATATCGAGCCAGCATATCGCCAACTGGCTGCACCACGGCATCACCGATGCGGCGCAGGTGCGCGAGGTATTCGAAAAGATGGCCGAAGTCGTCGACCGTCAGAACGCGGGCGATTCCGCATACCGCAACATGGCGCCGGATTTCGACAACAGCATCGCTTTCCAGGCCGCGCTGGACCTGGTGTTCAAGGGTCGTGAAGTAGCGAACGGCTATACCGAATTCACGCTGCACGCAAGGCGCAGGGAATTCAAGGCGTCATCGCGAAGATGAGCGTCGATTGAAACTCAGCGCGCCGCGCGCGCGCAATTCAAGCGAGCGCAATCCGTAAAGGAAAAAGCGGTTAACCGGCGTAGCCACGTCGACCTCGCTCGCCAGGCGCACGACGGCCCCATTCTGCGCATCCAGCTCCGACGGCCGGCCTCGCACCAGGTCGCGCTGCATCGATGTCGTCGAGTTAGGGGGTATGCCTTCGAGCATCGCGATCGTCTTTGCGACGCTATCGTCGGGCAGCGCGATCCCGCGGGCGAGCCCGAGCCGATAGATTTCCTCGGTCGCCTCGGTCAACAGCTCGCGGGTTTCGGGCTGTTCGAGCAGAATGCCGAGGGGTGCGCGCGAAACGGCGCCGAGGCCGCTCCACGGCGTGATCAACATGAACTTTTGCCACATCGCGACGATGATGTCTTCGGGGATGCTCGACTTGACACCGCTGCAATGGTTGAACACCTCGGACAGGGTATTGATCCGCGGGTCGGCATGATTATCGAGGTGGCCGAAACGGACCAGCGGGTTGCCGCCGCTGTGCTTGATATGCCCCGGCCCGGCCTGGAACGCGACGATCGCGCAGAGGCCGCCGAGCACGTTGGCGGGGTCGAGCACTTCGCCCAGCTGGTACGGCGCTTCGACGCCGTTCTGTAACGGCACCACCAGCGTCTCCTCACCCACCATTGGTTTCATGGCGCGGGCCGCCGCCGGCACTTGCCAGGTCTTGACGCAACACAGGACGTAGTCGACGACGCCAACCTCGGCGGGATTGTTGGTGACCTTGATCTTGTCGATACTGAAATCGCCGGCGATGCTGCCGACCTTGAGGCCTTGCGAGCGCAGTGCCGTGAGACTCTCCTTGCGCGCAATGAAAGTGACGTCCTGTCCGATCTGCGCCAGCCGGCCACCGAAATAACCGCCCACGCCTCCACAGCCATAAACCGCTATCCGCATTCTGTGCCCCCAGCAGTAAGATTAATGCGACATTATGGCGCAGTGTTGTTGAATTGTAAGAAAAATTCCTGAACTGACGTCACGTTACCCGAAGAATGGCAGGCATGCGGAGCTAATGCGAAAAATTTACCTTATCGGCGCCGCTTGCGAGGGCGACCGGGTCCGGATTTCGGGTCAGGCGAAAACCATGCGCCATCTCGCGGCGGCGCCGCGCTGATTCGCTGCAAGCCGATACGGCGCGATTCCGGGCAGGGCGGTTCAACGTATCGACCGGTTGCGCCTGCCGCCGTGGTTGCCAGTCCGCAGGTCAGGCGGATTTGTAAGCACTGGGAAATAAGTAATGGAAATTATTTCCATTACTCAAAATATATGTAACAATCACACTTTTAAACATTTATCTTATTTAAAACAATTACTTATATTTCCTATAGAATAGGTGTATATCTATTATGGAATATTTTTTTAAACATAATATGTCGTTTATGAGCATGTTTTAAATCGGGTATGCTGCTAGATTACGCGCCATGACCAATACCGTTACCAGCATTGCCAGAAAACGCGGGCGGCCGCCAGGCTCGAAAAATCGCGCCAGCGATGGCAAGAATCAATCGCTGACGCGCGCTTTGACGCTGCTCGAGCGCCTGTCCGAAGCGTCGACGGGTATGCACCTGACCGACCTTTCCTATCAGCTCGGTATGCCGGCCGCCACCGTGCACCGCCTGCTCAGCACCTTCGAGGAGCTGGATTTCGTCGAGCAGGATGAAGAGCTGGGATTGTGGTTTATCGGCTTGAAGGCATTTACCGTCGGCAACGCTTTTTTGCATCGGCGCGATTTCGTCGCCAGCGCCAGGCCGCACATGCATGCGCTGGTCGAACAATGCGGCGAAACGGTAAACCTCGGCGTCATCGACGACGGCGAGGTGGTTTTTATCAGCCAGGTCGAATCGCGCGAAGTGATGCGCATGATCGTAAGGCTCGGCAGCCGCTCTCCTGTCCATGCCTCCGGGGTCGGCAAGGCGCTGCTGGCGAGCATGTCCGCGCAGGGCGTCGCGCGCATCCTGGAACGCCGTGGGCTGGCGCGCTACACCGATCACACCATCGTAACCCCGACCCGGCTGCACGACGAACTCGAGCAGATCCGGCAACAGGGGTACGCCCTTGACGACGAGGAGCACGCGGTCGGACTGCGCTGTGTGGCGGCGCCGATCTTCGACGAGAACGGCCAGGCGCTGGCGGCGATTTCGCTGTCCGGTCCCAAGGCGCGGATCGTCGACAGCCGCCTCGGCGAGCTCGGCAATTCGATCCGGCAGACCGTTGCCGAAATTACGCGCGAGCTCGGCGGGCGTATACCCGTTAACCAGGATTAGCCTTTACCCGGGCCGAAGTTGAAATGGAACAGAAAAACGTAATCGACCTCGAAACCGCCAAGTTGGTCGCGGCAGCTGCACAGCAGGAAGCCGACGCGAATGGCTGGGAGGTAGTCATCGCGATCGTCGACGACGGCGGATATCTGATGTACCTGCAGCGCAGCAGGGCGCAACTCGGCAGCATCGACGTCGCGATCAAGAAGGCCAGGGCGACCGTGTTGTTCCGGCGCCCCACCAGCGTGTTTGCCGATCGTGTCAACAACGGTCAGACGGGCTACCTGGAAATGCCCGGAATCATGCCGCTGGAAGGCGGCGAGCCGCTCGAATACGACGGCGAAATCGTTGGTGCAATCGGCATCAGCGGCGCCAAAGCGAATGAAGACGGTATTGTCGCGCGCGCGGGATGCGCGGCAATGCCCCGATAACTTTAGAACGGAGCCCAATCACATGTCTCGACAAGCAAACCTGAAACACACAACCGAAGAGGATTTTGAAATGTTTCCACAACTTGAAATTCCGGACACGCTGGCCGCCGGCCCGGGGCCGGGTAATACCGATCCGCGCGTGCTCGAGCGCTTTGCCGCCGCCGGCGTTGCCGATCACATGCAGGTCGACGTCGTGCGCGGCATGAAAGAAGCCAAGTTCATGCTGCGGGAAGTGTTCGGAACCCGTAACGCTTACACTTTCGGGGTATGCGGAACCGGCTGGGACGGGCTCGATTGCGTGTTCTCGCCAATCCTGCCTGGCGATACCGTCGTCAGCTTCGTCAACGGCACCTTCAGCGGTATCGACGATTTCAATATCCGGCTCAAGGCATCCAGCGTCGAAGAACTCGCCAAAGATCCGATGAATCCGCGGCCCGCCAACGTGGTCACGATCGACGTGCCGCACGGCGAGTCGGTGACCGGCGAGATCATCGAGGCCGCGCTTGCCGAGCACAAACCGATGTGGGCCTTCATGGCACATTTCGAAACCGGCAGCGGCCGGGTCAACGATATCCAGGGCTTTAACGATGCCTGCGCCAAGCACGGCGCCATGGGTATCGTCGACGCGGTTTCGAGCCTCGGTATCGCCTGCTTCAGCATCGACGATTACCCGGCGGTAACCAGCTGGGCCTCCTGTCCGCAGAAAGGTATTCTCGGCCTGCCGCTAACCTATGCGCCGGTCAGCCTCAACGGCAAGGTGATCGATCTGGTCAGGCGGCGCGGCTGTTACACCTACGTGCATCACCCGATTCTCGAGGCGCGCCACTGGTGTATCGCCGACGGCAAGGACGTCGAGACCGCGGCCTATCATCGTACCCATTCGGGTTACGCGGTTGCCTCCTTCCACGAGGCGTTGCGCCTGTTGCTGGAGTATGGCCGCGAACAAAAGGCCGAAGATTACGAGTTCTACGAAAAAGGCCTGCGCAACGCGATCGAGGCGATGGGATGCAAGGTGACTTCGAACATGCCCAGCCTGGTGGTGTTCGACCTGCCTGAAGAATTCACCGGCAAGGAAAAGGAGCTGGTCGGAAAATGCCGCGAGCGCGGGTTTGCGATCTGGCCGACCCTGTCCGAGCCGACCCAGATCCGTATCGGTATCCTGAACCAGTTGACCGTCGGGGCGCTTAACGACATCGTCGGTCGCTACGCCGACGCGATGACCGAGATGGGTGCGACGGTGGACAAGGGTCGTATCCTGGACGATCTGAACAGCTATCTCTCGAGTCGTTAGCCGACCGGGGCATTAGCAGAAACGCCGGCTTCGTGCCGGCGTTTTTTTGCCCGCAATGTAAACCGGCAGCGAAAACGCCCGGGTAAATCCCGGCTTCAGAGCGCCATGCCGCGCGCGCTAACCGGCCACAGGCATTCGACCCGGTTGTCGCGTATGCCGACATACCAGTCGTGCAGGTTGCAGGTCGGGTCGCAATGGCCCGGCACCAGCTTCAGCTTGTCGTTGAGCGCGAGGCGGTCGTGCGGATCGGCGATGACGCCGTGTTCGTCCGAGCAGTTGATGTACTCGATATCGTCGCGCCGGTAAATCACCGGCAGCCCGGAATCGACCGACTGCACCTTCAACCCGGCGTCGCAGATCGCCCGGCCGGGCTTGGCCGTGGACATGATCGAGGTCCAGATGAACAGGCTATTGTTGAACTCGGAAATACCCGCGCCGCTGTCGTCGAGCACGCGCTGGTAGTCGGCATCCATGAATATGTAGGAGCCGCACTGCATTTCGTTGTACACGCCGGAGGCGGCCTCGAAATAGTAACTGCCGCTGCCGGCGCCAGCGACGATCTCGCACTGCAGGCCGTTCGCCGCGAGCAGCGACACCGTGCTGCGCGCCTGCTCGATCGCCGCGTCGATCCTGCTTTTGCGCGCGGCGAACTCGCGGATATGCTGCGCCGCGCCCTGGTAAGCCTGCAGGCCGGCGAATTCCAGGCCGGCGCTGGCGTCGATCTGTTGCGCGAGCGCCAGCGCCGGGGCGCCAGGCTCGACGCCGCAGCGGCCGGCGCCGCAATCGATTTCGACCAGGCATTCGATGTTGACGCCCAGTCGTCTGGCGGCGGACGACAGGTCTTCGACATTTTGCCGGTCGTCGACGCAAACCAGCACCCGCGCCCTGGCCGCCATTGCCGCCAGGCGAGCGATCTTGCCCGGGTCGACCACCTGGTTCGAGACCATCACGTCGGTGATACCGCCCGCGACCATCACTTCGGCCTCGGATACTTTCTGGCAGCAAATGCCGCAGGCGCCGCCGTGCTCGACCTGGTAGCGCGCGATATCGACGGACTTGTGCGTCTTGGCATGCGCGCGCAGGCGCACGCCGAATGCCTCGAGCCGCCGGCGCAGCAGCGCGACGTTGGCCTCGAAGGCGTCGAGATCGATAATAAGGGATGGCGTACACACCTCGGACAGTTCCATGCCGATCGATGCGGGTATGTTTAACCCGACCACGGGATTGTCGTTTTCTTCAGTCATGGTTAGCGGCGCTCCGGGGTTCGATTACTTGCAGCCGGGGCAGTGCCTGATGTCGACATTGCCCCCGGTGATGATCACGCCGACGCGCTGATCGCGAAACAGTTCCTGGTTTTTTAGAATAATGGCCAGCGGCACCGCCGACGACGGTTCGATGATGATTTTCATACGCTCCCAGGTCAGGTACATCGCGTCGAGGATTTCCGTTTCGCTGGCCAGCAGGACATCGGTCACGTAACGCGAGACGAAATGCCAGGTGCGCGGTTTCAGGTTGGTCTTGAGCCCGTCGGCGACCGATTGCTGCGCATCTTGCAGCACGATCTCGCCCGCATGAAAAGAGCGGTAGGCGTCGTCGGCGTTTTCCGGTTCGGCGGCGTAGATCCGGGTTTCGGGTGACAGCGTCGACAGCGCCAGGCAGGTGCCGGAAATCAGACCGCCGCCGCCGATCGGGGCCACCACGGCGTCGAGGTCATCGATGTCCTCGATCATTTCCAGCGCGCAGGTGGCCTGTCCGGCGATTACGCGGGGATCGTCGTAGGGATGCACGACATCGGCCCCGTTTTCGGCAATCACCTGCGCCAGCGCGGCTTCGCGCGCCGCCTGCGTCGGCTCGCACTCTATAATCCTGCCGCCGTAACTGCGCACCGCCGCCTTCTTCGCGGCCGGCGCGTTGCGCGGCATCACCACGGTCGCGTCGATGCCGCGCGCCGCCGCAGCGTAGCACAGCGCCGCCGCGTGATTGCCCGACGAATGCGTGGCGACGCCCCTCGCGGCGTCGGCATCGCTCAGGCCGAACACGGCGTTACAGGCGCCGCGGGCCTTGAAGGCGCCAACCTTTTGCAGGTTCTCGCACTTGAAAAAGAGTCGCGCCCCGCTCAAATGGCTCAGGTAGCTCGACGTCAGCACCGGGGTACGATGGATATGGGGAAGTATGCGCATATGCGCCGCGCGCACGTCTTCGAAATCCGGGATATTCATATGGCAGGTCTCGCTCCATCATTCACCGTCGGTGCGGCAGAGGTTGCCCGATTACAGCCGAATAATCTAGCCCGCATATTCCACCGATTTCCTGCTGCGGACGCTGCAAAGCTCACTGTGACGAGCTGTACTCCCGACAGCCCGCTCGACGGAGTGTCGACTACGCCCTGCGCGGGCCTCTGCTGCGTGCAGCCCGACACAGTGTCTTTGCGCCACCCTCGCGACGCAAATCGGTGGGATATGCGGGCTAGACAATCTTGATGTTCGAAACGCGCACCTCGTGATGCCCGTTTTTGTTGGAAAATCGGCTGACGCCGAGATTCAGGTAGCCGGCGTAGGTTTTGACGAGCGTTAGATCGAAGGGCTCGTCCGACTGGCTTTCGATGTCAATTCTGCAGCGTTCTCGGTCGCAGCATACGCGTATCGGAATTTCGGCATCGGCAGGACTGTGTGCGATCGCGTCGAATACGAGGCGGGAAAGCAAATGTTCTATCCAACTGGCGTCGACCAGCAGGGTAGGGAGCCTGCCCGCGGGTAACCGCAGCCTGACGTTTTTGTTGATCGCCACGCGTTCGAGCGCGGAGCCTACCCGTTGCAGCATATCGGCAAGCTTTACTTCGCTGATGACCAGCTCGATGTCGTCGCATTCCTTGCCGCACCGCTGCAGCAGGTTGCCGATCAGGCTGTCCAGGTAGCGCTGCGGTTTTTCGTTTTCCCCGGCGCTTACGGCGGGAGATAGCCGGTTTGCCTTGCGTCGCAGCAGTAGCTGGATGCGCGCGTGCAGTTCGTCGAAAGAAAAAGGTTTGACCAGGTAATCGTCGGCGCCCTGTATCAACGCGGTAACGCGGTCGTGGATTTGATCGCGTGTCGACAGGATCAGGATTTCGACGTCGGGGTTGGACTCGCGAATTTCGTGCAGCACCCGCAGGCTGGATTCCTTGGGTAGCATCAGGTCGAGGATGACGATGTCGTAACGCCTCTGCGCCGCGCAGGCGATTGCCTGCAGGCTGTCCGCGACCGCATCGACCGCGTAACCAAGCTCGCGCATACCCCTTTCGAGTGAGTTCTCCGACCTGGCCGGATCTTCGATCAGTAGCGCCTTCATGAATTGATTTGTAGCTGATAAGTCTGAGGATTGGCTTAAGATTTGCCGCAGAAAGTGCAAAATCTCTTGCTGCTACCGGTTCAGGACCTGATCGCGGACATGACTCGGCCAGTTCGTTGTTTATGCGATCCTGATTCGTGAAAGCTGAATCGTAAACCGGTCCTCGTCTTGTAATGACGCGGTTACCTCGCGTTGCATCAGTTTGGCGTAGGACCTGACCAGCGCCAGGCCTATGCCGGCATGACGCCCGGGTTCCCTGGCTGGATTCTTGCGCCAGAAGCGCTCGAATATCATGTCCAGGTCCCGGCTCGATAATGGATTGGCCATCTGATTGCTGATTTTTAGCGTTTGAAAGGCAGAATCGGAGTCGACATCTATAGTGACGCATGCACCGTCACGGCTGTGGCAGATTGCGTTGATAATCAGGTTTTGCAGGATTGACTCCATGAGCTGGGAGTCGGCGATGACATCGGGAAGCGCGGCCTGCACCCGTTCAATCGAGATATTCTTTGCCCTGACTTCATTCGCCATGCTGGCGCATACCTTGTCTAGTAAATGCTGCAAATTAATCCGCATCGGCTCGGGCTCGATGCCGCCTTCTTCACTGCGGCAAAGGTGCAGAAGGTTCTCGATTATCCAGTCAAGATGTATCGATGATTCAAGGATGTCGGCAAAATAGCTGCTAATGTCCTTCTCGCTCGGCCAGCGCTGTCCCACCTCGGCTAAAGAGCGAATCTCGGCTACCGGAGTGCGTAGTTCGTGTGCGACATCTGACGAAAACTGACGTTCGCGTATAAACGCCTTTTCGATTTCCGATAATGCCAGGTTGAATTGCGTGGCGATCGGTTCAAGTTCGGCTGGCTGTCCTTCGCAGGCTATTCTTCGATCGATCGAGCGCGGGGATATTTGACTGATATCGTCTTTCATTCTAATCAGGGGCGCTAACCCCTTTTTGATTGCGCGCGTTACGCCGAGCATTACGAAAAACAATGTAACCAGGGTGATACCGATCACCAGTAAATGGAACCGGGTGCGCACCAGATCCAGGGATTCCCGCTCACGGCTAACGTGCAGAATCGCCATGGGACGTATTTCCACGGGGATTTCGGCGCGTAAGGCAAGGTCCTCAATTTGCGGCATGAACTTTACCGAAACCCGCCTGCCGTCGCGGCCGTCGGGTAGTCGAAGATCGGTAACCAGGACTTCAGCGGCCTGATCGACGAACTCGTTTACAGCATAGCCGCTGTAGCTCCTTGACCTCTCCAGCAAACTGCCGTCGCCGCGGAAAAGTTCGAAATACTCCGGGTCGGATGGCGCTTCGAACTCGGGCATGAACTCATCTGCGAAATCGAGTTCGACCCGCTTGCCATCATACTTCGTCAGCGTTACCAGGGCGCGGGCCTTTGCCTCCAGCGCGTTATCGGATTGACGCAATAGCCAGCCCGATACAGCACTGTCTATGAAAACCTGCCCGACGGCCAGTATGAGGGCCACCCACAGGATGGTGGTCAAGGTAATGGTTTTGCTTATCGAGCGCACCGGGTAAATGTTCTAGTCGATAAAATAGCCGAAGCCGCGCTTTGTCCTGACCAGTTCCAACACCCCCCTGTTCGCGTAGTTTTTTACGCAGGCTATGGATATGAACCTCGATGGCGTTTCGGGAAAAGTAGGAATTTGTATCATTGATCTGATTGTGCAGCGTCTCATACGCGATTACCCGTCCACGACTCAATGCCAGGTATTCAGGAATACTCATTTCGGTAGGCGTGAACGCGAAACATTCGGCGCCTCGATAGGCGATATGCAGCGAAGTATCGATCTTGATGGTTCCGATATCCAGTACCGGTGATTTTTGGTTAAACCTGCGGCGCACCAGCGCCTGGATTCGCGCATGCAGCTCGTCGAAAGAAAACGGTTTTACCAGATAATCATCTGCGCCCAGTTGAAGCCCGGCAACTTTATCCCTGGTTTGGTCGCGGGCAGAAAGTATCAGGACTTCGGGCCTGAGTTTTGAATCCCTGATTTCCTTCAGTACTTCCAGGCCGGATTTTTTCGGTAGCATCAAATCCAGAATAATGACGTCGTAATCGCATGATTTCACAAAACGCGATCCCCTGTTCTCCATCCCCCGCAATGTCGACCGCATAGCCAAGTCTTCGCAAGCCGGCACGGAGAGACTTCTGCAGTTTACGGGAGTCCTCGATAACCAGTATTTTCATTACCGCCTTTTACCCTCTCAAGCTTAAGATTTGCTAAAAAATGCCGGGTTGAAAACAGAATCACCTGTTAGCCGCGTTTTCTTTGTGTCAAGAGTATCGACTATTTTCAATGGTTAACTAACGGGTATCAATTCTAACGGTTTGATAAAGAAGTATTGTAATCCTGTTGATCAAAACTGAAATCTTAAACAAATCCTAAGTTTGGCCTGACAAGGTCAGCGATGAAACAAAGCCGATGAAGCGTACATGAAATACAGTAAATTCAAGGTGATAAAAATCCTGGGCGCGGTGATTTGGGTACTGGCGCCATTCAGCCTGCGAGCGGAAGCCGGCAGCCTTTACGAAGTGACACCCCGTCTGAATATCGTGGGCTCCAGCGGTAAACCGACTAACGACGTGCTCGGCTATGGTGTCGCGCCGCATCGCAAGCTAAACGATGAATGGTATCTCGGGTTTGGCCTTGACTACTCGCCCAGTTGCGATTTCGAACGAACCCCGAGAATAGTCGGTATCGCGCAGGACCCAGGCGTTAAAACCATCGATGCGAAGGGCACGATGACCATGATCACCCTGGTTGCAGAGCGTCGCTAGGCGCTTGACAGGGATGGCTGGACCGGATTCTGGAACCTCGGCGCCGGTATCAACGAAGTTGATCTGAAAAATGTCGTGGGACCGGTCGAGGGCGGAGGCACTTTCGATATCGAAACCAATACCGACACCGAGCTGATCGTCCTCGGCAGCCGCGGGGCGATACAGCGCCTGGGAGAAAACTGGTCCATCCGATACACCGCAACGGCAGAATTGCACGACGCGGACTGGAAGGTGCGAGACAGGATGTCAGGTAATACCGGTTCGATTAGCGACTACAATATCTACGGCATTCGGGTCGGCATGACTTACCGCTTCGAGCAGGCCTCGGCGAGGTGCCGGTTTACTCGGTCTCGGATTTAATCCTTGCCGGGTCTTTCTTTTTGAACCAGCTCAACCAGATTCCGCTCAGCAGCCAGCTATACAGCCAGGTGCCAAAAAAGATCAGCACGAAGGTAATCGCAATATCTGTGGTGCTGCCATCCAGCGAAAAGCCCGGGACGTAGCCAAACAGGAACGGCGCCAGGTACAGGAACTTGGCCATCTTGAAAGCGACCCAGGAAGTTGCCCACATGTTGGCCTTGGCGATGGTGGCGCCGGCGAACGCCGCGATACAGACCGGCGGCGTGATATTGGAATCCTGGGACAGCCAGTAAACAATCATGTGCGCCGCGATCTCGTTGACGCCGAGATGCGTCAGCGCCGGCACCGCGACCACCGCCGTGATCAGGTAGGCGGCGGTGACCGGGACACCCATGCCGAGGATCAGCGAGGCCAGCGCGATCAGGATGATCGTCAGGTAGAGCCTGCCGGCGGCGAGTTCGATGACGATGTCGGCAAAGGTCAGGATCAGCCCGCTGTAGGTTAGCACGCCGATGATGATGCCGATGACGCCAACCGTCGCGCCGATCTTGAGGCTCGCCTCGGCGCCCGCGCGCGACGCGCCGACGAAACCCCTGAGGTCGATACGCGTGTCCTTGCGCACCCAGCTGACCGCGATGCAGGTCACCATGCCGATGATCGCGGAAAATCCCGGCGAATAACCCATCAGCATCAGGATCGTGATCGCGACCAGCGGCAGGACGTAAAACCATTCCGATTTCAGAATATCCATGGCTTTGCGTTCGCTCTTCTCGCCGACGATATTATGTTTCTTGGCGTAGTAATGAACCATCATGAACACGCTGAAGAAATACATGAACGCGGGGAATATCGCCACCAGCATGATCTGCGAATAGGGCACGCCGGTCATTTCCGCCATGATGAAACCGCCCGCGCCCATGATCGGCGGCATGAACATACCCCCGATAGACGCGGCCGGCTCGATGCCGCCCGCCACGTGCGGCTGGAAGCCCGCCTTTTTCATCATCGGAATGGTAAACGCGCCGGTGGAAACCGTGTTGGCGATGGCGCTGCCGGAGATGGAGCCGAACAGCCCGCTCGCGATAACCGATACCTTGCCCGGACCGCCGATCTTGTGACCGACCGCGGCGAGCGGAAAGTCGATGAAGAACCTTTGCGCCCCGCATTTTTCGAGGAAGGCGCCAAAAAACACGAACAGGATGATATAGGTTGCGAGCACGTTGGCCATGATGCCGAAAACGCCGTCGCTCTTGTAAAAGATGCTGGTGCATAAATCGGGGAAAGTGTCACCCGCG
>Ga0224497_10000677_pt1 | contig 23300 bp, 25 predicted proteins | sample SF_Jul11_sed_USG_4_FD_167970 | JGI IMG/M metagenome (GOLD analysis project Ga0224497, IMG submission 167970) | Sediment microbial communities from San Francisco Bay, California, United States - SF_Jul11_sed_USGS_13 | ecosystem: Environmental > Aquatic > Marine > Sediment | place: USA...
CGTAAATCCTTGTTCGCGGTATCGTTCATATAATGTTTGTAGATCAGCATATTGTGGGGTATTTCCACAAAAACTTGCGGTATTCACGATCATGATGACCTTGCCTTTGAAATCGTTGAGTGAACGAGGTCTGTTATCAATGTCATCCATGGTGAAGTCGTAAATTTGTGATGCCGTCTTACTCTTGGTTATATCAAGTTCTGATGCGTGCTGATCTGAAAGGAGTACTTGGGACTGAGGTTCTTTGGCGACTGCTTCTTGCATCGAAGTTGTATAATCTTGGCTACATCCGCCAACGATCATCAGATTAAAGAAGAGGGCTAGGCAGGCATAATGGGGAGGGAACTGATTTGGGTGTGGCATGATGGATCCTCCAATGATCATGAGCAACAAGAAATACTTTTTAATCAGTGTAATTCCCAAGATGCAGTCATGGCAATTGGCTTGGTTCGTGTTGCGAACATTTAGCTAAACGTGTACAGACATTTCTCTCAGATGTGGCAGATCGCCTATGGCTCTAAGGAAAAAGTCGCAGACATTTGTGCTTGAGAATTTGCCCGGAGATGGGCTTGAACAGATAGTCCCGGGCACCACCTTCGAAAGCCTTGAGCATGGCCGATCGGGTAGGATCTGCCGACATCACGATCACTGGAATGGTAGTGGATTGTTGCCGAAGTCGGTTCAGCATCGTCAAGCCATCCATAATCGGCATTTCGAGGTTAAGCAGAATCCCATTGATGGATTCTGTCCTGAGTACCTCGAGCCCTTCCACGGCGTTTGAGGTTGAGGCTACTTCAAATCCGAGTTTCTCCAGTCTTTCCCGAAGAAAGAGAACAATAGTCTCCTGATCATCGATGATAAGAATACGTTTACCCATAAGGATGCCTGTTGGTTTTCCTGCCTCAACGTTATTGTATGATTGATTACCGCTTCACAATCATCATATCGATTTCAGTCCTTAAGGCGTCAAAGGAAAATGATGAAACCTTAGACACTATGGCGTGACTAGAGGGTATGGCGGAGGCATATGAGATGTGAGATGGAGGAAGGAAACCCTAATAGTAACGAGCCCGGCAAAACCACTCCAAGTGTAAAGCATCTTTGAGACACGTTGTTTTGTAAAAATCCGTGAGAATTTTCATTATCCCTCAAACCGGGCTAAGGCTAATTGGAACCTTCAAGCCAAGGAAGGAGTTGCTCGAGGATCTGGTCCTTCTTCCCGATCCCACCGATGAATTGCTCGAATTGGCCATTCACATACAAGGCTAAGGCAGGAAGAGATTGAATCTCTAACTCCCCGGGAATCAGGAAATTTTCCTGCACGTTCATTTTGAGGATGAGAAGGCGCTTTCCAAGTTCGTCCTGAATGCGCTCAAGTTCTTGAGTAAGGGCCAGGCAATGTCCACAGCCTGGTTGCCAAAATTCTACCAAAACGGGGACGGATGCCTTCTCAATCATTCCATCAAATTTCTGGTCTATTATTTTTTTGATCATGTTAGGCCATCTTGATTTCCGAACCTGGCCAGAAAGCCCCTTGCTTTGCATGGGGAGGAATGGCAACCCGGAGCGAAGCGGAGGCAATAGTTTTAGAATTTTAAAAAGCCATGTCCTTTGGGCGTGGAGCTTCACTCCAATAATCCTAGAGGCTAGCAATGGGTGCTCCTCTACCCTAAAGGATTTCCCCAGTTGCTCTAAGCATCTAACGCTGTCACTTTATAACATTCAGCCAGCACAGAGTCATTGAATCCCGTTGTTGAAAAGTCAGGAAGACTGCCTCCAATACCTAAGACTGGCTGACCGGTCTGGGTCCTTGTCCGGATGGTACTCACCCTCAGGAAGTGGTGGGTGCCGCGATGAAATAATATTTAATTTGACCCTTGGTTTTTCGGTTTTCTAGCAGGTTAACTTATGGAATTGAGGTGTGGAGATTGAAGCCTTGTATTGTCTCCCAATACTTTTCGCAGGATGTTGAAAATTTCCATGTCTGTACCAAGTTCTTGAATGAGGTTTTTCAGTGTGATTCGAAATGGTTGTGAAGTCGTCAGATAGCGAACGGCAATCCCCCTTCCGCCCGTTCCAACGCGAAGTGTCTAAGGTTCAACACATAAAAGTCAAAAATTTGTTTGTGGTGGGGCCTTCTCCTGCTTTTCCAAAACGACTCGATGAGGACAATGCCAAAGCCATGAGGATCTTCACCGCTCAACGGGCCTATTTCATAAAAATAGCGCAGGATACCCCTTAGCTTGCTGAGGGGAGGAATGCGCAAATGTGATTAGACAATACATTTTAAAGATGCCCCCAAGCTTGCTGGGGGGAGGTTCACTCATAAGTGCTTTAATGATTTTAGGGATAAAGCAAACGCACGCGATGAACAACGTAGGGTATGGCAGGAGGTCAAAAAAATCAGCCTAAATGAACAACATTAGGCTCGGCCAGTGAGCCGCAAACGATTTTTGGCAAACCAGGCGTAGGCTTTGACCAGCAGCCCATTGATCAGGGGCCACCGGCTACATCGGGCAAGAAAGCCAAGCCCGATGGCTTCCCACATTTCTCTAAACACCTCCACACCGGTGATGATGGTTCCATCAGACCAGCGAGCGTGAATTACACTCCCCAAATCACATTGATTCAATCCATGATCTGTGGGACGGTACGCCGAAGTGGAAAAATCAATGAATACAAGGCGTTGCCTTTGATTTAGAAATTTCATCAGATCGATCTCTCGACGACAAATAGGACAGTCACCGTCAAAATACACAGTCAGCGGGTAGGGTTTCGCGGGATGGGAACGTGATTGCACCGTGAGGTGAAAAGCAGGAGTTATTCTGCTCGATTCCGAGAATGACGTATTATCCTTGTCGCTGTTAGGTACAGAAGTGCTCATCTTGCATGATCCCTCTATCTCCCGTTAGAGCGGGTGAGCTCAGGGCGGGGGTGCTGGTTTGAGGGTCTTCAGGTAAGTTTGGACGTCAGCGATCTGCTGGGAACTCAGGCGTTCCTCCCACGCCGGCATGTTTCCTCGTCCCTTTAACAGAGTTTTCCAAAAATTGTTGTCATCGTGAAGAATGGGGTTCTGCTGTAATGCTGGCCCATATTCACCTTTTGCCAAATTGCCGTGACAAGCCTTGCAGTTGGTGTTGTAGACATCATACCCCCGGTCGGCCAGTCCCTTGGGATAATCGAAAGGTTGAAAGTCCGGGGAGGCTATTTGGGTTTCCTGTGAATGACCTACCTCACCTGCATAAGCTTCTTGTTGAGTGACCGATTGGCTTGATACCACTGATTCGTCAGCTGTGACTTGAAGCATGGTCAACATCCCGCGAGGATACTTCCCATCGTCAGCCACATGGGGAACCACATGGCAATGAAATAACCAAGTACCTGAATGCTTAGCGATAAATTCAACGACTTTGATTTCTGCGGGCCCGATGGATAGCACCCCGTTGGGATTGTCCCATCCAGGGAGCTGAGGGTTTCCGGTATTCACCTCCATCCATTTTTGACCATGAAGATGGGGTGTATGAAATTCGAAACCGATGTTGGCGAGTATCATGCGAACCCGGTCACCGACATTGGCTTTCAAAGGGACATAGCTTGGAGCAGAGCGAGAATTAATGGTGTGGGTATCGTACTTGCCGTTCCCATCCGTATCCCACTCGTCCCATATTGTGATCAGTTCCCGATCGACTTTGGGCCAGGTAGGATCTTCCACAACGAAAATCCCATACATTCCATGATCGATATGGTTGGCGGTATCGAAATGACAATGATAAAAATAAAACCCTGGATCCTCCGCTACCCATTCATAGGTATAAGATTCACTGGGCATCTGGAGTTGTTCCCGACCCATCCCTCGTTGGCCATTGCCATCCATGTTAAAGGGATGCACTCCATGGAAATGCATGGTATGAGGCAGGTTATGTGTGTTGCTAAAGTGCACCCTGACCATATCACCCTTATTGACCCGAATAACTGGACCAGGAACTGAGGGTTTTTGCCCTTTCAAGGCGTAGGCCCAAACGGTCACCTCTTTTTTGGGGTCCTCCAGTAACGTAATAGTCATTTCTTCAACGGTTATGGAAAATTCCTTGACTGGTCTTTGCTGGGCCTGAAGGGGATCAACAAGGTACCCCTCTGAAAGCCAAAGCAAAAACATCACTAGCAGGTACCGTTTGGGAATGTTCATACGATGTCTGTCCACGGTGTCCTCCCTTGATCCGGTGGCTCGCTCAGGCCCCTATGAGGCAAGGCAGCGGGGCTCGGCGGTTTCCAGATTTGCTCAGAAGCATCTGAACGTCACTGATGACTCGTTCCGTAAATCCCCCCTCACAATAAGAAAAATAGAATTCCCACATTCGGAAAAATTGCTCGGAGTATCCCAACGTGAAAATGTGTTCTCGGTTCCGGTAAAGATTATCGCGCCAGGCTCGCAACGTTGTGACATAGTGCGGGCCAATGTCCTCTAGATGAAACAGTCGCATATCCGTGACCCCAGCTATGGATCCGCATATGGCTGTGACGGAGGGCAGGCAGCTTCCTGGAAAGATATACCGTTGGATGAAATCCACCGAACGCTTGGCCGTCTCATATCGCTGATCGGCAATGGTGATGGACTGCAACAACATCATACCCTCAGGTTTCAGGAGGCGGCTGCATGCACCAAAGTAGGAATCGAAATATTGATATCCCACCGCCTCGATCATTTCCAGAGAGACCAGTTTATCGTATTCTCCGGTGAGGTCGCGGTAATCCGAGCACAACACAGTAATGCGGTCACTTAATCCGGCTGCAACCACCCGCTCACAGGCCAAATCGTATTGCTGTTTCGATATCGTCGTGGTCGTCACCTGACAGCCATAATGGGTGGCTGCATGCACGGCAAACCCGCCCCACCCGGTTCCTATCTCGAGGAGATGGTCCGTGGATTTCAGCTCCAGCTTCCGACAAATGAGGTCCAGGCGTGCCACCTGAGCATCATGTAGCGTCATAGTCGAATCGGTGAATATGGCGCTGGAGTACATCAGGCTTTCATCTAGAAATAGAGCAAAGAAGTCATTGCCGACGTCATAGTGGGCTGAAATGTTCCGCTGGCTTCCTTGTGTCGTATTCCGATTTAATCGGTGGAGACATTTTTGGATGGGTATCGTGAACCAGGCCCACCCCCCATCTATTTCCTCCACAAGTCCTGGATTACATAAGCAAATACGTATCAGGCCCGTAAGATCATCAGCTTGCCAATATCCTGCCATAAAGGCCTCCCCAGCTCCGATGGATCCCCCAAACACTGCATCTGTATAGAACCGGGGATTGGTTACTGTAACCGTGACGCTCAATGGGCATCGGGGGGTGACCCGGCCAAACCGATAATCAGTTCTCCCGTCACGGAGGATGATTTCCCCGTTGGTAATCTGCCGGAGTCGATAGAGAAGGGCACGCCTCGCGAAGGCCTCCAGAAAGCGGGGTTTGGGAGTGGTGCCCGCCGATATGGTTGTCGGGAATGATAGGGATTTTGAGGTCATATACTGTCTGCCGATTTGGCCCCTTCTTGTGTGTCCTGCGCAGGTTTCGAAGGGTGAGCATAAAAGGGGACCCGTTTAATGAAGAGTTTCAGTGCCTGCCAATAAATCGCGCCGAAGATCTTCATAGGCATCAGGGGAAAGCCGATCAGAGCGCGGGCGCAGCCCACACCGTTGATGGGTTCGCGCTCCAATGTCAGTTTGGCGTCAAACATGGTTCGGTTATGGCGAATATTTTTCATGTGCACCGCAAGGTGTGTATCGGGGGTTCCGAATGTCCAATCGTACTGGATATCCATGGGCATGAATGGCGATACATGAAACGCCTTTCCAAACAGGAAGCGTAAATTTTCTGTTTGAGAAAGACTGGAATCTCTTGGCAGTACATAGGCATGGCGCTCGTTCCATGGGGTGTTGGTGATCTCCGCCACGATCGTCTCAAGACATTGATCCCGAGCATCGAAGCAGTAATACAAACTCACAGGGTTGAACGAGAACCCAAAATGCCGTAGATGCGTGAGCAACCGGATGGGTCCATCCGGAGTGCGGCCGGTTTCTCGCCAGATGTGTTCCCGAACAGCCACCTTTAGAGAGATGCCCGCATCACCCAGATAGTCCGTTCGTCGAAAACTGACAGGTGCAGGGCCCTTCGTTGACCAGAACCACCGGTCCTCGAAGACCTTGTCCAGCTCATCAAGATCCAGATAGGCATAGACCACTGGATACTCGAACGAATGGGCTTTCGGTTCAAACCGCCGATGGCGTATTCGTCCCTGGTACAGACAACTCTGCATGATGCGGGGTCCTTTTGAAATGTTCTAACGCGTTCAGTGCACTCACGACTCCATCCTCATGGAAGCCATATCTCCAGTATGCACCGCAAAAATACGTTCGATGTCGGCCGTTAATTTCCGCCTGCCGCTGCTGCGCCAGGACGCTTGGAATAGAAAAAATCGGGTGAGCATATATCATGCGCTTCAGGATTTTGGTGGGGGATATTTCCCGGCTGTTATCCAGGGTGACGCAAAATTGAACGGGGGCGTGAAGACCCTGCAGAATATTCAAATTGTAGGTCACCGCAACGCGGTTTTGTGCGTGAATTGGAATATGGTAGTTCCAGGCAGCCCAGGCTCGTCGACGTGTGGGAAGCATCCCGGCGTCTGTGTGCAGGACCGCCTCATTGTTCTGCGTGGTCATCGGCCCTAACACCTCTTCCTCCAGCGCCGTGGCATCGCTCAACAATCGAAGGGCCTGGTCTCCGTGTGTGGCGATGAACACGGCGTCGAATCGCTCGGATGAGCCATGTAAACCTGTTACGGTCACAAAATCCCGGTTTCGTTTGATGCTCTCCACCGGAGCATTCGTTCGAATACGATCGCGAAAGGGAGCGGTCAGTTTTTTGACGTATTCTTGCGATCCGCCACGGACGACATACCACGTCGGACGATCATTGACGCTCAGCATTCCGTGATTATGAAAGAACCGGATAAAAAACTGTGCCGGCATGGCCCACATCTGCGAGGGATCTGCCGACCAAATGGCCGCACCCATGGGAATCAGATACCGGTCAAGAAATTCTCTGCCATAACCGGCCTGTTTCAGATAGTCCCCTAAAGTTGTGGTCATGTCCGGCCTTGCGAGGCACTGCGGAGCCTCGCGATTGAATCGAAGAATGTCCTTGATCATTCTGTAGAAGGATGGACGGATCAAATTCCGCCGTTGAGCAAACAGGGTATTCAAGGTCGTACCGTTGTATTCCAGGTCGGAACGATCACACTTGACGCTGAAGCCCATCGAGGAAGACTGAGCCGGAACATCCAGTTCCTTGAGCAGCCGGGTGAAGCAGGGATAGGTTTGGTGATTAAAGACCATAAATCCACTATCAAGTTGGTACCTTTGTCCCTCCCACTCGATCTCGTGCGTGTGGGAATGTCCGCCGATGTAATCATTGGCTTCAAAGACCGTAATCCGGTGGTCACGGCTGAGATGATAGGCCGCCACATTTCCCGCAATCCCAGTTCCGATAATGGCGATTTTCAACGCGCGTGCCTCCTGATTTTCAGGCCCGACACCGAAAGGGTCGTATTGAAGTCGGAGGCCCCGGCTGAAACCTGTGGAACATCACGCCGCAGGCCAAGCTGTTGAAACACCCGAGGGGGTCCTGTCGGGTGTTGGTTCAAGTCCATATCGTCGTCTTCCTCTTCATTTCATCAATTCTGCTCGACTTTCCACTGTTGTGGGACTCGTTGAATTTTTGAGAGGTCATAACCTTGGGTGGCGATAATCTTCAGAAGATGGTGATAATCCGCCTCTGACAGTTCGGGAGTGCGGGCCATGATCCAGACATAATCACGTGCGACGCGGCCGATGATGGTCTGACTGTAATCCGAATTGACAAACACGATTCGGTAGTCGGCTTTGAACGGCCAAAGAAATTGCATGTCCCACACCGCATTGGATTCTTGATCAACAACAAACCCGGTAGGGCTGTAAGTTTTCTGTTTACCCTCGAACCCGCCTTTGCGAAACGTAAAGGTGGTGGCAATGGTTCCATCATCATTGAGTCGGTAGGATTCCACCGCGTTAAAAGCCTCTGTCTCAATAAAAGTCGGAATATTCGCTATGACATACCAATCTCCCATGAAGCGCTCCAGATCTACCTGACTGGCGGTCTGAATGGGAGGAGGACTACTGCAACCCACGAGAGTGGCAAGAAGTGCAAAAGCCATAATTGATGAGGATGTCATAGCCCTGTTTCCTTACTGAAGTTCATAGCGCAACTTTTTGCCTTCCTGAGTGGTCGATTGGAGTCCGACCCACTCGTCGTTCATGGTGTACCAGAGATCAATGGTGAACTTGTCACTAGTGATTCGATGATGCTGAGTGGGTGTGGGGGCTCCACGTACTGTGATGGCTTCTTCTGCCACAATCTGGATCTCTACCGACTGCAGTTCGCCGGTCTGCGAGTTTAGCAGGCGATTGCTTTGAAACCAGCCTGGATTCCAGTAGGCAAAGGTTTTGACACATCCCTCCAAGTTTTTCTCCCCATTATGGGTTTGTACCCGCAATTGCCCATCCTTTGAGACCCCCTGGACATACAAAGATTCACCATTGTCATGTGTCTTTGCATGAATCTCCTTAAGGCACTCATCTTCCCAGGTTTCAGAATTGATGTGCCGGTAACTGTAGAAAGTTATGAAAAAGTACTTCACATCGAACTGGGCCTCCACTTCAATCTGAGTGCGCGTCCCTTCCGCGGACACCACAAAGCGCTGAAACCCGATTTCGTCATCGTCCAGAAAGACCGTGAAGTCATATGTCTTTTGTGTGGAAGTCTGAGCAGAGCTGGCGAGTCCAATGGAGAAAATGAGAAAGATCATAAGCGTCAACAAGAGTGGCGGGCCTCCTATTATCGAAGAAGTTCCATTCATCATATTTGCTCGTGAGGATGAGGAACCGTTTTTGTTTGTTTCGGAGGTCCTGGAATGAAGGCGTTGGTGGTTGCGATGTATTCACGATACGCGGGTCGTCGATCCACAATAGTCTCTTCGAGCATTGTCACCCCTGAAAATTTCAGCAACAAAAAAGTCAACAAGACTGGCGAGATAACTGACCACCAAGCGCCGGTCGGGATCACGAACAGGAATAATCCCCACCAGATCAGACATTCCCCGAAATAATTGGGGTGGCGTGTATAACGCCACAACCCGCTATTCATCACCCTACCCCGGTTATCGGGATTCGTCTTGAAACGGGCAAGCTGCCAATCGCCCACCGATTCAAAGATCATCCCGATCATCCACAAGGTCACGCCCAGAATGTCAAACACCGTATATTCAAATGGCACGGTTAAGGCCACCCACAAGGGCATGGAGATGATCCAGGCCAGAAACGCTTGAAACACAAAGATGATTCCGAGACTTTTGAGGGCAAAATGTGGCTCATACTTGCGACGAATAGCCTGATACCGGGAGTCTTCGGGTTCACCCCAATTTCGCCAGGTGATATACAGAGTCAGTCGCAATGCCCAAAGCAGAACCAGAGTGAGAACCAGGGAAGAACGATTCCAGTAGGGCTCCACGCTGCTTGAGTAGACGAACGCAGACGCGAAAATCATGACCGACCACATGCTGTCCACGATACTCACGTCCCGCTTGATGACGCTGATCAGCCAGGTGAGTGCCGCCAGGACAAGAATCGCGTACAGGCCTGACAGGTAAATGGTGAAGGTCATGTGGTGCTTTCCTTTAAACCTGGCGCAAACCCATCAAATCGTGTGGCCAATCTCATCAGGATTGGTGTGATGACAGCCCAACCAATGGCCAAGGCGAGTAATGCCGCGGTTTGGTCTCCGAATTCGAGAGCTCCCAACCGGTGGCCCCCGTAAAAGGCCAGTGGACCTCCAATGCTGCCGGCGAGCGCAGCAATTAGCCAGCGCCCCCGCAGCCAACGAAGCGAGACATTCAACATGGTGGCGAACAGCCCCCACATGAGCACGATCCAATAGGGGGCCGTGTGTGGGATGAGAATGCCGGAGGAGTAGTGCAGCAAGTTTAGCCACACGAGCATGCTGTCCCACACGGCCCCGATCCCGATAGCAATCAATATTAGTTTGAATTCCGCTTCAGCCACGGGAGCCCGGAGCAGGTGGATGGCCACAATGAATATGGCGATGAGTGCCCCGATCCACGGGCGTTGCGTCGCCCCACTGAGCACGCAGGCAAACCATCCAACCTGAAAGAGAATAATATTGAAGAGCGTCCTGCCCATGAACATTCCTATGAAGGTGTGGTTGAATTTTCAAAAAGATAATGGCTCACCCACCATTCCTGCCCCTCTCGATAGCCGAATAATTCGGCGCAGGCCATAAAAAACACACGCCAGCGCATCCACCAGCTTTGCGCATTTGGCAACCCATACGTTTGAACAAGCAAAGGCCACAACGCCTCTCGCTGTGCATCCATTCTGGCCAGCCAGGCATTGGCCGTTTTTTCATAGTGAGTCCCATCCCACCGCCAATGTTGAACAAGTCTGAGTGGACCTTGAATCGCCAGGGGCAGATCATCACTCGGCATCATTCCCCCGCTAAAAAAATGCTCACTCATCCAGTCGCTGGAATCCCGGACCTCGAAGACATACGGCACGGTGCGATGCACAAAAATGTGCAGAAAGAACCGGCCATCCGTTTTTAGCCACTGATGCACACGACCGAACAGGTGTTGCCAGTTTCGCATATGCTCAAACATCTCCACTGAAACTACTCGATCGAATTGTCCAGCTTGAATGTCAAACTCGTTCATGTCGCGGGTGAGCACGCAAATATTGCGCAACCCGCGCTCACTAGCCTGTGATTCGATGTAGGCCTTCTGTGAATGAGAGTTTGAGACTGCGGTGATGTGGCTTTGTGGGTAGTGGGCTGCCATCCAAAGTGTGAGCGATCCCCAGCCGCATCCCAGTTCTAGAACGGATTGGCCGTCATGCAGATCAGCATGCAACGTTGTCTCCCGTAAGCTAACTTCCTCAGCTTCGGGTAGAGACTCAATACCCTCCGGCCAAAATGCGCTGCTATATTTCAGCTGCGGACCCAACACCCTCTGAAAGAATTCTGCTGGGACTTCATAGTGTTGGGAATTGGCTTTTTCCGGATACGGTGCTATGGAAGACCGGCTCATGTCCTCAAGGAAGGAAAGCTTGTAAGTGACCAGGGCCTGTTCGTCATAGGAGATCTCCTCCAGCCTCTGGCGGAGCAAATGTTGAATGCCATAACGAAGTACCGCATCCGGGATAACACCGCGATCAGTTAATGAGCGTGCAAGTGTCGCTAGCATGGACATGAGCGCCTCTCGTAGGACATAAGCCGAAGTCGCATTGTCTACTTAAAGTTCAATCAGGTTCTTCAAACAGCACCAACTTCAATATATTCTTATGGCCTCCAGACATTCAAAAAAACTTAAACAAAGGTTAGACAACTCGTCTTCTTCTGATTTTACGGAAACAGGGGATAAGCGCTTGAATAGGCGAGGAGGTGTGTTAGGAAGGGTCCGAGGAAGCATAAGGCAGGAGTTCAAGCACAAGGCTGTCCGGCACACCAAGCAATCTGTTGGTGCTGTTGCATAGGTGGACGATAAAACTATAGGACTCGAGCGGAGGGGTGGGCCGATCTCGTTAACTATATGGTGGGATTATATAAACGACATAGAAACCCCTCATTAACCCAGGGTGTGGCCCCATGGAATTTTGTTGAAAGGCCTTATCAGGAGTCCTCTTTAACCTCCCTTGAAAACAGGGGAAAGCCTCGGGTCTTATTTCGACTCCGTTGGAGGGATTATTGATGATCATTAGGCCAATTCCGAAAATGCTTCCAACGCTCGCTCCCGGGAATCGCCGAGTTTGACGATCGGCAGGGGATAATTTTCTCCGAGTTGCACACCCGCCTCCACCAACACTTTTTCGGGCGCTTCCCATGGATTATGTAGGTATTTCACCGGCATCTTTTTTAACTCTGGGATGAACCGTCGAACATATTCGCCATCTCCATCAAACTTTTTTCCCTGCGTGACGGGGTTGAAAATTCTAAAATACGGTGCCGCATCGGCCCCACAGCCTGCGATCCATTGCCAGCTGGCACTGTTGTTGGCCAGATCGGCATCGACCAATGTATCCCAGAACCAGTCTTCCCCAAGGTGCCAGTGCAACATAAGATTTTTGACCAGAAAGGATCCGACGATCATGCGTACGCGGTTATGCATGTAGCCGGTTTCCCAAAGCTCACGCATGCCGGCATCCACGATGGGGTAGCCGGTTTGGCCTTGTTGCCATCTTTTCAGAGCTTTTGGATCTTTACGCCAGGGAAAGGTATTAAATTTCTTTTGCAGATTTTTTCGGGGGAGTTCGGGGAAATGGAAGAGCAGACTGTGGGAAAACTCCCGCCAGCCCAGCTCACTCAGGAACGTTTCCCCGTCTTTCCGCCATCCTTGCGCGCCCATGTGTTGTTTGGCAGCATGCCACACCTCATTCGGTGAGATTTCTCCGAAATGCAGATGTGGCGATAACCGCGAGACATTGTTTCTGGAGGGATAGTTCCGGCCTTCTTTGTAGTGTTTGAGGCCGCTTTTGAGAAATGCTTTCAGTCGGGCCTGTGCCCCGGCTTCTCCGGGCTCCCAATGTTTCACAAGTTTTTTGTGCCAGGGAATATTTGGCAGCAGGTCTAAATCGTTCAGTGCCACACCTCGGTGTGTGGAAAGCCTTAAATCTTTTGGGGCTTTTGGGGGTTGTCGGGGTTCATTGCCCTTTCCGAGACATCCCTTTTGATAAAAGGGAGTGAACACCTTATAAGGAGTGCCGTCGCTTTTGAGCGCTGTCTGGGGTTCAAAGAGCAGGGAGCCGTTAAAGGTGTGAACCTTGATTCCTTTGGTCTGCAATGTCTCTTGAAGGTGTCCATCGCTTGTGATTCGCCAGGGCTCGTAACATCGGTTCCAATAAATCGCTGTTGCTCCTGCCTCTTTGATGACGTCCATCAGTACCTCTTGAGCCGATCCTGCCTTGAAGCAAAGCTTGCCCTCCAATGCTTCGTTCAACGCCTTGAGACTTTCATGCAACCACCAACGGCTGGCCGCGCCTAACTTCCATTCTCCGCTATTTTCCTGATCCAAAATAAATAACGGGATGATAGGGTGACCTGTTTGATGGGCGGCCAACAGTGCCGGGTTGTCCTTGATACGTAAATCCTGGCGAAACCAGACTATTGCGAGTGGCTTGTTTGTTGTCATGCCTTATGCCTTCGGGACTGCTTGAAGCCGTAAATTCAATGCTCCCACACTGACTACAAAATTCTTTTGATAACGGTCTTTGGCAGGCCAAGCATGTTTTTGTTGGCCGATCAACCCTTGTAATCTTTTTTTTTCATTTAATCGCAAGTAGGCCAAGGTTACTCCTTCACAACTTGATAATCAAAAATCGGTTGGAAAATCAGGCCTTCCGGCGTTACTTCTATCTGAACAATAATGATGTCATTCGGAACTTGGTAGTTCAGAACGGTCTTGATGTTTGAGGAAGAAGTTTGGGAGGCAAAGGCTTTTTGGAGACGCTTTCTGGATAAACTGATGGCGTGTGGATTGCCGCTGAGGCCATAATGCAAGACATGCTCCTGTTCTCCTTTCTTCATCTTTGAGCTCTGATAGGCAATGTCCAAGTCCCCACCCATCTGCACATGGATCACGCTTTCATAATTATTCGTTTCTCCAAATGAAAAATCCCAATGACCCAGGGCAGGTTGCCACATGCATTTTTGACTTTTTTCGACTACAAGGGGAATGACCTCTGCCTCTATGGTTGCAGCGCCTTTGCTGACGGTGAAAGCGCTCTTTGGTGAGCGAAGTTCTTTGAGTGTGCCCCCACTATCTTGGCAATCCGGGTTGTGGGATGAAATCTTCCCCCCTATGCCCCCCGTATAAATCGATTCTTTCGCGAATAGAACACCCTTCACGGTTTTTAATTCCCTTACTTCCTTGAGTATGACTGAAGTTTTGTTGACTTGGTACGCTGGGGTCCGGCTGGGAGTTGTCAAAATAAAAATTGAGAGAACGCTAAAAACCACCATGATAAATTTCATTAGACCATTTCCCATGGCATCATTTTGTCCAGGAAGAATTCGGGTTCACTCAAGACAGCCAATCCCATTTATGCACCGGCGTCATTGCTTTTCCCCAGCTTCATACTGGAATGGTGTGTAGGTTTTCCATTTTTTTGCATCACAGCCATACCGAGCACTCCCAGGATGACCAACGCTATACCGAAAAGTTCCAACGCTTCCATCGCTATCTAATGTAATCGATCAGTCTTGAATAAGAAAAGTTTAGAATGACGAGGCAGATCCTATTGGCGCTGGCTCGTCATTCATCCATCTGGAGTTTCTACATTTGTTTCATGATGAACTCCCGGGTCATTTTGAATTCCGGGTTGTCTGGATCATTTTTAAGCGCGTTGTCAATGGCATCAAGGGCATCCTTCCATTTCTCTTCTCCCATGCTTATGAGTGCTTGCATAAGGTAATTTTGAACATATTCCTCCGGTTCCTTGGTTGCTGTCTGGGCACAGCGAAACCCGAGACCCACTCCATAGCTATTATTCATGGGATGATTCCAGAATCGATGAGTAGCCGTAATGCTCGCCTCCGTAGCTACCCAAGACCCCCCGCGGATAACTCTCTTCTCTCCGGTTGTGAGGCGGTCGACATAGAGTCCCGTACCTCCCAGCCACACGGGTTCTTCTGGACCGGTTGGATTGACCACTACGGTTCCCTTTTCATAGAAGCGAGGATCATACCAATCACTGACCCACTCAAATACGTTACCGGCCATATGGTGAAGCCCATAGGGGCTGGCCCCTTCTGCCAATGAGTCAACTGGCATAGTGGACGGGTGATTTTTAGCGTAGTTGGCGAGATTGGGGTTGAGTTCATCCCCCCAGGGGTAACGTAACCCCTCCGGACCTCGGGCGGCGTTTTCCCATTCCGCTTCGGTCGGCAAGCGCTTCCCCTTCCATTCGCAGAAGGCTTTGGCATCAGTATAATTCACTCCCACCACGGGTTGATTCGGTTTATTGAGTCGAGGGTCATCCCAATAGGCAGGGGCAGCGTGCTTTGTCGTCTTCAGGAATTCTGTATACTCGGTGTTGGAGACCTCGTATTTATCGATTTTGTAGGAGCTCAATTCGACTTGGTGGGCGGGCCCTTCATCATGGAACGCTTCTCGGGACCAGGGTCTGAGTTTAGAGCCCCTGGCCGAGGTCGGCATGATCTTATCGATGCCCATAATGAATTTCCCGGAAGGAATATGGACCATCTCATTGGCTAAAGCATATCCAAATGAGATCAGTAAAGCAGGTGCAATAAGGGTAATGAGTTGTAGACAAAACTTTAGCCAGGAGCCGATCTGTCCTTGTACAATGAATGGTTTTCTCATGGTCATTTGAATTACCCTCCACATAAATCAGTGTATGGTGAATAGATAAAAATTAAAGGATTCCAGGGCAATTGCCGCCGGCCTGGCTTGTGGAAATTGTTTTAATCAACCATATTCGCTCCTTCTTGTACTTTCATTTCGTGGGTTTGTCCTTTTCATTGGATGGTTGAGGATCTTCCCATCTATCGCTCATCGGATTATACACCTGATCCTTTAAAGCAAACCTTCGTTGGTACGCGATGATTTTCCAGATCTCTTGCTCCGAGAGATTTTTGGTATATGGTTTCATGGAGGTCATAGGGACTCCTTCAGCAATGCGCCAGAACCAATAGGAGTCAGAAAAGCGTCGTACCCTTTTCGGGTCAGTGAAATCAGGCGCACCTCTCTTTGAAGGTTTCCCATCTCTTCCATGACATTCAACGCATTTCACAAAGGATTTGGTGATTCCCTGGTACAGAAGTCGCCCCTCCGATAAAATTTTGGGATCGTTCCACCATCCTTCGGGCATGTGCTTGTCAGCATACTCGAGGGGGACGTCCAAGGTAGGTCGATGAGACCTGCCCGCCTCATTGCAGGCCGTTATGAAAAATAAAATTACTACCCAAATAAAATACGACATATGAGAGACAGGGTTTGTCATGCTTTGAGGTACCATCCTTTTTTTACGAATATAAATTCAGCAGGCATCTTTTGCGTAATTTGAGACGACTGGTTAAATAGGGTTTCCACATGTTTCTTGGGGATAAAGCAACCGGAATGATTCGCCACGGCTCAAAGCTCAGCATGAAATTACTCCGTTCAATTTCAAAATTTCGAACAAGATTGCAGGGTTGCTTCCTGTCTTTCTAACAACAATTTGGCCTCAGGAAGATCTAAGTAGAGCGTAAATACAACGATAAACAAATGAAGGACAACACCATATCTAGCGCAACACGTTTTGTTTTTTCTGCATGATTTTCACCTCCAGAAAAGAACGAATATTTCGGCCTAGGCTTGCCTCCGTTTCGATAGTCTTCAGGCAATCGTCTGACCCCTGCACCGGCGCATCACTCAGGATAGCGATGACATCCATGGGGGGAGTATCGTCAGGAATCGCTATGTGGAATGTCTTTGCTCGTTTTTCTCCAGGTTTGAGTAACGGGTCATTCGCGATTTTCGCTCCCTTCATCTTATGTGGGGGGAAAATTAGCTTTATGTATTATTCTTTCAGCTTTGGGGGCGTTGTTAACATTTTGGTTCGAAACGTTAAGAGGTGGAGCGAGGTGTATTGTTTAATGATCTCTATGGCTTCTAGCCGCGCCTTTTCCCCCGGCAATGTGGCCAGGTAACGATTTTTTACATCTTCACCTGGTTCTGGAATCAGGGAATAACTGATGCTGGCCTCAATCATGGCGGGGGATTCATGTTCTGGAATGGCAATGCTAAAAGGGATATGTCTGGTCGTGCCTCCGTTCACGAGTGGTTGCGGAATTGGACCTTTGAGTAACTTTTCAAGTGGACGCCCAAAATTTTTCTGATCTTCACCGATGATGTTCCCATTTTTATCCTTAAGTAATACTTTTACGAGGAATTGCTTCAGCACCGGATCCCCTCCCGGAAACATATGGGTCAAGCTGCCATTGGGTAAATGAAGATTGCCCTGGACGGTGAAGTCGGTCTGGGTGATCTCGATATCGAGGCGTGATGTCCATTCTGCCTGCACGTTGCGATTACTCAACATGATTGACGGTCCGACGACTCCCTGAAACCAGTGGCGAGCTAGCGATCTGGAGTGCGTCCCCCCCTTGTCGGTGGAACTGCCATAAGATTGTTCCATGTGGCAATTTTGGCAAACCAAGTCCTTCAAAATGGCCCCATTCAGATGTGGCTGTGTGATATCCTTGACCTTGCTGAAGTGACAGGAAGTACAGAAATGCGCTCCTTTATAGATCTCCGCCTTTTGTGATTGATGGGCCAGGTTATCTTCCGCATCACCGTACGGGCCGAAAAATGTGGATCCAGGAACGAGTTGAAATCCGGGGTAGGCATCCTTCTTGCCGTGGGAGGTCTGAATGAGATGGCAGGACGCACATCCGATACCCTCCACTTTGACATGTTTCGGTCCCCTCATGACTTGGTCAATAATGCGGTCCGCATATTGTGGGAAGACCGTGACGGCTGGGACATGGCACACCAAGCATTTTGTTCGTTGTTCATGAGTGGGATGTGTTTGAAGCCATAAACCAAGCACAGTCCTGAAGACAGGAGACTTCAGGGCTGTCCCATGCATCAAAGCCCCCTCCACCCGTCCAAACGAATGAAGATCTTCGCTACGTTCCCTCATGCCTTTCCATTCTTCAAAATGCCGGTCATGGCATTGCTTGCATTGTGTTGAGGGGATAAAAATCTTCTCAATTTCATTGAGCCATTTGAGATCCCCTGCTACTTGCACCTGTTCCTGAGCCCATCCCGACCTTGATGGTGCCCCCACCAACGATACACTCAGCACAATCATGAAGACGGCAAGTATGTTGGGAGCCAGCCGGCTACCGAAGGGGAATATTAAGGGAGCGAGTCGAGAGATCTGTATGGGGGACTGATCGGCATTACCGTCGGAACAATATATTTCCGGGCATTTAATCATCCTCCATCGTATCGTGCGTTCCCTCAGATCAACTAATTAGAATCATAAAACCTTCGACAATGAGCTTAGGAAAGAATGTATCCCATTGCGGGGGCTGCGGCTTTCAAACGGACAACCGAGGTCCCAACACGTTGAAGCTTAGCTTAAGGAGTCCCTGGATCTGCAGGGGTTTTCGCACTCCCGTCTTTATTGTCCTCTAATTTCTTGTCCATGTGGTCCATGGCAACCCAGAGTAAAATTCCAGCCAGTAATCCGAGTGAGTAAAGGCCATACATAACATGTTCCTTTCAGTAAGTTAGTTCTACCTTCCTCGCGCGTTGTTCAAGTTCTCAATCCAAGAATCCTTTTTTCAAAAAATTAAATTTCTCACATATGCCATCAAACCATGCGTAGATAAGAGGGTCAAAGATTTCGTGCTCAATCCTTAGACATCACTTGAAGGAAGAATGACTCTCTGTGGAGAGGTCGCAAATTAGATTTGGCCCAGAGGCAAAGGTCAGTTCCAATTTAACGGTCATCCGGCATTCAACAGGATCATAATCATCAAACGTTCGACAAACTTTAAGTTTTAATTGTATGTCTGATGTTAGAGTGAGAAAGATAATTGATAAGAATTGCATTGGCCGATTGGTATCGATGCAGTTGCTTTGTGGAATGAGAATTGGAAAAGAAATAATGGGTTTCTATGGAATGTCAAAGATTACTTGGGCGGGCGGCTTAGTTCTTTCGTCTCTGTTACTGGGGGGATGCAGCCTTCCAGAACCACCCCAAGCGGGCAACACCATTCCGGCTGAATACGCAAATACTCACATGCCCGAAGGCTGGTGGACCGACGAAGCTGTTATTGAAGAAGGTCGTCAGCTTTACCTTGGCATGAAGAAGTCAGATGTCAATTGTGGCCAATGTCATGGCGCAACCGGTAAACCCGTGCGAAGTGGAGCACGGAACTTCCAAGATGCCAGCACCATGAAAAAATATTCTGACTCTCATTTGCTTTGGCGGATTTCCGAGGGTGTCCCCTTTAGTACAATGGGAGCCTATAAAGGCAAACTATCTGAAGATCAAATTTGGAAGGTCATTGCATTTCTCAGCACATTGGGAATGGATGGGTTTCAATATGATCCGAATACCGAGAGTTGGGTGCCCTCTCGATAAGGCTAGGAATGTTATTTAGCAATGCAGAAGATTTACGGTATATATGGTTCTGACCGCAGGTCCGTTTTCAAGATTGTGGAGAACTTAAAAGTCAGGTCACTGCACATCTTCCCCAAACAATCCAGGTCCACGCAAAAACCGCATGGATATTCCACAGCTTGTTAAAGCATTAACAGGATGCGTGATCATACTGTTGTGTCTCGTTAGGGTTTGATACCCAGAGATTTCCTTTACAGATTATCTGGTTCACTCCAGTTTAACCGCCTTTCTATAAGCCAGTAGGTGATGCCTAGAGCCAACACCACCGCAGCAGTCGCAAAAACATAGGGCGGGGTTATTTCTTTGAAATCGAATATGATGACCTTTCTGGCTATGGCCATCAACGCGGTAGCCACTACTAATTTAATGTGAATGACGTCTTTGCGAATATAGAGGGTTATGTTGATGAAGATTTCTATGGCGATGAGGACCGCTAAAAAGGCTCCGAATGTGCTGACGATATCCCTGATGGTAAATGTGGTGAAGCTAGGGGATATGAGTTTTTGATAGATGATATACACCACATCAACTACCCCCCAGAGAATGGTAAACACCATCAAGACGGCCAGTACTTTGACTGCAGCCCGAATGGTCTGGTGAAGAATTTGAATGAGGCGGTCTTCATGGTCAAGTGATAATTCTTCTTGTCCGATCTTTCTTAGCTGCTCCTTACGGAAATGCTCCATCAAGGTCTCGACAATACTCGCGTGATTCCCCAAAAATGTCCTATTGAAATCCATCTCCACGAGTTTTTCAAGTCCTTTGACCGACTGCAATTCTTCACCGGAGACTCGCTTGAAGTCCATGCTCCAATCAGCATACTCACGCCGATCAATGGTTTTGTTCTTTAACACGTGAAAGTCGGCGTGGCGGGAATCTCGTTTTATTTTCTCGACCAATTCATTCACCGCTTTCTCCTCCCCCTCCAATATTTGGACGAAGGTGTTGTTCCCGTAAAGCAACATGCCTGTAATGCCCAATCGCGCATTGTTTTCTCGGCTAGTCCTCAGAATCTCCTCTAAATCATCTTGAGACATCGATTTAGTCGCCTTACTGATGTAGGAAATTTGGATCATTGCTTGACTCCCCCCCTATGCAATGCATGGCCTTGCGTACATGATGCAGTTCATGGATTTTACCCGTATGTGCATGGATTCGATAGGTCCAATTGCAAAAAAGACGATAGGGATGAGCGCAGCTTCAGGCTGACGTTGCATCAGTAAAGACCTCGGCTATAGCCGGAGGAATCTTTTCTTTTTAGCACGTAATTAATTTATTGAAATTAGTGAGAACTCTTCCCTGGGAGGGCGGGAATGAAAATAAGATCAGGTTTTTTCGTTTCTTGGTCCCCCGACAAGATCAACTTGAATTCTGGAGGTACAACAGACCGAAAGTGGTGGAAAAATAAATTTCCGGATAGGGTCCTCCCTGCTCGAACCCCTCACCGTAGGTTTTTGTACGCTTCGGGGTCCTCGCATCATAGGCTCTTAAGGGGAATTCATTTGAAACCTTCTACTAATTCGGCATTTGAGCGGTAAACCAGGTCGAAATCCCTTTCATGCCATTACGCTCTACATTCGAGCCGTCCCACACGGCAAAGGCCACTGGAAAGCTTGAACCGGATGTAAACTGGACATCATTGGGATCATCAGTCGTCAGGGATCGTTTCATGACGACCCGCCACGTCGGTCCATTACAGCACCCTCCTTTGAGAGCGCCATAGGGTTCCCATAATCCGTTTCCCAGTACGTTTTGTGACGATTGGGTTGTTAAGGTGCTAAAGCCATTGGCATTCAGGTCTTCTACTGAACTGATTCGGAGTGAAGGGTCTGACATAATATTTCCTGACCAGATGCCCTCATTAAAGGGCCCAGAGCTTCTTCCGGTACGATTAGTATACGTGACCCCTCTTGACGGTTCCTCATAATAGTAATCCCACGCTATTGAGGGGTATTGTTGATCTACGTCCCACATGCCCGCCACTCCTGCTCCGAGATCTTTTTGCCATTCAGCGTTCCATCGCCAAATATTGACGGTTCCCCCTGATTGACCCATGCATTGAAATGGGGGAGCTCCGGCATCCTGAACGGGAAACTGAATGGCCATTTGATCTCGAAAATCTTGAGGCCCGATGGTGGTGTTGTTGAGGGTCTGGTCACCCCAGTTTGCCCAGACTCCAATGTCTGTTCCATTGGTGGCCATCTTCACCATGACAGTCTTGACGGAGATATTGGGGTGCATGGGGGTGGTGATGGTCTGGCCACTCAGTGGAACGACGACTCCAGGGACCGACTCCCAAATAGGATTTGCCGCATCCATCGCGATGTCTCCTTTGATGGCAGCAATGGGAATCGTCACTGGTTGGCTCACGGCTAGAGGGATGTCGACCATGGCGAAGATAGCCCCTATCGCCAGAATTCCAAAGATGAGCATGATTGAAGGCATTCGGCGTTGATGCGTCGGATAATTCATATTTCTCCTTTACGCTGAGAGATAATTTCTCAATATTTCCGATTCTTGGGAAATATCGTTTTGGAACGTTGTCATCACACCGGTGGCAAATCAGCACCAGACTTTCTTAAGCCTTGGCTTCCTTGATAGCTTGACTTCTGCCAGCCGATAACGACTCCAAAGCCCGATGGAGGCGATGCCGCCCGCCAAAATCATGAAGGTCCCCCAAAAAAATGTAAACGGTTGGTTCATGCGATTATTCCTCCTTTTGATGAATGGAAAGGGTGATGAAATTTTTGCAAGGGCCAAGGATTCAGGTTGTTGTCCCCACAAGCTGATGCTCACCTCGTGAATGATTTTTCTCCAGGCAGATTCCATGGCAGGGCTCCAGGCATCTTCCGCCAACTCAGAAAAAATGTCTAAATACGTCTCCGCCATCCTGAGCAGTTGACTAGGTTCCGGGTGGCTCACCGTCGTGGGTGCCAGATCTGTCCATTGTTCTCTTAAGGGTGAATGAATTTTTCCGCATGAGCGGATTTCCCTGATAATTGTATCGAGGATCTGGACGATGCGCCTGCTGAATGGTTGTAGCCCCATTGATTGGAGCGAAGCGGCGACCTCAGGATGATCTCGCAACAAGCGATGGAAAAGCTTGTCGGCAAATGCAGCCTCAGCTTCCTTGATCCATCTTAAGCCGCATTCGAGTATATGAATCTCCGTATCTGAAAACTTGTTGGTATCCTTTCCCATGCTAGGTGTGCCTCTCTTGTGTTTTCCGAATATTGATGCTTGTTAACTCAATATACACCCTGAGTTCTGATGGCGGTCAAAGGCAAATAAAAAAACCTTAGACAACCAAAGGCCGCTCAATTCCTGCGTGTGCGTGTCTGAAGGTAGACCGTCTCAACGACAACAACCGAGAGTGAAATGTTGTCGGGTGGGGAATTCTAGAAAACAGGGAGGATGGCAGATATCATGCCTCCAGCCATTTTCGAATATCCTCCGCCGCCCGGCGACCGGAAAAGAGGGCTCCATCAATAGTCCCGGTGGCACAAAAATCCCCACATGCAAAGACTCCATTCTGAACTTGTGTCTGACGGGAGAACGGGTTAGGAAATGGTGGGACCTGGACGGGTTGAGCGGATGTGATGTGATAGGCTCGAATTGGCTGCCAGTCTTCGACTTGTGAGCCAAACCATTCACGCAATTGTTGGCGAACCCGGGTGGCAAGGTCTTCTTTGGAAGGATCAGCATGGTTTAACACTGAAACGGAGATCAACTGTTTGTTGGTCGTGGAATAGGTCGGGGCGATTTGAGTGAGGACACAGAGATTATTGATTGGGCCGGCTCCCTCTCCGTTCAATAAAAGAACCGGCCCTGAAAAGGGCGGCTCAGGGGCGCCATAGTAGAGACAGGTCCCGCGGCGATAGGGGGATGATTTGAGGCCGGGAACAAGTCTAGTCCTCAAATAAGTGTGATTTTATTTTGTGCTCAACACGAAAAGGCCGGAAACGCCTTCCAGGATTGGCTATAATGCGTTTGAAAGAACAGATC
>Ga0224497_10000678_pt1 | contig 23295 bp, 29 predicted proteins | sample SF_Jul11_sed_USG_4_FD_167970 | JGI IMG/M metagenome (GOLD analysis project Ga0224497, IMG submission 167970) | Sediment microbial communities from San Francisco Bay, California, United States - SF_Jul11_sed_USGS_13 | ecosystem: Environmental > Aquatic > Marine > Sediment | place: USA...
TCTTAACGGGTGGCGTGGACGAGGTGACTGCCGGTGCAATTCCTTACCGATGGGTGCCGCGAATACTTCGGGCGATAGCCGTGGAGCGCTGAATAAGGCAGTCTGCATTTCAGGCGCCTGCATTAGACTGCTTCTGGCCGATCTGAGTCAGTTGTGATTGAATCAGATGAGGGGCTGGTATGCACTGGGGAGCGGTCGACAAAATACCGAAATGATGCGAGCACAGATGCACAACGACTCGATGTCAATTCGGGTACAGCGGCGATTCGATTACGCAAATTCTGGGGAGATCGCAGGTATCTACGGGAAGCTGACTGCCGGGATGGGAGAAGCATTTCTCGAGCCTACGGCTGAGGCGCTCGCATTGCTTAGCGAAGAAGAGCTATATCGATTTCGATCTGACACGATCGGCATGCGAGACTATCTTGCCGATCTGTTCTATCAGTGTCGAAGCGGATATCTGGACGACGAGTTCTGCGACTATTGGCTACGAAATCAGATTGCGGCAATGCTTAAGATTTGGGCCGCAGCGGAAATACTGATCATCGGTCAAAGACCGTCCTTTTTACGAGAAATTCAACGTATCGGGCGCGAAGAGGGTCTGCCAATACCGAACGACGAAGGACGCTGGGATTAGAAGCAAGCCAGCACGCGACGTCAGATTCTGGCCGTCAGCTCCCAGTTGGATTTCTGCTTTTTAGCCTGATGAAACGTTTGCTTCGCGCCCGATTGCGGCCGTTGAGCTAATATTGTCCATAAGGACCGCTACCGAACGCCAAGGTGACTTTCGTTGCGGAGGAGGATTAGATGAAGTCTTTGAAGTGCGATCTATGTGAGCATGTTGCAAAAGGCGAGACCTTTGAAGAATGGATGATGGCCCTTCGACCTCACTACATGGAAGCTCATGCGGACGTCATGAGTGATTCGAGCCGGGGCAAAGAAGAAATGGAAGCATGGATGAAGGAGAACAGAGCAAGATACGACGCTGTGTAACGCTATCGTCGCTAAACCGTTTCCGGGCGTCTTCATCTGGAAGTTCTGAGATCGTCACCAGGAAGATGAACGAATGACTGCTATACTATGTCGAGCCGCCGGTCGCCTAGATTGAGTTACAATTTGCGCTTGTCACCCGAAGTGGTCATTGACGATAATCTTGCGATCAGAGCAACTCACCTCATCGAACTTGTACGATCAGACCCTGAATTCTTGCGAATCTGCTCAACTATTCCTATGATCAAAGGAAGTCAAATTGCGGCTCTTTGAGCAGTGAGGTTATGAAGTGAGCGACGAAATCTCGAAAATTGAAAAACAATTGTTTGAACTCACGACCAAGCTCAACGAGCTTCGCATAGCCAACTCTGGAGATGACGTTCGGAATTATTCGTTTTCGACATTGGATGGTGAGGTAACGTTACTCGATCTTTTCGGAGACAACGATCGTCTGCTCGTTATTCATAACATGGGCCAGGGTTGTCGCTACTGCACACTTTGGGCCGACGGTTTCAACGGCTTCCTGCCACATCTCGAATCAGTTATGTCCGTCGTCCTCGTGTCAAAGGATTCACCGGAGGTGCAGCGCACGTTTGCGAACTCGCGTAATTGGCGTTTTCGTCTAGCCTCGCATGGCGGGGGTGAATACATCCAGGAGCAAACCGTTCTGGCTGGAGAGCGCAATATGCCAGGCGCAGTGGCGTACGAACGCCAGGGGAGTCGCATTCTTCGAAAGAATGCGGCCGTGTTTGGACCCGGCGATTTATATTGTTCACTATGGAATCTGCTCGGCATGGCCGGGCTCAGCGCAGCCGAGTGGACACCGCAATACAATTACTGGCGTCGCCCTCAGAAAATGGACGATGGAGGGGCGAACTTGATCGATTGACACTTGATGGCAATGGATTTGGCTGATCCATTCCCTTTGCAACACCAAGTTAACGCGACCAAGGTTCTCTGACCCAAGGTCAGGCGAATACTGAGCCATTCGGGCAAGATTCCAACGAAATCGCAGGCTTTGGGCTGCCCGATATGGGTAGAATCCAGAAAAGAACACAAACCGGAGCCAATATGTCGTTCCTGGGGGAAATCAAGCGTCGCAAGGTCTTTCAGGTTGCTGCCGTCTACGCAGTCGTGGCTTGGCTGCTTATCCAGATCGTCGCCACAGTGGAAGATCCCCTGAATCTGCCCGACTGGGTGGACACCCTGGTTATTGTTCTGCTGGCCGTCGGCTTTCCAATCGCTCTTGTAATGAGCTGGACGTTCAATCTAACGTCTGAAAGACTCGTAAGGGAGCAGGGAGATACCGCGTCGCGGCAAGGTGTCAGTTGAAGGATCGAGTATGTACTGATCGGACTACTGGCCGTTGCAATGGTCTGGGTCATCTATCGTGTAGAGATCAGTCCCTCCGATACTCTGATTTTTGGGGGCAATGATTTTCCGCCGAACTCCATTGCTGTGCTGCCGTTCGAGAATCTGAGTCCTGATCCAGATAACGCTTATTTCGCAGCCGGCATTCACAAATCGACGCTGAATCAACTGGCCAAGATTCGGGATCTCACTGTGATGTCTCGTAACTCGGTCATGCAGTACGAACAAGATCCACCGCCGATTCCGGAAATTGCAGGAGCGTTGAACGTCGAGACAGTCCTGGAGGGCAGCGTTCGCTACGCTAACGGGAGAGTACTGATTACGGCGCAGCTGATCGACGGTAGTACAGGCAGGCACTTGTGGTCGGATGAGTTCAACCGGGAGCTTGCCGACATTTTCATGACGGGAGATCGAGATGGCGGTATCTTGACCGCGCAAAAAGCCATCGAGCTGGACCCGACTTTGGGCCCGGCCCATCTCATTATCGGCTTGCGCCACCAGGCGTACTATTCCCGTAAAGACGAAGCGCGTGTGGCTTTCGAGCGCGCGAAAAATCTTAGCCCGAATAATCCAGGCATTCTGCTCGATTCCAGTCGGCACCTTGCAGAACACAGCGGCCAATATGAGGTAGCAATCCAGTCCGGAGCGCGCGCCATCGCCATCGCTCCGCAAGATGCATCGCTTCACAGTCAGTATGGCTTCCTGTTGTTACGTGCGGGAAACCTCGCTGCGGCCGAGAAGCATATTAGGGAGTCGATAAGACTCGATCCCGGCATTTACCTGACCTATTTCAATCTTGCAACTGTCGAGTATCTGCAGGGTAATACTGCCGAAGCGATCGCCTATCTGGATCAAGCCGTGCAGATGATGTCATCCGCCGCCACGTTCCGGGTGGGCTATAAAGGGTATCTATTCGGCCTGCTTGGGGAAACGGAAAAAGCGGCAACACAGTTGTCCCGACTTGAAATGTTACTTGTCGATCCGCAAAGCGAAATCCTGCGACCCCTGGGATGGGCGGTATTGGGTACGCGGGACAGAGTACGTGCTTTGCACGAGTGAACCACTGTGATCAACGGTTACCTGCAGGAAGACCGGCCGGTTCCGACAGGGATAATCACACGGTTCAGAGACAACTGGCTCAACGACCGGATGCTCGAAGAACCCGAATTTCTGGAATTACGCAGGCGATTGGGGTTCAAGGACTAGCACAGCAGAATGCGCACTTCCGCTTGCGGCCGTTTGCTGCCCCCGAAATCCGGCCGCGGTGAGCGGTCTGAATGACTGCTCTCGTTGAGAGCTGACATTCGCCTATGAAAAAGCCGCACCCTAATGAGTGCGGCTTTCTCGATGGAGCCTGACGGCTCGCTCCCCTGTTACGACTAATCATACAGATTTTGCGGGCAATGGGTCGATTACAATGCGAGAAATTTGGATCTGGCACGGATTTCTCTTTGTCCGTCCCTGGCCGCTCTCTGCCGCTCAGAATGGTGCCTTTCTGCTATTTTGAGCGTCTGCCTTGTACGCGGTAGCTGTCGGTTGGCTGATAGGATGGCGACAGGCGGCAGATGATCCGAAGCGATCTATCGCGACACCTTTTTCCAAAATTACTACGGTCGCACGATCCTTGCTATCCGCCACAGCGCGCCAATAGCATTAGCACGATGACGCCTATAATTGTGCCGACGTAGACTTTCATAGACACGGTTTTTCCTTCCATGCTTGCCATAGCATCGGCTGCACCTTTCTTAACGCTGGCGAGCGGGTCAGGCCCTGTTGTAAATGTCGGGCCGCTTTGGGTCGAGTCCTGCTCGTGCTGTTCCGGGATAGGATCGACTACTTCATCCCTGGTCGCCGGCGTTTCTGTGGTTTGATTTCTATTGTCATCGCTCATTGGTTGCCCTCCGATGTTTTTTTTGAGGCGACCCGACTGTCGTCGGTGAGCACTTATTTTGGCATAAGCGGTCCGGCATAGGGTCAATTTCGCGGATACGTTATAACACTATTTTTCGATGTAGCTGCGGCCGCGGCCGCGGCGACGCGCAGAATCGCGTTCAGCGCCCAGACGATACGAAGCGTTCAAACCTGCCTCCGGTAGCAAGATTTGGCCATTTATATACAGCCGACTGGATAGCGTCATTTCGACGGGGCATTTTGCGTTTGGGGATGCTTGGGTCCACAGTAGTCATTGTACGATTCCAACACGCCGGGGCCGAGCGGCGAGTGCACTCGCCGAATGGCCAATAATCCATTATGGCCGGCCGGCTATGACCGGCCAGGGCCAATCATTGATCATCGCGCCACGCAACCGGAGGAGATTCTGTTATCTTATCAGGGGAGCACGATCCCGTGCTGCGAACAATACTAAGAGGAAATAGGTATGGCGAATAGCGTTTACAAAGTAACGGAGATAATTGGAACCAGTACGCGGTCGTGGGAGGACGCGGCGAAGCGCGCGGTCCAGACGGCTGCAACATCATTGCGTGAGTTGCGTGTTGCCGAGGTGACCGCGCTTGACATGACCGTCGAGAACGGGAAAGTCCAGGCCTACCGCGCAAAAGTCAAGTTATCATTCAAATACGAGGCGGTACCAACAGCAGCCGCACCAAAGAAGAAAGCCGCAAAGAAGCAGGCCACAAAAAAGAAAAAGTCGCGGCGACGCTAACGCTAACCGATAACTGAGGCCGTGATGCTGAGCGGACCTAAACAAAGGTCCGCTCGTAGCCCCTCGGACCTACTCATTCGTTACTAAGGGCAATCCTCCGCGGAATTCTTGCGATCACAACGCAGTATCTCGTCATCAGTATAGAAGATGCAGGCTTGCCCCAACGCTTTCTCCAGCCGCTTACGGCCACGACGAAGACGGGCCTTGGCCGTGGCGAGCGTCGTACCGCAGACATCCGCTGTCTCTTGTGCCGTCAAACCTTCGAGAAAATGCAGGACGAGCGCAGCCCGGTAGTCCTCGGGGAGGCTGTCGATCACTTCGCGGATGCAGGCGTTCATTTCATCGACGATGACAGCCTCGCTGATATCTGCGTGCAGGTCCCAAGGCTCGTGCGCCTCGTCGAATTCGACCATGTTTTGCCGCTGGTCAGGTCGGCGGAAATAATCAATCGCAACTCGTGTCGCGATCGTGTAAGCCCAGGTCTTGAGACTGGACCTTCCCTCGAATGTGGCAAGCCCTTTGGATATCTTGATCAGGGATTCTTGCAATAAGTCTTCGGCCGTCGCCGGGTCTCCGACCATTCGCTCAAGGTAACAGCTGAGGCTGGGCGAGAGTTTCCGGACGACATCTTGAAAGGCCGTCGCAGTCATTGAAGTGCCTTCTTAAACTACATTTCCGCAATTCTACCCGCAACAGTTCGACTTGTTGCTGACAATTTCATCAGCTTTGGTCGCTGGAGCGCTCTCCAGCTGATCGAGCGGGCAGTGCTCTTCGTCCAACGCCTCAGCGTCGACGCCATCTACGATGGCCTTTGCTGTTGACAGGACCTTCGCTACGGGTCTCCGGCGCACGTAATCGGCCACATTAAGTGCCAGCCGCAGCTCGCAATTCTCGATGCCTGCCGCCCTGGCCTTGGGCACAATCGTCTCGACACAAGGCACGCAGTTGCTCCCGATGGCCGCACCAAGGGCCACGAAAAGTTGCTCTCTTTCCTTCAGTGATTCCATCGTATTTTCTCCTCAATATAGATCTTGATGATTCATTGCTGTAGACGTGCAGTCTTGCATTATGGATACAAATATCAATTGCCGAGGAAGCCGGTGCTAGCTTTGGACACAAGAACTGGCCACGCAATGACAGCATGACGCCACTTCCCTTTCGCGGCAGCTTCTTGGCTCTGGTCCGGTAACGTAGGTCAGATGGTTTTCGAGAATTATGTGGACGTCTGGAGTTCGCCGCTCTCTGCCGCTCGGCATAGCGTTTTTCGTTATTTCGGGCGTCTGCTCTGAGAACCGATAGCTGCCGATCACGTAGTCAGGACTGCAATAGACTTCTAGTGACGCCAAGCGGACTGTCGTTGAGGTAGTGAACTGATTACATTTCTGAAGACCTGCCAGTTGTTGGTATCCCTTGGTGTAATCGGTTTAATCTGGCTGTTCTACCCCGGTGCGATGGTGATTCTCACGAGCGCAGTTGGATTAGCTTATGTAGCCGCTTCTTTCGGTGCTATCCGTGATAACCGCATCGCAATCTGGGCTGCGTTCGTATTCAGTGTTATGGCGGCCGTGTTGGCTGCGTTAGGCGTGAGGCGATTCACCCGCAACGGCTTCGATTTCTTGGCTGGAAATTTTGGCGAGCACAGTGGAATCTATCTTCTTCGTTATGTCTTCTTGGCTGTTTCGATTTTTGCGATGCTTGTTGTTTTGCTGCACTTAGCATCATGGCGCTAACTGCTTCGGGGTCGGCGTAATGAAGATATCTAAGCGACTGCTTGTGGCCACTCTCTGCCCGATAGCAGATAAACCCTCGTCGGGCAGCTATACTTCGCATAGGAGCCGATTGCCTGCAAAAGGACAATCCCGCTGCCGCAACCCAAGGCGGACGTCGGCGTTTTCCATCACAGTCGGACTAGTAAGTCTGTGTAGTGAAACAGTCGAAATCCGGATATCCGAATACAACTAGAACGAGAAGGTACAAGTTATGGAATTTCTCAAAAGTTTCGCTCCTCATGTGCATTGGGGGCTGCGCTTGTCACTTGCCGCAACCTTTATTTATCACGGTGTGACCAAGTTTCCGGTCGAAGGACCGATGATGGGCATGCCGGTTGCCATGGTATGGGTGCTTGCGATCGCAGAAATTGCTGCAGGGCTATCCCTGATAGCCGGTGCATTTGGCAGGGAGGTTCTCACTCGATTGGGTGGACTGATCGTGATAATCGTTATGGTTGGTGCCATTGCGCTGGTTCATGCCAAGAATGGATTCAACGTCATGAACGGTGGAATGGAATTTCAGATCCTCATGCTTGTGACCGGCTTGTATCTAATGGCTAAGGGAAATGATGCTTAGTAGATAACGTGACGTGTTGTGGCCGTGCTGCCAGAATGGAGCATGAGATTGAATGATGGCTTCTGGCCGTTTTCTACCGCTGACCCGCCCAGTTTTCCAGTCAATTGTTGGTCTGCTTTGCGCTTATGAGCCGCCGGTAAGGTGATACGATCATTGGAGGCGGCTGGTGACGCACCGCGGACGTCACACAAAATCGCTCATGGCCTGAGCGAATATCTCAATTGTGGCTGCGGCCTCTGGTTCCCCGGTGATGCGAAGCTCAATCTGTGACCTCGACTCATCGACTTTCTCCGAGATCGTAAATTTGAGGAACTCACAGCACTGCCGTTCCAAACTGACGAAAGTCTCTAATTCAGAGCGCAGTGACGGTCCGCCATTGAGCGTCAACATCAGACCATCTTCGATACGTCTGCCGGCTGTAACCTTTGGCAGTAAGGTCCGACGCGCCAGTGTTCGCCGCTCATGAAATTCCGCACCGTTCAGAGAGCAGGATACCGTCGCACCAACATCAAGACGTTTCATATTGATTCCAATCAACGAGATCCCTGCCCGATTATTTACAACCGAAAGTTGGTTTGAGTGGAATTGGTTGAAAGGCTGTAGTTCGTATCCCATTGACGCCTCTTGGCCGCGTGCTGTCGGATACGCGAAAACCTCCTGGTGGACAGCTATACTTTGGATAGCAGCCGGTCGCCTGTAACATCGTAATCTGGCTGCCGATGACCCAGCGCAGACGTTGGGGACGTGAGGCATTAGTTCTTCTTTCCTGCTTCAAAGAACAAGAGCGGTGAGGCCGATGGACCAAGACGTTTCAGAAGACTTGATCGAGGCAGGACGCGGCTATGAAAGCCTCTTTGTGCCAGCCCTGTTTGACGTATGGACAAAACATCTAGTTGATGGCGCCAAAGTCCAGGGAGGCTCACACGTGTTGGACGTTGCATGCGGCACTGGCGTACTTGCCCGGAGGGCATTGGCCCGCGCAGGCGCAAATGGGCGGGTCGTCGGCGCTGATCCTGCTCCGGGTATGCTCTCTGCCGCAAGAGAGATAGAGCCCTCTATTGATTGGGTGTTATGCAGTGCGGAGGCGCTGGACGTCGAAGATGAAGCGTTCGACAGTGTGATCTCACAATTCGGCATGATGTTTTTTCAGGATCGGCAAAAATCCGCTGATGAGATGTTCCGGGCGCTAAAGCCGGGTGGATCGCTTGCGATTGCGGTTTGGCGCTCAGTCGAGCATAACCCAGCGTACGCAGACATTATTTCGGTGTTGGAAAGTCAGGTCGGGACAGCCGCCGCGGATGCACTACGGCTACCCTACAGTCTTGGCGATGCCGAAGAGGTCACGGCGGTACTTGATCGTAGCGGATTTGTAGACATCACGGTTGAAGCCCGGACTGAGTCCGCACAGTTCCCAAGTTCACGGCAAATGGTCGAGGCGGAGCTTCGCGGATGGTTACCATTATTCGAGATTTTTCTCGGCGAGGACAAAATCAACGAAGTCTTGATCGAGTCCGACAAGACGCTCAGGAAGTATGCCGGACCATCAGGCGAGGCAATTTTCCCGACATCTGCGCATGTCTTCACGGCACGTAAGAACTAAGCCGAGCTTGTAGAGAGTCAAATTCGTATCCGGCAATCAATGATGGCTTCTCTTGGCCGCTTTCTACCGTTAGCCCAGCTGATTTTCTAGCCAATTGGACGTCTGCTCCCAGGAAAAGCTGAGATTCGGCTGCTAGACTATCTAATGTCGGCTGATGATCCGCAAGGGTCGTATGCCTTATCCTGGATAACGCGCTGATTAATAAAAATGCTGAGGAGTTTTGCAATGCGCACATCTCTCTTGATTACTGTCCTGACGCTGGCGATTTCAACAATAGCCACGCCTACAGCACAAGCCCAGGGTCAGAGCCCGCTTGTAGGGGCCTGGGAACTTACGGAAGCGACTGACGCAGACGGAAATGTCATTGAAGCCACTGGTATGATGATTTTCTCAGCTGGCCACTATACCTGGATTCGGGTCTCCGATAGCAACCGTCCGGACTATTCGTCGCAGGACGAAGCAACCGATGCGCAGAAAGTCGCAGCTTTCGAGTCCTTCGGCTCGAATGCGGGGACTTATACCGTATCGGGTTCGACATTGACCCGTGATCCAGTGGCTGCAAAAAATCCCTATGTGTACGCCCCGGACCACAGGATTGTCGGTGACTTCGAGATCGAGGGTCGTACGCTGACGATAACGAGCACGCGGGGCGTCGAAACATACTCACGACTTGAGTAGTCGCTGATGGGGGCATCTGCGTCCTTTTACGAGGGGCCAACCTCGAGCCTAGGGACGCGTCGACCCCACTGACGGCTACTGTCCGTATGCCGTCTTGTAGACAACGACGGCTTGGTAGGCGGCTATACTTCGGATAGCAGTCGTGTTTGACTGTAACATCCTAACTCGACCGCCTGTGACTGCGGTTTCAATCGATCGTCGCAACATATTCGGCAAATTTCTCTGCCGGCGAATGAAATTGTAACGTCTCCATTGGGTGTTGATTAAGTTCTCTTGCGACAGCATTCAGTTTATTCTGATGAACGTTGGAGAGATCCAGTCCCTTCGGGAAGTATTGTCGCAATAGGCGGTTGGTATTCTCGTTTGAGCCGCGCTGCCAAGGTTGCTGCGGATCGCAGAAGTAGACCTGGACGTCGGTCGCTAACGAGAAGCGCTGGTGATCGGCCATCTCTTTGCTACGATACGCGCGAGCGCAGGATGCTCTGCCAGTTTACAGATCTTGGGACGATGTGCTCGCTGCCAGGCCGCTTAATCGGCCTGGTTGGCGCGATAGCGGCGCCGGCCACCGTTACGCTTTATCTCCCTGCTCACCGTCGAGGCCGCACTGTCAAGTTGCGCGGCAATCGCTCGGATCGACAGGCCAACAGCAATGCCTCGAGAGATCTCTTCGCGTTCGGCAAGCGTCAGTGCGAGCTGCGATCGCCGCTTCGCTGCAGGACGTATGCCGCCGGTCCTCGCAAGCGCGCCTTGCCTTGAAGGGCAGAATGGTAACGACCCAGGTCCCGGGCTATCGCGTTAAGGGACTCGCTTTGCTCCCACCGGTCCCACACCTCTGCCATCTCGGTCTGCGTGAAACAGCGTCTCGGTCTCTGCTTCATAAACAACACCTCCTGCTCTATAGTTGGAGCTTAGGTGTTGCAACCACCGAATGAATCCGCAACCGACTCCAGCCGGTCGCCTGGTCTTGATACAATCGGCTGCAGTTGACCCTTTTCGGCCGGTCAAGCAGGTACGCAAAGTTGGCGGAGAAACCCATTTCTTTCGAAGTTCACCCGATGCGTGGACACTCGCGAGGAGAGTGGTACGCCGCACAGACAGACATCGTGAACTCTGATGAAGATGCCGACTACTGGGCACTTTTCGGTGTAACGCCAAGGGGCAACAAACATTGCCTCGGCGAGTTTCCCACTAAGGCGGAAGCGCTAGCAGCCCAGAAGTATGCTGAGCAGAGGACTGCGGACGACTGACCGGCTGCCGAAGTTTGCCTGAATAAATAGCGAGGGGCCGGTGTGCGCCCCAAAGCCGCCGATCAGGTATTTCACGGTATAATTTCTGCCACTGACCCTAGCGGCCATAGAGACCTGTCTAATCGACCTGCTATGGCGGCTACTATCCCGATCCTCGTTTACAACTCATCAAGTGTTAGGCGCACACTCAAATGCGTTTCATTTTGAGGAAAAGCATGTCAGTGAAGACAGTTAGTGAAGAGGCAACTCAAACAGCAACCTCTCGCCAGTGGGTCAGATTAGTTGTGGCATATCTCCTGATTCCCGCGATCTTATTGATATGCGGTGGGGACCTCGGTTGGTGGGAGGCGTGGCTCTATTCCCTATTGATCCTCGCCGCTGGTATAGGGGGGCGCATGTGGGCGGAACAGCGACATCCCGGATTGTTGGCCGAACGACAAAATATTGAAAATATCCAAAACGCAAAGGCCTGGGACAAGGTACTTGCTCCACTGATGGCGGTGAGTGTCGGGTATCCTACGGTCTTTGTAGCAGGGCTGGACCACCGCTATGATTGGTCCTCCGAATTTCCGAAATGGCTCATCGTGATTGGCTTCATTTTGATCTCGCTCGGATACGCTTTCGCTGCATGGGCATTGGCAGAGAACCGCTTTTTCTCCAGCGTGGTGCGCATTCAGACGGATCGAGGGCATGTGGTATGTGACAGTGGCCCGTACCGTTTTGTGCGGCATCCGGGTTATGCCGGAAATATTCTTGCACTGTTCGGTATTGTTCTTGCTCTGGGCTCGGTATGGACACTGATTCCTGCGGCGGTTGCATCAATCATCGCGGTGATTAGAACCGTGCTTGAAGACCAGACTTTACAGGAAGAGTTGCCGGGCTATCGAGACTACGCACGACGCGTCCGCTATCGGTTGATTCCTTGGATATACTGAGAGACCTGCGTGGTGGATGTCCCAGATCAGCGATTGAGGGCCAACAGAGAGTGTTGCGCGCCGCCTAACAAGCGCGTTCAAGTGGACCCTATGCCGGGTCGCTTGCGCTCCTTGCATTGATCCACTTAGCGCCAACGTTAATGTCCTCTCTTGGCCGTTATCTATCGTTGTACTAGTCGATTTTCCAGCCGATTGATCGGCTGCTCCTAGAAAAGCTGGCATTCGGCTGCTAGACTATCTAAAGTCGGCTGATGACCGAGGCCGTGTAAAAACTCGCTGAATTTTGGGATCGACGGGACAGCGCCCCACGTTGAACAGCTATTGAATCTAGTTGAGACGTGATGTATCACTATCGCTGACTATTGATTGAATATGCTGATTCGGTTTACCACCAACTTTTTGATAATTGCGTTTTTACACAGCCTCGACCAAAAGCGGACTTCGCTTGTTTACGGATAAGCATCACAATATCTGGACCAAATACTTGTCGAAGCGCGGGAATAGAAATTTCGTCGAAGCTATGGGACTAATTGCCGTTGTGGCATCCCTTGTGTTTGTTGCACTCGAGATTCGGCAATCAAATCGCATCGCGTTAGTAGAAACCGAGCTTGGCATCCGAGAAGTTTACAACCAGCTAAATCAATCAGTCTACACCAACAAAGACGTTTCTGAATTGCTCGCGAAATCGCAGAAACCTAATTTGGAATATAATTCCACTGAATTAGAAATGATCTGGGCTCTGGCATTTTCGACTATGAACATCTGGCAAGCGACCGAGACTGCTTTCGTGAATGGTTTGGTGCCACGCTCGACTCTTGACGATGCTGCGGACGACATAAATGTTTATGTTCGTTCGTACCCGGCCATGCACCCGATCTGGCGTGACATTTTGCGCGATTATCAATCGGCTGCTGATTTCGAAGTTTATCGTATGTTGGAATCGGCGCTCGATCAAAATGACCAGTAGTTGAGTTAAAGTCAATTTGGGGCATAACCCGAATACGCTCAATAGCGACTACGTTCAAACACATCACTTCATATCGTGCCAATAGGCTGCTATTGGCCGAGGCTGTGTGAAAACTCGCCGAATTTTGGGGCCGACGGGACAGCGCCCCACGTTGAACAGATATTGAATCTAGTTGAAACGTGATGTACCACTCTCGCTGACAGTTAATTCAATACACTGATTCGGTTTACCACCAGCTTTTTGAGAATTTCGTTTTCACACGGCCACGACCCAAAGCAGCCATTGGAGCCAGCCACAGCTTGCGTGCGATTACATCTCGTATTGTAATTAGGTGGCCGAAAAATATCGGTTGTGTTGTAGCTCTCTGAACCGGAGGCAAAGACTTGATTACACGATTGTGGCACGGAAGGACACGGTTATCGGACGCTGACAAATATGCTGAGTTTATGAAGGTACGCGCAGCGCCTGATTATGGATCCGTGGACGGGCTTAAGAAGCTGTATTTTCTTCGACGTGAAGATGACGACGTAGCTCATTTTCTGCTAGTAACGTTGTGGGACTCGATGGAGTCGGTGAAGAAATTTGCCGGTGATCAGCCCGAGCAAGCTAAGTACTACCCCGAAGATGATGCTTTTCTCCTCGAAAAGGAGGCAACGTCGGCGCTATATGAAGTGTTCTTCGAGAAATAGGCAGTCGCCTAACATACTGCTGGAGACGGAAGGCCAAAGTTGCCGCTCGGCTGCGTCGTTAACTTCCAGTTAGTGAACGTCTGCTGTTGGCCGTTTTCTACCGCTGACCCGCCCAGTTTTCCAGTCAATTGTTGGTCTGCTTTGCGCTCATGAGCTGCCGGTAAGGTGATACGATGATTGGAGGCGGCTGGTGACCCCAGGCGGCCGTATAATAAAGACGATTTGCTTAGCCTCCCGGCAATTCTTTCGTGCGCGGGAATCCGAGAGCCTATCTGCTATCGACTTCGCGTTTTAAGCGGGTTCTGGCCAAACGAAGTCGGGACGCAGGCTGTCGTAGACCGGACGGCCGTCGTCAGGCGCTGCTGCACCGGTGGATGCGTCATAAAAGGCGTGGTAAGTCGCAGGCAGACTCTTTGAATCATATCCCATAAGGTTCGGCACGATTACGCGAATTCGCCCTTGTTTGTCATCGAGCATAATCGGTGTGCCACAGTCTGAGCAGGTGCACAGCTCCAGAGGCCCATCCGGGTTCTTGGCGTTGAATGGTTGACGGTTCAAGCCATCGAGGTTGTCAACTTTCACGTCTCCGTGCTTGAAGAAGACGACATGGGTCGTATTCTGCCCAGTAACGCCCTTACAGACAGAGCAGTGGCAAATGTGGTTGTCTATCGGGTCCTTATTTGAGTGCGTGTGAACATGATCGCACCCTCCAGCATACTTATGTGACATGGTTTATTACCTTTTCTTGTTGCGGTTAGAATCCGTCGATCATTCAGGTCGACATCGTGATGCGCTAGCTTTGATTATATAGAAATCTCGGTGCCAGGCGGCCGAATTTGGCCGTTTTCCACCTGAAGCGCGGCAATGATTTTGCCTCTTTGAACGTCTGCTCCGGGGGAAAGCTGACATGCGGCTGCTTGACTATCTGCGTTAGGCTTTTGATCAGAAACGGATATGCGGGAACGTCAATTCAATGTTCAGCTGACGTAGACTCTGCCACGCGTAGATTTTTTGCGATGCTCGAGCGAAATCGATATGAAAAGGACCCGATCGGGGTCCTTTTCATTTTGAAATGCTCGGGAGTTTGCTAGGCGCTCCTCAGTATGACCGCAACCTCCTGTTATCGCGTCGAGATTCCACTCGCGATTGATCAGGGCATTTCGCGCCCGGGTCCAAGCAATGGGCAGAGGAAATATTTGTCGCCCGAGTCCATAACGCCATCTTCATTCAGATCGATCCACCAGCGACCGCCCAAATGACCTGGCTCACCGGGTCCGAACTCTGTCTCCAGCCCGTTCATAGTAGGAATCAACTGCTGGAATCTCCCTTTTGCGGGCAACGGGTCGACCACCACGATCGAATCGTAGTAAAGACCTTGTGACGTGACAAATACGACAGGCCCAGTGCCGCGTCCGGTAGTGCGTTCGGCAAAGGCGGTGCTACCGATTGCTATGGTGGAACCAAGCAGAATTATTGTGCTCAGAATTTTTGCAAATTTCATGATAGACCTCGACTGGTTTGTGGAGGCTTAGTCTGTTCGATAATGTTCACATAGCGATCACAGAATTATCACAAAATTATAACGAAATAATTCCAGGTCTTATCGTCGGTTTTCAGTCAAGACGTATCCACTATGATTTCGTTCGTGGAATTGCCCAGCTTGGTGTCAGAATTTGGTCGTTGGCCCGCATCGAAGACGAGAGTTGGATCGCACGTAGAATGTTTGTTCATGACCGTTAGCAGAAGTCCGCCCGGTGTTATCATCAGCGACTGCTGGCGACCGACGCAAACGTTTTGCGATTGCGCGAATCAGGCCCCGATACCGGGTGCTGTCGGATACACAGGGGGAATCGTACCGTGCTGACTGCCATTACACGCGACGTAAATACTGGCATAGGCAGCTGCGAATTGACTTTTTTGCCCAGGGTCGGGATCGACACTGACCTCGCCTTGGAACAACATCGGCAGTATCAGTTAGCGCTGGCTTCCCTTGGGTGCGAGGTGATCAACGTGCCGACGCAACCGGGCCTCGTGGATTCCGTGTTTATCGAAGACACTGCGATGGTTCTGGACGAGATCGCGGTGTTGTGTCGGCCGGGGGCTGCATCAAGACGGCCGGAAGTCGACTGTGTCGAGGCCGTCCTGCAAAAATACCGGGCGTTTGAGTCAATTCGGCCACCCGGTACTCTGGATGGCGGTGACCTGCTGCGGATGGACAAAGTCATCTATGCTGGCCTGTCCAAACGATCGAATCAAAGCGGTATCGCACAACTGCGCGGCATCGTTACGGACTACGGATTTTCGGTGAAGGTAGTAGAAACGACGAAGTGCCTGCACTTGAAGTCCGCCGTTTCGGCCGTTGCGGCGGGCTCGCTATTGATCAATGCGGACTGGATTTGCAGGTCAGCTTTCCAGGATTACGAGCTGATTGATGTCGACAAGGCAGAGGCGCATGCGTCCAACGCACTTCTCGTCGGGCGAAATGTGATTTATCCGACTTCGTTTCCACGCACCATGGAAAAACTGTTGGCGCGTGGCATCAGTGTGTTGCCTATCGACGTATCCGAACTGCAAAAGGCAGAAGGTGGAGTTACATGTTGCAGCCTGATATTCGCCACACCATGATCAAGGTCGCGATCTTGTGGGCAACAGTCGGAACTGCTGATGTCTGATCATGGCCGTCAGCTGACCTCTTCGGCTGAGCGTAGAATGAATCATATGGAACCGTTTGCAGTTGAAAGAAGATACTGATTCAGGTTCGCCCCAGTCGAGACTGCTGATTAATAGGTCCGTGGAAAGCCCCAATCCTGAATTCAAATGGCCGGTCGCAGTTGAGAAGACCATTGCGGCTCCGCCACGAGCGGTATGGGATGCGATATCGATGTCAGGAAACCTCTACCTCGGGATAAATTCGGTAAGCACCCCTGGTTTTCGCCTTCGGAGTCGACGGTCGGCTGATCGTCACGCACGTGTGCCTGCAAATTTTTACCGATTATTGAGGCGTCGCTGAAAGCGTCCGAATAATCCGGAGGAGGTCGAAGCGTGTGATGGCCCCGACGATCTTGTTATTTTCGACCACCGGTAATCGCCTGAATTTATTAGCCAGGAACATGCCCGCAATATAATAAATGTCTACCGTTGGAGGCACGGTTATTACCTCGGTCGTCATGTACTCGGCCACCGTCGCCTCTGTGGGAGGCTCACCCTGAATGCCCTCGGTCACCAGCTTCAGCAGGTCCGTTTCGGTGATGATTCCTACGAGTTTTCCATCGGAGTCGACTACCGGGGCTCCGGTCACGCCATGATGCAGCAGGAAGTCGACCGCCGTCATAATCTTGGCGTCAGGGCCGAGGGTGGGCACCACTGTATCCATGTACTCACGGATTTTGGGAAAGCTCTCCATGTGCTTCTCTTGAAAGTATGCTTAGCTTAATTATTAGCGGATATCGGGCGAAGATGCCATACGGTCTTTCACCTAGCTAGCAGGCAACGCCGGTGGTCCGCCCTTCGCAATCAATCCAGGCTCGATCTCATCCGGGCTTCCCGGAGGCCAGGTACAGATTGAATCAGAAAGTTCCGCTGACAGAAACAAACAACCTTGCTCCGTCGTGTCGATGAACAAAGATGGTACGGGCAAGTGGAGAAATCTCCCGACGGCCCTCATAAATGAATCGGTCACGCGATTGATCGAAATCGAGGATGTCCTGTCCTTCCAGCCTTATTTTCAGCCCCCCGAAGCGGGTGGTTTCGAAAAACGCATTTACTTCCGTGGTCTCATCAAAAACTTCGTATTCATTGACTTTGAATCGTGGTCGTTCAGTACGCTCGCGCGCTTCAATGCCCCATGAGACTTTGGCGTCTCTGAAATCCTGGCGGAATTTGGCAATGATGATGAATTCCAGTTCTTCACGAAACGGCAAGGGCTTCGGAAAGTCGCGGGCGGAGGTAAGAACGCGACTCGACCCGGTCACTGGATCGGTTACCGAGGAATCCTGCCAGCGCGTCTGAATATCCAGACGACTGCCGACCAGTCCGAAGCGCGTTAATGGCATTGCAGCCTCCAGTTCCACGCCCCAGCGGCGACCGTCGCCGATATTACCCGGAACTTCGAATTCGTCGGTCAAGGGCAGCAAATCCTGCACATCGGAAATCCAGTGATGGAAGGCGGTCACGGTGACAACCCCAACTTCTCCAAACCGGCGTTCGTGGCTGAGTTCACTGATCCAGGTGGTTTCCGGCTTAAGATTCGGATTGCCGAGCGCCAGGTCATCGTCTTCGAATACCGCGCTACTGACGAAATCATTAAAATCCAGTTGCGCAACCTCGCGCAGAAAACGCAGTCGAGTTTGTGATTCCTGGCTGGGGGAATACGTCAGCAGCGCCAGCGGCTTGAGGAAAAAGAAATCGCGTTTTTCTTCCGCGTCCCCGGATTGCGATATCTGGGATACTTCTCCACCAAGGCCGAAGTCCAGCTCGAGCGCCCCTAACGACCAGGTGTCCTGAAACATGAAATCGCCGCGAATTTCCTTCACCCGGGTATTGGAACCCGGCACGTCGACCTCGATCGGACCTGTTCCCGAGTCCTCTGTTTGAAACAGAGCATTGTCGAGTACGTTGTAGGCCACCTCGAAGTTGGCCTGGACGGTATGATTCCTCCATCTCACCCAATCGAACTCGAGACGGGCGATAAGCTCCTTTGTCGTTGTATCGGTATCCGCGATTTCCCGAAATTCTTCCGTGCCGGTCGAGTCAAAATTCAACTGATCATCGAGTCTGACAAAGTTCCGGTAGGAGAAAAGAAAAATCGCCTTGCCAAGCAGGTCTCTTTGCAATAGTCGTTCTGCATCGGTACCCAATTCAAAATTAGTTACGGTAGATTCGCCATCGATGGTTTCCCTGCTCGGATCGTCTACCGGCAATTGTGGGAAGATGTCTGAGCTCCTGAGGGCATCCCGCTTTTCAACAAAAAATCTGGTATTCAGTTGAACAAAGGTTTCTCCAAACCAGGTCGAGGCGTTTAGATTTCCGCCGCCGCTCTTTGCCCGGTTTAGGAAGTTCTCAAGGATAGTTTCCGAAAGGATACCTTCACTATTAAATTCGTTGTCTGTTCCCACATCTCCCGAGGAACCCTTTCTGCCGTTGATGCCCGCGTTGTATTCAATGTCACCCCATCGGTCGGACACCGAGATTCCGGCATTGAATGTCACAGGAAAAATGGAAAAGTTATAGCGCATCGCGGCTTCCCAGCGGGCGGCCGCCGGAGCGTCTTTGTACAAAATAACATTGGCAACGATCGAATAGCCCTGCAGGTCGATGTTACGGACCTGACCTCGGATCAACTCGACACGCTCGACCTGATTGGCCGGTATTCGACTCAGGATCTGCGACGGCGGGTCCTGTTTGGCACTGGGGCGTCGGTCATTAATCAACACATTACCCACGGCACCGCCGAATCCGCGTTCGCTGTCACCGTCATTGAGCACATAACCCGGTACCTGGTTGACAATTTCAAGTGCAGTGCTGGGTTGATAACGTTCGAAGAACGAGGCCGCATATTCGACGATTTGTGAGTCTTGCGGTGCCGGCGGGGTTTGAGCCTGCGCGACTGCAGAAATGGCGAAAGCCATAAATAGACTTTTCAGTATAAAAGTTGCCCCAAACCTCATTGACAAGGCTCCTGCGCCGCCTGCGAGAAAAGTCGCGGTATATTACACAAAGGCAAATGAAAATATTCGTATCAAATCAGAAATACTATGGATCACCGCCAGGAAATCGGCGTGATACCGACAAAATCACCGTTACCGGCGCGGAGAATACTGCCCCGGCAGGCACTGGCCGCTAGTGGGTAGGGGCCGATCGTGTCACCGCCCGCACTGCATCAATTATAGTCGAAACCGGGCGGCCGGAAATGACTGGCCCTTTACGGGTTGCCGAGCCCGGGCCCCGGTAAAGTTTTCGTATGTGGATACTGGAAGTGCTTGCCGCGCGCGTCCCGTCGATCATCTGTAGTGATTTCGATTAGTTGATTCGGGCATTGATAGAATTTCCCAACCCTGATTTAGGGAATTTTTTGTTCATGCGAGAACAACGCAGGCACGAGAAGAAGTAGACTTGAGTAAATTCAATTCCATGCGGGGAAGGAAACAAATGAAACAGTTGCAGCACATTGCATCGGCGATTCTGACATTGTCAATGGCAGCATTATCGGTCGCATGTTCCCCGGAGGATCAAACCCGGCGGCAGTCGGTAGTGACTGAAGCAGCACCAGCGCCGGTGGCAAGCACTATCTCTGGGGCAGACCTCGTGATTCGAGGTGGAGTGTTACTGGATATGGTTGCCGATGAACCTGATCCCACACCCATCAAAGGCCTGGTGATTCGCAATGGCGAAATCGACAGGATAATTGCTGCCGATTCCAGTGAATCCCTCCCGGAATCGGTCACCACAATCAACGCCGATTCAAACTATATTCTGCCCGGGTTAATCGATGCACACGTGCATTTCAGGCCATGGTTACCCGACGCCAGCATCTGGAAGCGCGCCAGTATTTATTATGGAGTCACTACACTTTTTGATACCGGACCATGCGGGGACACTTGCGTTGAGACCGGACAGGAGGCAAATGAATGGATCAAGGCCTACAAGGAGTTTATGAATTCCTCCGCGGCGCCCGACGGTCCGAGGCTCTATATGACCGGCCGGCGAATCCAGGATCCGGATGGCGCGCATCCTTTGGGCGAAAAACTGAGCAATCGAAATGAGATTGCCAGTTATATGGACAGTCTCGTTGAGTTGGGTGTGGATGGTTTCAAGGTGGAATCGAGCTTGCCCGCCGATTTACGCGGCATTGTAATCGAGGAGGCGAACGCCAGGGGGCTGCCGGTTGTTGGACATTCCAGGGATGCCAATGAATCCATCGCTGCGGGAATGAAATTCATTGAACATATGTGGCCGATTACCTCCTCTATTGCAGCCGGCGATCTTGGCGAGAATTTTAGCTCGCCGTTACACGATCATTTGATGGACCTCGATAAGGCACCCGAACTTATCCAGTCGATCGTAAATAACGGTGTCTATGTCAATCCGACGATGCTCGGTCGTTATGGCTATTTCGCCGATTCTATGAAAGGTGAGGCCGCTATCGATGTTCAGTCCCTCGCATTCGGTGGACTGTACAGTGACATGCCGGAACATTATAAGGCGGGTGTAAACGCCTGGTGGGCACGCGCGGCTGATTGGGACGCCGACCGGCTGGGAAAACATAACGAAGGTCTGGCAAAGGTGGAGAGATTTCTGAAATTATTGAGTGAAACCGGAGGCAGGGTTCTGGCAGCGACAGATTCGGGCGCCGATAAAATGGTTGGTATCAGCCTGCACAGGGAGATGAAGATGCTGGCGGACGCCGGAATCACGCCTTATCGCGTACTGCTCGGCGCAACCCGATGGCCGGCTGAGATGACTTACAAGGACGCGTCAATTGGCACAATTGCAGAAGGCAAGCACGCGGATATCGCCATATTTGGCTCAAATCCGGCTACTGACATAAACAACAGCCGGGACATTCGCTACGTTATCAAAAGTGGAGCCATTCTCAGAAGCCCGGCGGATTGTTCTGTGATAATTCCACCGATTTCTATTTCCTGCGCAAATTAGTCATTAGCGCAATCCTGGCGTAACGAACACTTGAGAAGCCAGGGCGACCTGGAAGGTCGCCCTGCGCAATAATTGTCATTCCTTGAAAGAAATTTCCCGGCCAACGAAGCTGCCGCGCAAGCTACGCAGCTGCTCGCGATCGATATTAGACTGCGTTGCCTGGTCGATGCCGCCCTGTAGCTTTGCAGCCAGTTTATCGAAGTACTCGTTGCCGCGGTCGAAAGCCCCCCAGTTCTTGTATTCAACCATAAGCATGAGGTTAGGTTCGCCGTCACGAGGAAAAGCAATAGGAATCATCTTGTAGGACAATACGTCGCCGTCCTTCTTTTGCTCATCGAGATAGCGCCGCCAAATTTGGTTCAAGTCCTCGATGTAATCGTCGAAATGACCCGGCTTGGTCTCGATGAAGCTGACCGTCCACACGGAGCCTCCATCGTTATAGACGCGGTCGTCTGCATTTGCGGTTGGAATCGCAAGCATGGAAAACACGAGAAGGAAGCTAAGGGTGCGAAACGAACGTGTCATAGGTGAATACTCCTTTATTGTGATTTTGCGGTGTTGAATCGCTGGTACCAGAACATTTAGGAACTTTCTGGCAGCCGTCTGGCGCCAAGGCTACAGTCTGTGCAGTGAAGATGCCAGTGCCATGGATTGAAAACTACAATTGACCTGCTTGACCATGGGCAGATACTGGATCTGATGTGGTCTGCTGACGTGAACGTTCGATCATGGCCGATTTCTACCATTAGCCCAGCTGATTATCTAGCCGATCAGATGTCTGCTCCCAGGAAAAGCTGACATTCGGCTGCTAGACTCTCTAAGGTCGGACGATGACCCGTTGGTTCGACCCCGGTTTAGTGGACCGTTTGAAATTGGTTTTGGTTACGCTCCTCAAAGGCAGCCGGACTTATGTTACCAAGATAACCATGTCGGCGTTTGCGATTATAAAAACGTTCGATGTAATCAAACACATCGGCTGTCGCTTCATCTCGAGTCAGATAACGCGTGCGATTCACGCGCTCACGTTTCAGTAGTCCGAAAAAACTTTCAACAACAGCATTGTCGTAACAGTTGCCACGTGCACTCATGCTGCACTGGATGTCGTGTTTCTCGAGTTGTTCGCGAAAGTCGTCACTCGTATACTGGCTACCACGATCAGAATGATGCAGCAGCTCTCCTTCAGGACAACGCTGACCGATCGCCATATTCAGTGCGTCAATGACCAGGTGCCGACTGATCCAGCAACCCATCGACCAACCCACGATACGGCGCGAGTACAGATCCATCACCACCGCAAGAAACAACCATCCCTGTTGGGTCGAGATGTACGTGATATCAGACGCCCAACGCTCGTTTGGACCTTCAGCCGTGAAGTCCTGCTCAAGCAGGTTGTCCGCTACCGGGTGACTCGGGTCACGCTGGGTCGTAACCTTGAAGGACTGCTTCGGACAGCCTTTAAGGCCGGCTTTTCGCATCAATCGGGCAACCTTGTGCCTGCCACACTGGTGGCCTTCTTCTTTGAGTTCGGCGGTGATCTTCGTTGCCCCATAAACACCATCACTGTCGATATGAATGCATCGAATTACCCGCGTCAGTTGCCGATCCGTCTTCGCTCTTTGGCTCTCAGGCCGGACTCGCCAGGCGTAGTAACCACTTCTTGATACCTTGAGTATCCGGCACATCATCCTCACCGGATATTGATTGCGGCGCCGATCGATACAGATGTATCTCATTTCGACTCCTTGGCAAAGAAAACCGCCGCATCTCTTAAAAAATCTCTTTCCTGTTCAGCCTTTGCCAGTTTGCGCTTAAGCTCTGTCATCTCCTCGTCCCGGCTCTTACCCTGGCCAGGAAATGCTTCGTCACCCAAAAGTCGGTACTGATCTCGCCAACGACGGAGTTGACGTTCACTGATACCAAGATCCTCGCAGACCCCCTTGTCCGTCACCCCATCTTCGCTCGCTCGTTTCAACGCATGACGCTTGAACTCGGGTCTATATCGTCGGTATTTCTTCTTCGGCATAAGACACCTCCCAGCGCATTATCGCGCACATTTTGAAGTGTCCACCAAACCGGGGCCGGTCCTCCTACCAGACCAACGACTGGAGGCGCGGCCTACGCGTGTTTGACCGGTTGAAACCGTTTAGCATTTGCACA
>Ga0224497_10000680_pt1 | contig 23207 bp, 30 predicted proteins | sample SF_Jul11_sed_USG_4_FD_167970 | JGI IMG/M metagenome (GOLD analysis project Ga0224497, IMG submission 167970) | Sediment microbial communities from San Francisco Bay, California, United States - SF_Jul11_sed_USGS_13 | ecosystem: Environmental > Aquatic > Marine > Sediment | place: USA...
TGCAGTGAAAATCCCCAAATATGTTTTCTCCGATTTTTAATTTTTCAAATCTATTTTCATTATGATAAAAGTAAAATAATTTTTTATGTATGTTGTCATATAATATTCCATCATCATAGATTCCGAACTCCATAAGTGGTTGGGGCGAATTATGAATATTGTCAATATCTTCAACTAGTCTTACTGCATCATAATTTACAATCCCTACTGCACCCCCCAAATATCTATAGCTTTGGTCCTCTGACTTTTCTAACAGTTTTTTTAGCTCATCAAATGGTTCTGATGTCTGGATTATCACTGTCTTTTTGTCTCTTACAATCTCTACCTTATCTGAATATCCTTTGAGAATTATCTTTGGGTCAAATCCCATCACTGATGTTTCAGATAAAACTTCAGGACCAGTAAGTGATTCAAAGAGAAATGAATACGAATAATTTCTAGAAATTTTATTATAAATTTGAAATTGGTTTTCAGCTAAATCTAGGGGTATGATTTTTGCCTGAGAATTTCCAAAGATGTCCACCCATTAACAAAATTCTCTAGGTTTATTATTTAAATTGATGGCTAATTCTAGGATGTGTTTTTGTGCCTAATGAAAGATTTATTGAATATTGTATAATACAGTACAAGTACGGTACCGTTATTAGTTACTTGATCGTATAATAATTGACACATGCAGGAGGTTCGACAAAAATCAGCATCGCTGCAAGATATGCAGTTTCTCTCAAAGACACATGTTAAATCATCTACTTTGCCTGTAGAGTGCTATGTCTGCGGAAAAGGATTACGTGATGGTCATTCAATTACTGCAAAGACATTACCAAATGCCATTATGTTGTTTTGTGATGTTCATTATCCATTACAATAACGTTCAATTCATTCATGAATCATATTGTTTTTAAAAACTGATTCATTCCAAAACCCAAAAAACAAAAAACACTACTAAAACAATTCCTATAACTATGATCCCTATCTTAACTGCATTCTTCAATTCCCGTATTCTCTTTCAATCTCTTGTGCCATCACTTCCAGCCTAGTGGTATCACCAAGCTTTCTAAATGTCAATTTTTCTATTGTTTTGATAATACTTATGGCTGCTCTATATTGTGGAATTTCAGGCTGATTCAATTCTCCATACATCCCAATTCCCTGAATTCCATTTTGTTTTGCAAATCCTAGAATCAATCCATTAAATCCAGTAATCAGTGATCTTTGTGGGGTAATATCTATCCCAAGTCCTTGCATATGTTCTGTCAGGCTCTTGGATGTTGTAGTGACAAATGTTTTTGGATTTTTATCTAGTGATCTTTTTGTGTGAAAACCTCCCAAGGTATAGATAAATTTAACTGAATATTTTTTAGAAACATCAATCACATCTTGACAAAGCATGTTTAGTTCTTGATTTTCTTGAGGTTGCCCTGTACCTCCGCCAAATACTATCAGATCATCTGTGAATCTATACTCCCAAATTTCATTTGGCAAGTCAATATATCCTCCATTGTCAATAACATATGTTGGAAAAGGAGTTCTTGCTGTTCGAAATTTTTTAGTTCTCAAATTCTTGTTGATAAAATTTACTACGATACTTCCTACATTTCCCATATCTTGCATTGCTGCAATAATTATGGGTTTTTGTACACTTGGCTCTTCAGTTTGTAAAAACTCCATGATATGATGACAATCCTATATGATTTGTATGTTATTAAAAAAACAAAAAGTTTAGAAGTTATTTTGTAGAATTAACAAAATCTACAATGGACATGATCTTTCCCATTTCAACTAAATGTCCGTAACTTTTACTTTTTGATTTTTGTAAAGGCTCATTTGCAATACTAATGAAAAGAAGATTTCCAGCATCCAATGGAATTGTGATTCTCTTGATTTTCTCATATGCTGCAATAACATATAGGCCTCTACCCACAATATCTGTGATCTTTGAGCGCTCTTGCCATGCACTAACTGCCCTTTGAAGCGTTTTTTTTGTGTCAGCAAGTGGTATGATGTTCTTAATTCCTGTCCTTTGACTGTGCCACAATATGTCTCCTTTAGAGTTACATACTGCTGCAAATCTAATGGATGAATTAAAATCCATTAGCATATTCAGTAGTTTTTCATACTTTTCCATACATTCACTATGTTACCAAATTATTAAAGTATCACAAAACTAGCTTTGTTTAAAGGAATTTTTATAGTCATTATAATTTTTGATGGATTCGTTTAGCTCCTTTAGTGCTGACTCATCTTGAAAGCCTGTTTTTTTGAGGCTCTCCCAACATGTTATGATTTCTTCTTCTAGTACTAGAAACATTCTCTTGTCATCACAATGCATGGTTTTATCATGTCTGCATCAAATTTATCCTTGTATGGGCCATCAAAATAGAATTGCTTTTTAGTCTAAAACAGGAATGATAGGTCGTATGATGGGAAATATCCCTTTTTCAAATGGATTGACCAGATTCTAGATCATGATGATTCCAGTGATAATACAGAAAAATAAACGAAAACAATCATTTTTATCTTTAAAACAAATATTATTCCCTAAAATAATTCTACTAAAATCTCTTTAATGGGTTTTCATATTTTTTACATTTGCGATAAATGGCTATTGTGTATATGATATCAAAAACAAATATTGCAACAAATAGAAATTGTAACAAAACAGAGTCTTGAGCGATTGTCTTGTATTGGAAAAACGCCAAACTACTCAGTCCGGTTCCAATCATCTTGAATAAAGCAATGTAAAATGATTGCCCTCTAATATTTTCTCTATTTATTAACATTGTTACAAACAATACTGACATCATGAGATTTTGTCCAAATGCTGCATATACCCCAACATTATCTTCTAATTGATAATTTATAGACAAAATCATTGGAATGGCAATTGATAATCCCAATACTAATATTGAATAAAACTGCCATCTTTGGATTTTTGGAAATTCTTTTTTTCCATATTTTACAAATTGTATTACAATTATTACATCTAAAGCAAACCAAATGTAATTTACATAAAGTTGTGGAGCATCATGAGGTGTGAAAAATGCAAATATTGCCTCCCATGAAATATTTGCACATAATGCTGCCATGGGCATTCCAAATGTCTTGTCTTTAAAACCTCGTCTAATTATTAGAATGTAAGTGGCAGACCAAAAAACTCCTCCTACCATCATTATTTCTGTAAACATATATCGTTTGATTTCCTATACTCATCAATTATGAGTCTTTTGAACAAAAAATCAGTTTTTTCCCACACTCAAATTAATCTAAATCATGAAATTGATATTTATCTGTTGAAAATCTAGTTATTTTGATTGTTGAAAATCTAGTTATTTTGATTGTTGAATCCAATTCATTGTTTTTAAATAAAATTTAGATTATGATTAACTACAAACAACAATTAGATTCTATTTTCACCACACAACATGAACCAGGTCTTTTAGATTTCTTCTTGGCTTTGGGTATTTCTGTTGTTCAGGATACCCGATGCACAGTACGGATGATGGAATTAATTTAGTGCCAATAATTTTCATTACTTTTTTCTCATCAAGCATTCCAATCCAAATTGAGCTCAATCCTAGGGCTTGAGCTGCAAGCTGTGAATATGCAGCAGCTAACGTTGCATCTTGTATGGCAAATTTTTTGAGAACCTCTTCAGGAAAATCAAACTTTACTCTAGATGGATTTTTGCAAAATATCAATACTACTGGAGCATTTACATATGGCTGTTTATTGCATGCATCTATGAGCTGTTTCTTCTTTTCAGGGCTTTTTACATAAAATATCTCAAATCCTTGATAATTTCCTGCAGTAGGTGCAGTATCTGCAGCTGCAATAATTTTGTCAATCTTTTCAGTCTCTACAATTTTGTCTGAAAACTTTCTTGTAGACCGACGTTTTGTCATAACTGCAAATAAATCGGTGTCTACCACTTCTGAAGGTGAAACCTTTAGAATTTCATTTAGCAATTGATTTCTAACATTTGGATCTTCAGTTATCTCTATTTTAGGTTCATATCCTATAGGATACATCTTTTCACCCTTGGCTTTTGAATCCATATCTAAATATGAAAGAATATGTTATTAAGTAATTTGAAAAAAGATTCTAGTTTAACAGTTTACTGTTAAAATCTACTAACAAACAATCACTGTGAATCTGTTTTTCTGATTCATATCCACAAACATGGCAATGAAATTGATTGGGCATATTACAAATATCACATTTTTTACTAACCTCTAAGATTTTTCCACACCTTCTACATGATTCTTCTTTCATAGAATAATGTAAAATGAAATTTCATTTAAACCCTGTTAAAATTAGCTTGTGTTAATTAGCTTACTCTAATTCTTTCAGAATATGTGTCTAATAATTTACAATGAGAAATCTAATCACTGATCTTTAATTACTTGTCCATCTTAAATATCTCCTTGAAAATAGTACGTTCTCTCAATTTTATATCTGATTTTATTTGTTTGAAAAATGTTTTTCTGTAAAACAATTTTTGCATAAATTGCTTCCTACCCTGCTTGAGAGATATTCTGCTTTTTTTGCATCAATTCTACCATGTGTAATTAGATTTAGCAGTAAGTCTCTATTTATCGGTTCGAATTCTTCAGAACAATTACACTTGTTACATTGACATTTTGTCTTATTATACAATAAATTAATTGAACATATTTACAAAATAAAGAATTCTCAAGAAAAATTCTAGAATGTTTGGTTTTATTGTCTTTTCTATCTAAAAGTTGACCAAACTTTTCATTTTAGATTGATTTTTCAATGTGTTTAATTTAGAATCTAGTTATCAAAACCAACAGATCTCATACCTACACAAGTCTTGTTCCCTTTACTCCAACATTTACAAGAACAAGAAACAGCCCTTCCAGTTTCCAAATCTTTAACGACTTTATGAAAAACCCCTTCTCTAACTTTTGATTCGATCATTATTGTTTCATATCTGTCATCTAATTCCAATACCATCTGATAATTTTTCTAGTAGATTAAAGTTGATTTTCACAAGAGTTTAGAATCTTTTATACACATTCAGACTTGAATCTAAGGAAAACTTCCCTCATCCATCATTTCTTTGTATATATCTTTTTCAATTCGGGTTTCAGCTACACTGCATTTACTACATAATCCCATATCCTCTGGGGCTTCTTTCTTTTTCTTCTCACATTCTACACATTTATGAATCCCTTTCTTGAATACCATGATTAATTCAAGACTTGAATTCTGGTATTTGAATCATCTACAGTTGGTTTTGACAGGAACATACGTCAATGTTCCATTCGTTAACTATATCTAAATAGGATTCTTATCCTGTTTCTGCTGGGGTATATTATTTATTGAATATTAACCCGGAGACTCATATGATTTTTTATGTAGTATTATTATTATGATGGTTTGTAATTTGACAAGGTAAAAATTGTTTAAACATAAATAAGTAATCTGTCAGCATGAATTCTATATTCAAATTAGTAGTGGGAAATTTTATTTCTTAAATAATATGAAGTTCAACTTGCCCTGAATTAATTTGATTCAAGGATAAGATATTGAATCCAATTCATTTTCTACTAGTCTATTCTTTGAATTGATATTTCCTGTTTGATTTTACTTTGTTTCTAGAAAAAATAAAACTTCATTTACTTTCTGAGAACTCAATTCTATTTTTAACGCTTAAAAGTTCACTATTTTGGAACTCATTTTCTTAACTACTCAGTTCCACAAATAAGATGATTCATTTTTATTATCCAATCTAAGGATGATGATTTTTAAAATGATACATTAAAAAACTGAAGATAATAATATTAAAAATTCTAACAAGTATTGTGTTTTTAGACAGAACTGATGCTGGAAGAAAATTATCTGAAAGAATCCCACACTATCCTAATTCTATTGTACTTGCAATTCCTAGAGGTGGTGTCATATTGGGTGATATAATAGCACGGAAGATTGGATGTAATCTGGATGTAATTATTTCAAAAAAAATCACCCCTCCTGATTATTCAGAATATGCAATTGGAGCAATTATGCATGATGGCACATTATACAAAAGTAAGTACTGGCCCAAATTTTCTGATGATCCTCGATTTAAAGATGAATTAACTCAAAAGCAACATGAGGTTAAAAGAAGATTAGAGGAATATCGTGGTAATGACAAGTATCTGCTTGAGGGTAAATACATCATATTAGTTGATGATGGAATTGCAACAGGCTCTACGGTTTTTGCAATTTTAAATTGGATTAAAAAACAAAACCCAAAACAAATCATTTTAGCAGTTCCTGTAATACCTATTACTACATTTGATAAGATGAAAAGTTTTGTAGATGAAATGATTGTTTTAGATATACCTGAAGATTTTTCTGCAGTTGGACAATTCTATGATGATTTTTCACAAGTAACAGCTATTCAAGTAAAAAAGATTTTAAAGAAATATCATAATTGATTTGACGTGTCAACATTTTTTTCATAAAAGAATTCCTGTTTTTTTAATTCTTTTTCAGAAATGATTCGGCATTTTCGTAATGGCACTAAACGCGAGATCTGTTCATATGTGTTCATATCTCTAACATCTGATGCATATGCAATTTGTAATAATGGCGATTTTTCTTCAATCATTGGTTTTGCCTGTTCATAACCCCCTGCCTGACGCATCCCAGTCCTGTACAGTCCGACATTTTTACTCTTTGAAATTTGTGGATCTTGATAGCAGCATATTGCATACTCGCCATTATTTTTTTCAATTATTGTTAATCTTGTAAATTTGTCACTCCACATGTCTACTTCTTTGGCTAGATCTATTGCCTCATTCTTGTCCTCAAAAACCATTGAAACTACCAGTCTATCTTTTTCATATGCCCAAGAAATTCCATAAAAATTATTATTCCATAAAATGTCAAAAGTCATAAGAATTGATTAAAAAATTCTCAAATTAAGACTTTCGAATCGCAAAATATTGAATCTAGTTCGGATAAAAAATCTGCTCAATTAATTTCTGCATATTGCTTATTCTTTTTGTGGAGATTCCTGTCATTTGAGAAATTTGTTTGTCATCATATCTTAAAAGATCTTTTGCAATCATGATGTTACTCTCAGAAAATATTTTTAACTCTCTTTGTGACAAATTGAGAATTGTTATTGGATATAGGTTATTTTTTTCTATGATCCTCTCCAAACTGTTTGATGCTGGATATCGCCATGAGAAAATTTGCTGTCCTATACATTTGGCATATCTTTTTGCATTACTTGATACTTTGGTATTGCAAAATATCATCTCCCCTGAAAATTTTGGTTGTAAGTCAAGGAATCTTGCATGTGTATACAAAGATACTTTTAAACCCGTGTAAACACCGTGTTCGGAATGATACTTACATTCAATCAAAAACTGTTTGCTGTCTTTCATTCCGATCAAATCAATTTCATGTAATGTACATTTTCCTTTGATTTTTGCTCTAATGTTTACTGTTTGATACTCATAATACTCTAGTAATGATGCAATATAGTTTTCAAACGCAAACCCTGCAGGACCCATCCTCATTATTGCATCCTTTAATTGGTATCTCTGATGTAGTGCTCTAAGTCCTTTTTCTTCAGATATTGCATGTAATACTTTTTTGTAAATATCACTAGAAGTCATATCGTGATATACCTCTGCTCTTACTTTTTTCAAAATCTGTTTTGCAGTTTTTCTACTTGCCCCAGCTCTCATACATGTGCTGAGAATTTTGTTTTCATTAAACTGAACTCTGGTTCCATCTGCTTTATAAATAAAGAATTTTCTCGGGACTATATGATGTGTTTTTTTATATATAATTTAATTTTTGATTTGCTTTGAAGATTTTAAAAAGATTTTCAAGCATGGAAAAAATACTAGTGTTTTTATCACCTTAGTGATAATCAAATTTATGGATAGAATCGATCTGATTGATGGATATGATCCAAAATTGGTTAGAGAAACTTTGAATCTTTTACTTCGTGATAGAAAAAATGAATTTAGAGAATTAGCTCAAAAAATGAACATACCCTTAACTTCCCAAGATTGGGAGGTTATAATTCTGAAATTCTGTCTTGATTTTGAAGACTGCTTTAAGATTTGGACAGATAATGCCGAACCAGATTCTATAAAAAATACAAAATGTATGACAATTATGAGAAGTATCTCCAAGGGTAAAAAGAATATTTCAGATATATTTCATCTACAAGACGTTGCATATACTATCTACACTGAATTTCATCAGACATATAATAGGCTACATTGATTTTATCTATTTTTTCCAAATGCCCCTTGATGATCAGTTAAACAGCAAGAACATTGTTTTGAATAGCATTCGTCTACTTTTTCATGACCACAAGAACCACAATGACAAAATGGATCACTCATACTATACTGCAAATTCAATCCATACTTAAGGGATCCCTTTGATTTCTCTAATTGATAATCTATTAATGAAAAATCTCAAAATAATTTATCAAATTTAGAACTGTAATTCTATTTTTTCATTTCTTTATAGTGAAAATAAAATTTATCAAAAACAAGAGCATATGGTGCAGTTTCAATGGAGCGAAGCTCACATTGACACCCTTCTCTTTTTCCACAATAGTGACAATTACAATCACAGTACAATATTGATTGATTATATGAAATACATTTTGTGTATGCAAAATCCTCGTTCACCTGACTTTACCTTGCATGTACTGTATAAAACATCAAAATTGATAAAAACTGTACTTTTATCTCTTTAAATCAGTTTCATTTTTATAATCGAATTAAACAAACGTTTAGAATTTTTTTGATCCTTGTTTTATAATTCAAATTCTTACAAGTATTGACGCCTTTGTGTGGCAGTCAAGGCATGCTATAAATGACTGCTACTCCAAGACGTCAATCTTTAGATAAATTTATCTTTTCTTTAGAAGCGCGTCTTCTGGTGTTTTCTCTTTATTGTTTTCCCAATGCCAACTGTGGTGTTTTTTCCAGTGCACTTCAAGTTCCTGAGAGTTTGGTTCTTTTCCAAGTGGAATTCCACAAAGCTTGCACTGCTTCATATTTTTTTATAAGATACTTTCAAAATTAAGTGTTGATCATTTTATTTTACCTTGTTCTTTTTCAGTTCGAAGTAAAACCAAGAAAAAAATAAATTCCTTGAGAATGTTTTTCTGCAAAGGCTTTAATTCAAATCCCATTTTCTTTACAAAATCTAATGTCACTTGGTAAATCTGACCAATATGACTTCCCATTAGTACTGATTCAATTGATTTTTCTGGTATTCTCTTAATATTTTTTTTATACAATTCTCGCTCTGATTCTTGAGTCCATTTTGTCTTCATCACCAAATCCATGGTTAATTTGATTAATCTCTTGTCCAACCTGCCTTGAATTGATTCTAAAATTCTACTGATCTCAATTTTTTCTTTTTCTGAAAATTCATCCATCTTATATTTCCTCAGATATTTTTTTCTTTTTAGGTCTAGTCATAGGATGGCATTGTACGGGTAAGTTTTCATCATCAGACATAACTTTTTTTGTGTAAATGAAATTAAGAGTTTTGTTATTTACGGAACATTATCCAAATTCTCGTTCCTATAAAAACTCCTACGGCAATGACAATTAATAATGGAACAATGACCTGACCCTCATCCAAGTCTTTATTGGGTTCTTATTTGAATTAATACTTTCTAGTATGGCCTATCTCTTAGTACATGGCAATCACACAAGCACCCTTTTTGGCATTTCATTCTTTTACAGTCGGAACAAATTTTCTTATTCCAATATGGTGCTGTATTCATGTTATTGAAAACCTTTTTAGAAAATTAAGGCTTACCATAGCGTCCCAATTGCTATTTCACAATCATGACTGGAATCTTTGATTTATGTAAGACATAATTTGATACGCTTCCCAGAAACATTTCTTTTAATGGATTCACTCCTCGTGCACCAATAACTATCGTACTGACTCTTTGCTTTGCTGCAAATTTCACAATGTCATATCCTGGATCCCCACCTGGGATAATCTTTGACTCAAACTCAATCTTTGCTATTCTACATTTTTTTTCTGCAGAATCTAGTATTTTTTTGGATGCCTTTATCACGTCTTCTTTAATTTGCATTTTTGGTCTATTGACAAAGTATGACATGGGTACTTGGATCACATTCAATCCAATGATCTTTGACTGCCCATATTTAGCTATTTCAATGGCCTTTGTTAGGCCTCTCATAGAATTTTTAGAACCATCTAATGCCACTAGTATTTTTTGCATGTTGTATTTGCTTGATGGGGGTAATTTAAAGAATTTTTAAGAAATGTTTGAAGTGTTAATTTTTCTCATGTTTTTCTTTTTTCTAAACTCTTTTGTTTTCCGCCTCATTCTTTTCTGTTCTTGATTCAAAATCTCATAAATTTTTCCTGTCTCACAAAGTTTCATTTCGCCTGTACGGTCATCATGAATTGATTCTACGGTGCCATCAGCTAGAAGAGAACCTGCCACATCCCATGCTTGATCTTGGGAGATTTCAAACTTGTATGATAAAGTTGAAATTCTAGTATAGAATCCATTTTGGGAGTTTCGTAAAATAAAATTTTTAATTCGCTCTTCAATTGTTTGAGGTTTTGTCTTCTTGTTGAATTTTCTAAAAGTTCTTTTATTTTCTGACAATGTTTTTTTTATTTCTCTCTAGTATTTTAGCTCATCACTTTGTATTAATCGAATCTAGGTCATCATTGCCTGGCAAGTATTTGTTTCCAAGTTTCTCCATGCATTCACCATCAATTCTAAACTCTAGATTAATTTCACATTTTGGATGAACAAGTTTTGAATTCTAGTCTATCTGATTATTTTTGGGCTCTACAAAGAGAATATCAATTTTCAAATTTTTATGTGTATGCTCAAATTCCCAAACCTACTTTTTTATCCACATTGGAGAATATTTTTCAATTAAAATTGATGAAGCCTGATCTATTAATTTCTGTTGATTTTCTCCAGTGTTTATGCTTAACTTCAAATCTCTGATTTTAGAAATGCAATTGTGCATTCTGCAAGTTCTTTATCTGAATGCTCTTTGATTTCGTGTAGGCAATTTGGGCAGATCCCACTTGTTTCTTGTGAAAATTCGGTTCCTACCTGTTTCATGCAACATTCCATCAGTTCAGAAGTAGAATGAGATTCCATGGATAGTTTACATGTTGGGCATTGAGTCATCTGATTTCTCCTATTTCAGAATTAATGGTAAAACTGTAGGTAACAATGTAATTTGAGCCAAAATAAATCCTATAACCATTGAAATCATTGCAATATTTAATGCAGTTTTTTCTTGCACTAGTTTTTAATAATTTATAAACTAAAAAAAGTTTCTAAAACTGAATCTCAATTTTATGATGAATCGTGAGATCACAAATCTCAAAGAACATGAATGTTTGATTTTGAAAAATAGTTTTAGTATATATTGAATTTTTTTCAAACTTTCTCAGAGTGAATGCTGAAAAATTTATCAATACAATACTTCGATGTAGTTCATGTGATCAAAATGTTGCATTTGAGTTAATAGAAGACATTGAATGTAATTGGGGGAGTCACAATGTAATTCAATGTCCAAATTGCGAAGAATTGTTTTCAATTGATACAAAATGCCCTGCATTTCAAGACCTTCTTAATTTACTTGACTGCAATACTGAGTTGCTCACAAAGAAAGAACAATTAATCTATGTTACAACAAGACATCCTATTTGATTTTCTAGGCTATATCTTGTATTAAATTTAAGATAAAGTCTGATTCTATGGTGATTTCTTTAATGTTTGCAACATGGAATCTTCTCCTGCCCAATAGTATTTTCCTAGCTGAAAAAATCTCATATCGATGGTCTTATCTGTTTTTTTATCCTTTGGCAGGGCCTTGTATTGCTCTAAAATATTTTTTTGAGTTTTTACCTCATCATTAATTATTTTGATTACTTCTTCTTTTGATAATTCTCCATTATATTTTCCATTATAGAATTCATCTTTTACAATAGATAGTCTTTGATTTGATTCATGTAACGCCAAATCTAGACTTTTTTGTGTAATTTCAGATGTTTTTTCTTGCTGTATGTCATTTAAAAGGTAAAACCCAACCGCCAATCCAATAATCGCTACTCCCATCGAAATCATAAATCGAATATTCATGATTTTTTAAAATCCAGACTAAAATTAAGAGTTGTGCATTTTGAAAGCAAGTAAGTCTGATATCATCTTTAGCTTCAGTCCCTTTGGGGGATATGTTGAATCCATCAAACCCACAAACAGTCTTGCTTCCAATTTTTTGTTAATTTTCTTTTTTAAAACTTGTTAAAATGAAACATGTCTTGATATTTGATCAAAAAGGTCTGAAAAATTGATCCTTTTTCAAATTGAGCCTAATTCAGATGTATGTTAGTTTTTCAAAAAAATTTATTTCTGGAAAAACTAACAAATTTTCTGGAATTTGACTCTGATTTAGACTTATTTATCTTAATTTGTCTTATACTTGAATTTTAGCATTCCCTCGTATTTTTACCCCAACAAAAAATTTTTCAAGCACATGACAAAATAACATAGTCTTGATAATTATCTGTAAAGGAATAAAAAAGCATAACAAGTTGGAACAATGCAAATTTGTTTATGATGGTAATTGGGGAGATGATGCCCTTGTGAAGCATGAACATTTCCATGATATACATTCAGATCCCTCCTCTCATTGGTTGGGTTTTGATGCCCCTCAAGTCTTTGGGCAATACAGTAACCGTGACGGAAAGCGAGAATGACTTTTTTCTTTATTACATGTAATTCATTTCTAGAATATCCTTTCTCAGTCAAATTTTGACAATTCTATAATGATCTCAATAATTTTATTCTCTGATTTTGTATAATTATCATATGAGTAATCAAAATATTCTTCCTTGGTCAAAGGATTATTTTTTAGATTGGTCTGATTTTAGAGCAGAGTCAAATCCTGCCGTTTTTGAAGATGCATATAGTGTTATTAAATATAGATTTACATGGACTTTAAATTCTGAAAGTTTTGGAAGTAAAATCAGTTTTTCTATAAAAAATGTTCAACTATCTCCAGAATTTCATCGACAACTATCTTGGGTTAGAACATCTATGGCAACTTTAAAACTTTTAAATCATCAACAGGGACATTTTGATCTTGCTGAACTTTTACGAGATGAGATTACTAAAAAAATAAAAGACACCATTGAAAATAAATTATATCCTACTAGAGGACAAAATGAAGAACAACAAAAACAATTTGCTCGTGAAGATTCAGGTACAATGATTGCCAAAGAACTTGAAAAGGGGGAAAAATATCTCTCAGAAAAACAAAAAGAATATGATGCTTTAACAGATTACGGTCAAATTGAATCAAAACAAGCCGAATATGATGTTGTTTTTAGTAAACTTCATAGATGACAGTTTTTTTCAAACATGAAATCTTATACAACTTTACTTTCAGGCATTGCAGAAATGTAATTTACAAGACTGCGATAATACTTTAGATGAAAGTCTAAATCTTTAATTTCTGTTTGTTTTAACTCTTCTAATTCTGGTCCAAAATCTTGTTTATTCGATTGAATATGATTTAATGTATTTTCATTAATTTCAATCATGTGAAACAAACTGTGAAGAACCTCACCTTTTGTCAAAGTTTTGTCGCTTGATTTTTTGAGTAGTGCTTCAACCCATTCCATATAATTTGGAATCAAAATCCGTATAATTGCTCCTGAATATGAAATTTTCAACCTTTGCTCTAATTTTTTTGAGTTTACTGACTTGTTCTAAAAAACTACTCTTTTCTCTCTTTGCTCTTTTTTCTTTCCATTATTTCCTTATTTCGTTCAATGTCTGAATGAATTTCAACATGGTCATACAGCTGTTCCTTTGTATCAAAAATTTGTTCACAGTAATAACACTGATGCATTCTTCATGTACGGCGATCCTGAATTAAATGCTTTCTCTATTGCTGTGCCTAGCGTATTTGAACATATTAAAAATTTATGATTAAAAATAGGAATAATCTTATAGAATTTTCTTTCCTGCATTGGTTCTAATTGTATATGCCTCATCGGCAAATGGATCTGTGCTACTTTTCTTTGTTTAATTAGGACCCAACCCTGATTTTGGTGTAAATTCACCTTGTTCTACTGCAGATGCTAAAATTACATTATCTAGAATACGGTTTTCCTGATTTGCTGTACAGTAAACTACTGCACAAACCAATAGCTGCTACTCTAGCAATTCCTGCATAAATCAAGGTGTTTGTCATAAATATAACATCTAATTTTTTTATTAATTAAGAATACATTACACATCAAAAATTTGTTAAATCTAGTATGTTTCTAATTCAATTTCAGAGTTACACGAGGGCAGTTTTCCCATTTGATTCTTAAATTCTTCAATTAATTGCAATTGTCTGTCTTTTGGATTATCTGTAAATTCTCTTTGGTATGTGTGAGTCTTTTGTTTACATTTATTTCCATCAAAATCAGTGTCTACATATTTTGTAAATGTGTTCTCTAAATTACTACTTTCACCAATGTATATGGCTTCTTTGTTTCGATTATACAATACATACACTCCTGGAACAGGTTTGACAAATATTGCGCTATTTAACCAAACTCTCATTTTGTCATCTAACAATTCCATGATCTATGTTCTCTTTACTAGATATTAAACTAGTTTACGAATTTTTTGATATTACAAGAACCTTCATGCTTTTAATATTAAGTAAAAAGAGTAAAATCCTGTCTCTTTTAGAAAAATTTCCAGAACAATTTTCACCAAGGGTAATTCAAAAAGAAATTCTCTCAGAAATTGAAGAAAAAATCAAGTCTGGGTATAAAAAAATTATTCTATGTGCCCCTACAGGCGTAGGCAAATCTCTAGTTGGTGCAACCATTTCAAGATATTTTGATAGCTCTTTTACTATAACTGCATCAAAACATCTGCAGGATCAATACATCAAGGACATACCTTTTCTTAAACCGGTAAAAGGAAAACAAAATTTCTCTTGTCTAAAAATGATGGAATCTGAAAAAGTTGAAAACACTAGAAGAGCTATGCGTTGGGGGTTAACATGTGATAAAGGTCAATGCCAAGAAAAGATAAACAGAGATGGAAAGGAAACAATTGAAATCTGTAAATTTAAGCCCACAATTAAACAGGTAGAAGAACATACCCAAGATGCAGAGTCATGTCATTACTATTTGCAAAAATATGAGGCACTGGTTGCAAAACATTCTTTGTGGAATTACCATGCTTTTTTTCAAATCATGAAATTTAACAGGAAACTCTTTGAGAATTATTTGGACCGAAAAGTCTCTGTGTTTGATGAGGCCCATAAAATAGAAGATCAAATAATGCAATTCATCGGATTTGATATATTTAATATCCAAATCCAAGAATGCAATCTAGACTCAGATAGGTATGTTTTTTCGGATTTAGATTCAATGATTCAATTAACAGATGATATTGCATATTCCTATGCTAAAAAAATCAAAGATATCAAAGAAAGCGATACCTATCAAAACAATCCCGATTATGAATTAATAACAAGACTAGAGCGAAGATATGATCGAGCTGCACAGGCTAAAATTGACATTCTAAGTGATAAGGAAAATTTTGTTGTAAATGACCCTTTACGAGATTTAAATGGAAACATTAGAACCATTTCTATAAAACCTGTTGATGTTTCAAAATTTGCAAATTCTTTTTTTGATACTGATTATCAGATTTTTATGTCTGCCACGATTGACAAACGTAGTTTTTGTGAAAACATGGGATTAGATGAAGAACATGTTGCATTTGTTGATTCTCCAAAATCTCCGTTTCCTATTGGCAATAGGCAAATTGAACTTTTGAATATTCGACGTCTAAGTTATGGATCCACAAAAGAAGATGAACTTGAAGTAATCAAAACAATTGATAGAATCTTAGATGAACATTCTAATGAGCGAGGGCTGATATTGACATCATCTATTCCACGATGTCAGAAAATTCAAAGATATCTTTCTTCAAAAAATACCAGACGAATTAGAATCTGTCACAGCATAAACAAGGATGGTAAAACGCAAGATGAAGTTATTTCTGAGCATGCCTTGGACCCTACAGGAGTTCTACTCTCTTCTTCATTATGGGAAGGTGTTGATCTAAAAGATGACTTGTCACGATTCCAAATTATTGCAAAGGTTCCGTATCCAAATTATAAAGAAAAAAGAATTAAAGCAAAAATGGAAAAATTTCCATCGTGGTATACTTCTCAAACCCTGACAAAACTATTACAAGGATTTGGACGCTCTATTAGAAGTGAGACTGATTGGGCAAAGACATACGTTCTTGACACTGCCGCAAATAATGTTTTTTTCAAGGCACAAAGAATGATTCCGAGGGCATACTATGATGTGCTTGGATTGGAAACTTTGTAGATGATTTTTTCAAAAAATATACCTGTGATGACAGTTCATATCTGTCTAAATTTTATGTCAACTTAAGCGTATTGATAAAGTCTAGAATATAATCTCAAAAAATCTTTAGTTGAAGGTTTTTCATTCCGTATGAATTACTCCAACTAGGTTTTACCTACAAACCTTGTTATGGCAAACGTAGGTTGTTTTTCATGCCTATAAACAAGATGGATGATTCATCCTACTCATGAATTTTCTATCAATTTGAGTCTATTAATACGACTCAACAATTAACATCATTACAAATAGAGGAAGAGATACAATCAATTATGCTGTTTTGTGAGAAATGTAAAAACCGAAGATTGCCTAAATGGATAAAAATAGAAAACATGACTTTGTGGCTTTGTGAAACTTGTGGTGATTTTGCTGATGCAAAAAACAATGTTGTTCGTGAAGTTGAAAATTAATTGAGTTTAGAGCATATCCACTACTTTCTACTTTAAAATTAAATCATTCAACACTGTATCTCAGAAGAAATACTATTCTCAAAATACATCCTTTTAAAATTTAATTTGTTTTTAGAATAATTCCTTATTCCTCCTCGATCTTAATGATCATCTTTTGAATTTATGGGAAAAGCATAAATTTCATTAATTGTTCTCATTCGTTCTTATTTTTGATGTTATGAACCCTATTGTAAAATTTTGTAGCCTGTTGTTTGTTTACTTGTTTTTTAATATCTTTATTCACCTCAAATAAAATATGTATTTTTCTCTAAAAATACTATAAATCCTTAATTGATGATTGGTTTTTTACTATTCATGGGAGTCTCATATTTTTTGAAAAGTATCAAAGGCAAAAAGACCTCACCAAAAGTTCGATTATACCTAATTGACAAAGACAAACACTATTTTTTCAACGAAGGTTTGGTAAAAGAAGGATTTGATTCAAAATTATTGGTCTCAAAAAACAGAGATAGTGTACTGTCTGCATTCTCAAAGATGGCATTTTTGTTTGACGAGATTATCAGATTAAGAATTGTAAAATACTCTAATCAAAGCGATAGTAAAGAATTACTTTATCTGTTAAATCTTGTTCCAATTAATAGGAAGATTAGAACATTTCTTGATTGGAAGGTTTTTGGTGCAGAGTTTACACGAGATATGTCTAGACTCTTTGAGGTAAGAAATGATACAGTCCACTGCATCTCATTAAACGAGGTTCAATACAATCCAAAAAATATAGTATATTTGTCAAGCACATCAGGTTTTAAGAAATTTACAACTGATCTGCAAAAGGCTTGGAAGACCTTACTGAATACCTACGTTAAAGAACAAGAAAAGATAGATTGGGAAAGATTAACAAAAGATATCTCCTATTAGGGGTTTGCAGGAACTGCAATCCAGAAAGGCATTTGTCCTACCTCTATCTTGTTTTTGACTTCTAGGGCATCTGTGTTAATAACTACAACTTGGTTTGTCTGAGAGACAGAGACATAAAGTTCAGTTCCTTCTACATTTGTCCTTAATCCATGAGGACCTGACCCTACTATGATTTGTTTGACTATCTCATAGTTTTCAGCATCAATTACAGTTACCTTGTCATCCCCAATTCCTGAAACAAAAATATAGTTTCCAGATGGAGTAATATCTACTCCATGGTGGCCAGCACTTACAGGTATGTTTTTGATGATTTCTCTCTCTTTGAGATTGATAACTGATACATCGTTGGTTCCAATATTTGTCACAACAATATGATCTGAATCTGGAATAACATCCAAGTTATGAGGCATCTTTCCTGCAGGGATTCTGTCAATTACAGTAAACGAACTAGCATCAATAACTACAATTTCATCTTGTCCCTGAAGAGTCACATAAGCTCTCAAACCGTCTTGTGAAAAGACTAGATTATGAGGCAGATGACCAACTTCTATTTCATCAATTACTGATGACTCAAAAATGTCAATCACGCTTACAGTTCCTCCTCCTTCATTTGCAACAAAAATTAATTTCCCTGCTGGATTGAATTTCAATCCCTTTGGTGTTTGTCCTACATTAATTATTGATAATAGTTTTTCAGATTCTGTTTCGTAAATAAAAATAGAGTTTTCCTTACTGCTTGTTCCTGCCACTAGACTTCCATCCGAGTTTGTAGCCACATATGTCATTTTTTCTCCTGCATCAAACTTTGTTTTAGTCTGAACTTCAACAATATGATCTTGTCCTTGTAGTGTTGCAAATACTTTACCGTTATTTTTCATCGTCATGTGAACAGGATCATGAGCATTTGCCCATCCCCGCTGTACTAGTTTTTCAACACTTTCATGTTTGACACATGATGGTTTCCATCCTAATTTAAAAATCAAAGTAAGATGTGGTTTACATTTGACATTATGAGGATCAATTGATTCTTGCTTTAGCGGTGGCAGTACATCTGCAAAAGCAAGTATCGTTAAATTTACAATTAACAGTAATGCAATAATTGGGATAACTACATTCATGTATCACAATAAATTGAAATTAATTTATAGATTAGGCTTTGTTATTGCCCCTTCTGCTGCAGACCCAACAAGTGTTGCATATTTTGCCAAAGCTCCTGTTGTATAGTTTGGTTTTGGAGGACTCCACTGTTTTCTTCTACTCTCTAATTCCTGAGCCGATACATGAAGATCAATAATGTTGGTCTCTGTATCAATAGTAATCTCATCATTGTCTTTTACAAGTGCAATTGGTCCACCAACATATGCCTCCGGCGCAACATGTCCTACCATAAATCCACGAGTCCCTCCTGAGAATCTACCATCTGTAACCATGGCTACTTTCTTTCCTAATCCTTGCCCTACAAGTGCTGCAGTTGTTGCAAGCATTTCTCTCATTCCTGGGCCACCTTTAGGTCCTTCATATCTAATTACAACAACCTGACCCTCGTCAATTTCTCCTCTGGATACTGCATCAAATGCATATTCTTCTCTATTAAATACACGTGCCCTTCCAGTAAATTTTGTCATTTCTACTCCTGCTGTTTTAATTACTGCTCCATCTGGGGCAAGACTACCTTTCAAGACCACGGCAGTTCCTACAGGATGTATTGGGTTGTCAACTGATTTTACAATTTGTTGTGCTGGTTCTGGGATGTTCATTGATGCAAGATTCTCTTTTATTGTCTTTCCAGTGACTGTAATGCAATTGTCATGAATCAATCCTTTTTGAGCAAGTTTCTTTAGGACAAAGGGGATTCCTCCAATCTTGTCAAGTGAATTCATCACATAACTCCCACCTGGTTTCATGTCTGCTAAATGTGGTGTTTTTTTCCTGACTCGCTCAAAATCATCATATCTTAATTTTATGTCTACTTCGTTTGATAATGCTAACAGGTGTAAAATTCCATTTGTGGAACCACCTACTGCGTTAAGCATTGTTATTGCATTTTCAAATGCCTCAAATGTCAAAATTTCTCTTGGCTTGATGTTTTGCTCCAAAAGTTTTGCACAGGCTACTCCTGTATCGTAAACCATCTTTTCTCTTCGATCATCTTCTGCAGGAGGACTGGCACTTCCAGGTAATGCAAGGCCTATTGCTTCAGATATTGATGCCATGGTATTTGCAGTAAACATTCCTCCACATGAACCTGCGTTCGGACAGGCGGTGTTTTCAATATTTTTTAGGGCTTCTAATGATAACTGTCCTGCATCATACGCCCCCACTGCTTCATAAACATCTACTACTGTCAATTCTTTACCATCAAGTATTCCTGGCATGATTGTTCCTCCATAAACAAACACCGATGGTAAATTCAATCGTGCCATGGCCATCATTGTACCTGGCAAACTTTTATCACATCCAGCTATTCCAACAAGTGCATCATATTGATGAGCACGTACCATTAATTCAATAGAATCTGCAATAACCTCACGAGAAACTAAAGATGATTTCATTCCTTCATGACCCATTGCAATTCCGTCACTTACTGCAATAGTTGAAAATTCTCTTGGAGTGGCACCGCCGTCAATCACACCTTCTTTTGCTTTAAGAGCTAATCTTGGAAGGTGAATGTTGCACGGTGTTGCCTCGTTTCCTGTGTGGCACACGCCGATAAATGGCTTGTCTAAATCATCATCTGTTAATCCCATGGCTTTGTACATTGCTCTATGTGGCGCTCTGGCAGTTCCTTCAACAACATTTCTACTGGAAATTTCCATGGTATGTAAATTCAAAATTGCTATAATTTAGACTTTGTTGAAATCTTCAAATTTTCTTTTAATTTGTATAAAAAATTTAAGTTCAAATGATTTTTCTATGAATTATGAAACAAAAGCAACTCTGTTGTCCAATTTGTCATGGAAATAAGGCAGAAATTGCTGGTGAAAATGTCAAGATTAGTGGAAGATTTGAAGATAAAGAATTTCTAACAACTCCTTTGACTGTATTACAATGCATGCAATGTGGATATTACATGTTCTTTGAGAAATCAGCTCAATTTACAGAAAAAAATTCATGATTTTTTCTATTTAATAATTTCTTGGTTTTGTAATTCTAAAAGCTGCGCCTCAATTTCTTCTGGAGTTTCTCCGCCATATGAAATCAAAATTCTATCATCCTCTGTTATTTCATAACTTCTAATGTCGTTAACCTTTTCTCCGTTAATGTAAAACTTTAGGGAATAATCCTCATTTGTACAAAAACTTCGCCCATCTTGGAAAACAAAGCACTGATCATCTAGTCCTAATCCTAATGTCTCAAACAGATAACCCAAAGTTACACCTGTAGCATGTTTGTGAATTGTAGTGCCATCCCTTCCTTCAAAATGAATCCAGCTTGATTTGATTTGATATGCTGGAGCTGAAAAATCAAACATATCTCCAAATATTTTAACTAAGATTGCAGCGTGTGAATGTTCACTGCCCAATACTCCTGCATTCTCTGGCCCTCCAGGAGCCGATTGAGTCATGGTAGCAAATGTATATCCAGAATAGCCTACAATAACTGCAATTACAGCTAAAACACCAACTGCAATCAATGTATTTTTTCGTTTTTTAGCAGAATGTCTTGTGGCATAATTGTCTCGTTTTAGCTCACGTTCCCTTCTTTCTTTTCGTCCCATAGGCTCTACACAAATTCCTAAAATTGCCCTAATTAACTATTCGATGAAACAATAAATAAAATCAAAAATTGTGAATTTATGATGGGGTGTATATTTTGCGATATTTTGTCAGGAAAACGAGATGGCCATATTCTTTATGAGGATGAACATCATATTGCATTTTTAGACAAGTATCCAATCGATGTGGGTCATAGTTTGGTAATTCCAAAAGAGCATCATGAAAGAATTACAGATATGGATCCAGTCTCAGTTGGTGCTTTGTTTACCCTTGTTCCAAAAATAGCCAGCGCCATTCTTTCTGCAACAGGAGCTGATGCATTTAGTTTAGGACAAAATAATGGCAGGGCTGCAAAACAAATCATACCTCATGTACATGTGCACATTATTCCAAGATATAATCACAAGGGAACAATCTGGACAAAACGTTTAATCTCTGATGATCAAGAATTAAAATCTCTTTCAAAAAAAATTAAAGATGCTATTTAGAATGACCTGGGTTATAACGAAGAATTGCACCTACCTTTCCAAGACTAGATAGCATTACACCATGTTCTGCACTTCCAGAGATTACTTCTAACTGTGTTCCCGTTTTCGATGCAAGTAATTCCAAATAATCCACAATGTCTTGTTCGTTTGCTTCTACTTCCATTGAATTACAGCTAGGACAAGGATTATTAGCATATTCTGTTTTTTTTGGAATTACTTTAGGTCTCTCAACAATTTCCTCCTGAATGGTTTGACATCTTCGGCATTTGCCCTCAACTCTATTCATGTTTGTGTCATCAGTGATTATCAGTGTTTTAACAACATTATTTTTGAGGAGCTCAATTACCTCACTAAGGCCATATGTTCCAAGTCCTGAACGATTATTGATTTCTCTAAACAAATCCTCAATCAGTTTCTTTTCTTCTACCATTCTGAAATTCGATAAAATATCTGAAGATTTTGAAAATGCTTCTCTAATTCCCTCGGCTCCTGAATATGAGGAGTCTATTGTCGAAATTATCATGTTTTGCAAGCGGTATTCCAGATACCCGCCATTGATAAAATCTTCCTTGGTTGGACCCGGACCTGAAATTATTAATCCCTTTATTGGATAAATATCAATAAAGTACTCTCTTGTAGTTTCAGCTACTCTGTTGTAATAGTAAGACAATTCCATCTCTCGTAGTTTTTGGAATCTCTTTGCAGATTGTCCCCCCTGTCTGTGTTTTCCTGCTACTCCAGAACCTGTCTGAGATAAAACCTCTATTTTATCCCCATGCAATAAGCCCCATCCTGCATCTTTGGCATCAATTGCTAAAAATCCAATCAGATTTTCGTCTTTTAGCATGTCTTTTAAAATATCAACATGAAAATGATCATCGCATCTGTATAGATACTGATTTAGATCTTTTGGAGGATCAATTTCCCAAACTTTGACAACCTCACTTCCAAGTGGACCTCCTCCTTCTGGTGGTAACGCACCACAAAACATTACTAATCCTCTTTCAGGAGTTTTTTTGTATAACCTTAATCTTTGAACAACTTTGCCTAATGAATCAACTACATGCGTTCTTGTAAGATCTGATTTAATGTTATCAGCTGTTCCTTGTTCTTGTTGCAGTGTTCCAATAATTTCATGAATTTGTTTTCCTTTTGGTATGTATACGCTGATAAGTTCTGTACCTCTTCCTGATTTTTGAGATAGTTCT
>Ga0224497_10000682_pt1 | contig 23188 bp, 22 predicted proteins | sample SF_Jul11_sed_USG_4_FD_167970 | JGI IMG/M metagenome (GOLD analysis project Ga0224497, IMG submission 167970) | Sediment microbial communities from San Francisco Bay, California, United States - SF_Jul11_sed_USGS_13 | ecosystem: Environmental > Aquatic > Marine > Sediment | place: USA...
TGTGACGGCCCTGCGTTAAGGAATGCGTGGACGTGTCCCCGGCTTGGCCGGCCGACGCATCATGGTCTGACGGGAAGTGACAAGGAGCATAACAAGGTGGCATAAACCGTTTGAGAACGGGCAAAGAACTGAATTCACCCTACGGCGGCATACTGATCAATCTCCTTGTACCTCCCAGCCGCGCCAACGAACTCAAGTCATTCTCGAAAGATCTGATATCCATCGATCTTTCACCGCGCCAGCTTACCGATCTGGAAATGCTGGCTACGGGAGTTTATTCACCGCTCCAGTCCTTCTTGGGCCAGGCCGACTACGAGGCTGTCTGCGCCCGCATGCGTCTCGCCGACGGTCGACTATGGCCGATCCCAGTATCGCTCGATGTGTCCCAGAAGCTCGCCGAAAAAATTATACCGGGTCAGTCGGTGGCGCTGCGCGATGCCGAGGGCATGCTCATGGCCGTACTCACGGTGTCAGAAATCTGGCAGCGGGACCGGGGCGCAGAATCCCAGTGTCTCTATGGCACCCGATCCTTCACGCATATGGCGGCAAATCAGTTGCTCAACGCGAGTGGTGATACCTGCTTGACCGGCAGGCTCGAAGTGGTGGAGTTGCCAATGCATCATGACTTCCCCTCGCTGCGTCGCACGCCCGCGGAGTTACGCGCGTACTACGCGAACCACCACCATGTCACTCGCGTGGTGGGTTATCAAGCACGTCACTTAATGCATCGCGCGCATGTGAATTTCACCAAGCGCACGATTTACTTGAAAGACGCCGTATTGTTGATTCTGGCATCGGTTGGACACCGGGGGCTGAATGATGCCGATCATTTTTCGCGCGCGCGGGCCTTGAGCGCTGTGCTCGTTCGCTATGCCTCCCAGGCGGCGCATCTCAATCTCCTGGAGCTGTCGCCCCGCCATTGCGGGCCGCGGTCGGCGTTGTGGCATGCCATTTTGCATAAGAATTTTGGCTGCTCCCATTTCATTGTCGAACATGATTATGACGACCAGGGCGAAGGCGCCACGGGTGATCCGTTGTACGGGCAATATCATGGGCTCGATTCCGTGACGTGGCACGCACAGGAAATTGGCATCGAGGTAGTGCCATTCCGCAACTTGGTACTGGAGGAGGACCAGCCGGAAAAACTGCTTTCTCCGCGCGGTGCCAGCCGGCGCATGAAAGGAAAAATCCGGGAAACCTCGAACGAACAGAACGCCGAAATCGCGCACTGGTTTTCCTACCCGACGGTGCTGGAAGAGTGGCGCAAGACGTTGCGTCATGGCATTACGCTGTTATTCACCGACCTGTCGGATGCAGGGAAGTCCACGCTGGCCCAAGTGCTGTATGCGCGGCTCAAGGAACAGGAGGCGCGCCCCGTCACGTTGCTCGACGGTGATATCGTGCGCAAGAACATCTCTTCCGAGCTCGGTTATTCACGCGAGCACCGTGACATCAATATACAGCGTCTGGGTTACATCGCTGGTTTGATCACACGCCATGGCGGCATCGCCATCTGCGCGCCGATCGCGTCGTATGCCAACACGCGTGCCCAGGTCCGCGCGATGGTCGAGGAAGACGGCGATTTCATCGAGATATATGTGGCCACGCCGCTCGCGGTCTGTGAATCGCGCGACCGCAAGGGGCTGTACGCGCGCGCCCGTGCTGGCCTGATCAGAAAGTTTACCGGCGTATCAGATCCTTACGAAACGCCGATCAACCCCGAAATCGTGGTAGATACCTCATTACAATCAGCCAATGAAGCGGTGGAAAAGATACTGACGTACCTCGTAGCGCAAGGTTATTTGTCTCGTCCCGAAAAATCCTCCGCGGTGCCTGCCAAGCCTGAGTGCGAACCATCCCTGCAATGGCAGAATACTTCCAGCGGCGTGTTGCCCATGACAAGATCAACCACCGATCCAGTGCGGACAAAAGAATCCGGAAAGCCGCTTTCCAGGTAACAGGAGATTTTTCAGTCGCGCCGCCGAGTGGCGCTCGGGGGAAATTATTTTTCAGCCACTGACGCCGTTTTCACCGCCGGTAGAAACAGCGGGAAGGCCACGAGATGATCGGCCTGTACGCGGAAGCTGACAGGCTCACCGATGGCATGGTCGGCATGGCTCGGAAACAACGCCAGCAATCGTCCTCCACTCGGCAGCTGCAAGGTATAAAGAATTTCCGCACCGCGAAAAGCTTTTTGCGTCACTTTGGCCTTGAGAGGACCTTCAGGGTCCGGCACGATGTCATCCGGTCGCAGCAGCAATTCTATCTGCGCTCCCTTTCCCCATTCATAGGCACGATTACCCTTGTGCACGCCGATTTCGGTCTCGATGGTGTCAGGGGTGAGCAGGGTGCCGCGCAGGAAAACGCCCTGACCGATGAAATCGGCGACAAAACGGGTGTTCGGTTCGTGATATAGATTGTACGGCGTGTCCCACTGCAGAAGGCGGCCTTCGTGCATGACGCCGACGGCATCGCCAAGCGCGAAGGCTTCGTGTTGATCATGGGTTACCAACACACCGGTCGTCCCGCGTTGTTTTAAGATCTCACGTACCTCGCCGGACAAGCGTTCACGCAGTTCGATGTCGAGATTGGAAAACGGTTCGTCCAGCAGAATGAGGTCGGGATTCGGTGCGAGCGCGCGCGCCAACGCCACACGTTGCTGTTGCCCCCCGGAGAGTTCATGCGGGTATCGCCCTCCCATGCCGCTCAGTCCGACAATTTCGAGCAGTTCGCCGACGAACTTTCCCTTCTGCGCGTCTGTCATGCCGCGCAGGCCAAAACCGACATTCCCGGCCACGTCGAGGTGCGGGAACAGGGCGTGGTCCTGGAACACCATGCCTAAGCGACGTTTTTCCGGGGGCAGGGTAAAGCCTGGCAGGGAAACGGCAGTGCCATTAATCCAGATGTCGCCTGTACTCAGGGGATGAAATCCGGCAATGGCGCGCAGGACGGTGGTTTTCCCGCAACCGCTCGGCCCGAGAAGGCAGACGACGCTTCCCTGGCTAACATGCATCGACAGATCGTCCACCGCGAGACGTCCGTCGTACCGGCATTCAATGTTATGGAGCGCGAGGATTTCGTTCACGCCGTAAGCCTAGCAGAAGCGTGCCGGCGGCAAAACGAATCCATCATAAGACGGAAGGAAATTAAATTATTTCTTAGGCTTGGCGAGCAGGAATTCCAGCAGGGCCTTCTGGGCGTGCAGGCGGTTTTCGGCTTCGTCCCAGACGACGCTCTGAGGGCCGTCGATGACCTCGGCGGCCACTTCCGCGCCGCGATAGGCCGGCAGGCAGTGCATGAAGAGGGCATCCCGTTTTGCCAGTTTCATGAGCTTGTTGTCCACCGTGAAACCGGAAAAAGCACCGGTGCGTTTGGCCTTCTCGTGTTCCTTGCCCATGCTGGCCCAGGTGTCGGTAACGATGATATCGGCGTCCCGTGCGGCGAGATTCGGATCATGGTGCAGGGTCACGTTTCCGCGACAGGCGGAGATCCACTCCGTCTTCGGCTCGTAGCCCTCAGGGGTTGCGATTTCGAGACGGAACTTGAACTGGTGCGAGGCGCTGATCCAGGAATGGCAGACATTGTTTCCATCACCGATCCATGCCGCCTTTTTCCCGGATATCTCGCCGCGTTTCTCGAAATAGGTCTGGATGTCGGCGAGCAGTTGGCAGGGATGATTCAGGTCAGTGAGTGCATTGATCACCGGGACATAAGAATGCGCTGCGAAACGCTCTACCATCGCATGCGAATTGGCGCGGATGACGATAATGTCCACCATGCGCGACATGACGCGCGCGGTATCTTCCACGCGCTCACCGCGATCAAGGTGTGTATCGCGCGGGGACAGAAACAGGCTTGAGCCCCCGAGCTGTGCCATGCCCGCTTCGAACGAAACGCGGGTACGGGTGGAGGATTTCTCGAAAATCATGGCCATGGTCTTGCCCGTGAGCGGCGTGTGCCGCTTGCCGCGTCGATGCATGGCCTTAAGCTCCCTCGCACGCTTTATCAGCCGCTTGAGTTCTGCGGCCGTCAGGTCCAGCAATGTCAGGAAATGGCGTGGTTTCATTTTTCGTTGAGGAATCCGCGCACCATCTTTTCAAGAATGTCGGCCAGCAGATCAGCCTCCGTGTCCGTAAGAATGAGCGGCGGGAGCAGGCGTATCACGTTATCCGCCGTGACATTGATCAGAATCCCGCTTTCCAGGCCACGTTGCAATAGCTCCTTGCAAGGCCGTTCGAGTTCGATGGCGAGCATGAGCCCGCGCCCGCGGATTTCTTTTACTCCCGGGGTCTTGTTCAGTTTTTCCTTAAGTTTGTCCAGCAGTCGTTTACCCACTTTGGCGGCACGGTCGGCAAATTTTTTCTTTTCGAGTTCTTCAATCACGGCCAGGGCCACGCGGCAAACCAGGGGATTGCCGCTGAACGTGGAACCGTGGCTGCCGGGCTTGAAAACTTTCGCTGCTTTCCCGCGCGCAAGACAAGCGCCGATCGGCACGCCGTTGCCCAGTCCCTTGGCCAGCGTCATGACATCCGGCGCTACGCCTTCATGCTGGCAGGCGAACCATTTGCCGGTGCGGCACATGCCGGTCTGGATTTCGTCGAGCATCAAAAGCCAGCCACGCTCATCGCAGATCTTGCGCAGGCCTTTCAGGTAACCTTCGTCCGGGATGAACACGCCACCTTCCCCTGTGATGGGTTCGACCAGCACCGCCACGATATTCTTGTTGCGCTCGCCGATCTGCTGGACCGCGGACAGGTCATTGTAGGGAACACGATAGAAACCTTGCACCAGCGGTTCGAAGCCCGATTGGATCTTGCGGCTGCCGGAAGCTGACAGGGTCGCGAGCGTACGTCCGTGGAAACTTCCCTCGGTGACGATGATCCCGGGAGTCAGGATATCGCGCTGATGGCCATGGAGCCGTGCCAGCTTAATCGCCGCCTCGTTCGCCTCCGCTCCTGAATTGCAGAAAAAGACATTTTCCATGCCCGCGAGCCGGCACAGACGTTCTGCCAGCTGTTCTTGCAGCGGGATTTCATACCAGTTAGAGGTGTGCAGCAGCTTGCCGGCCTGATCGCACAATGCGGCCGTGACGGCCGGGTGCGCATGCCCGAGTCCGCAAACAGCGATGCCGGCCAGGGCGTCGAGGTATTTGTTGCCTTTCGTGTCCCACAACCACACGCCCTGACCGTGCGTGAATGCCACGGGCAAACCGGAGAACAGCGGCATCTGGTATGAAGTCGGCATTTATTTTTAGAGCTATAAAAAGACAAAGGCGCCCGGGGGCGCCACTTAAATTAAAAATTCTACCGCCTGCCGGCCAGAACGCAAGGGTGCAAAGAAAAAGGCCCGGCTAGCCGGGCCTTTTGCCTGATACGGGCGATATTTACATCGGCAGTCCGTGTCCCGTGCTGCCCGCGATCATGAAGAATAACATCGGGATGGACAGCATGGTGTTGGTGCGCGAGGCCAGGAAGGCGACGCGGGCGGCCTTGGCCTTGGCGGCGTCATCGGCCTGGACCAGGCCGAGGATCTTCTTCTGGTTCGGCCAGATCAGCACCCAGACGTTGAAAAGCATAATCGTGCCGAGCCAGGCGCCGATGCCGATGGAAGCGGCCGTGCCCTTGAGCAGGAAGGCATTGCCAATACCGATCTTGGCCATCTCAAGATAGATGGCGCCGAAGATCCAGGTTGCCGCGGCGGCCCAGCGGAACCACAGCAGCGCTAGCGGGGCGACATGCTTGGTGATGCCGGCGGCCGTGTTATCCGCCTTGGCCTTGGGCAGGGCCACGGCTTGGACGAAATTGAAGTAATAAAGCAGACCGATCCAAATAATGCCGGCGAATATGTGCAGCCAGCGGATAATAGTCAGTTCCATTTTTTGCTCCCGAGAATTGTTTGGTGGTGAGGGTCAGACGGTGGTTTTGACCAGGAAATTGACGACGAAGAAATACAGAATCACAGTCAGGACCAGGCCGGTGATAATGGTGCCCCAAATGGAATCCAGTGGAGTTTTCATGGTTATTCCCTCATGTCGAAACGTTAGAAATTGTTGAGTACTTTCGTGGGGCGCTAGGGTAAAGCAGGTGTTGGTGTAATTCAAGCGTCAGGACAGCGCTGGATTCGTATGATAATGCCATTTTGACAGGGATAGTCTCGCATGCCAGCCAAGAATCCGCTCAAAAGTTTCACGCGCTTTTTTCTGCTGCCGTTGTCCTCGCTGTCGAACCGGCTCGGCAATGGGTTCTACATTGGGCTTGCGGTCGTTGTCTGCGCCACGGCGGTGTTCGCGATTGCCACCGGATCGACCGCCGCCATGAAGAACAAGGCCTACGACTTGATCATGAAAACGCGCTTCCAGCATCCGGCGGCCGACCCCGGGATCGTGATCGTGGACATCGATGAGCCGGCGCTGGCGGCGATGGCGCCGGAATACGGACGCTGGCCATGGCCACGCAACATCATGGGTGAGCTGGTGGAGGGTATCGCGGAGCAAAAGCCCCAAGCGATCGTGTTCGATATTACTTTCAGCGATCAGGATGTATTCAACACCGAGGGCGATAAATTTTTCCGCGATATCATCGCCGCCACGCCCACCACGTTTTTTCCGATGATCCGGTTGAACAAGCAGAACGACCATCTGAGCGAACTGCGCGTGGGGCAGTTGCCTGGAGTGTCTAAACTCGATCCGGCCGCCTCCAATACCGCGACCCTCGCGGCAATCTTGCCATATTTCTTTGAGGCGCTCGACGACCACCGCCTTGGTACCAATAACATCTCCACCGAAGATGACGGGATCGCCCGGACCTACGATATATATGCGAACGAGTACGGCTGGCGTGTGGCATCGCTTCCCGCAAACGTGGCGACGGCGCTGGGAGTAACGCTGCCGAATCAGCCCGACATCCTGCTTAACTGGCGCGGCCGACCACCCAGCTACCGGCATGTTTCGTTTCATGACATCTATTTCGATCTGCTGAAGCAAAAGAGAACGCGCCCGCCGGATGAATTCACCGGAAAAATTGTGATAATCGGGTCCACCGCACCCTCGCTCTTCGATTTGAAACCCACGCCGCTGGCAAAGGCTCATCCGGGCGTAGAAATCCTGGCGACATCACTCGATAACCTGAAAAACAGGGACTACCTAAGGGAGCTGTCACCGTGGATCTATGTTCTGGTCACGCTGGCGGCTGTGGTAATCCTGACTGCGACTTTTGTGTACAAGGTTGATCAGCGCCTTATCAATCTGGCCTTCACCATTTTGCAGACGGGTTTCCTCGCCGTGTCCTATCTCACGCTAAACTTTTTTGTCGTGTTCGTAGACCTCACCGCGCCGTTCGCCTTCAGCCTGGTGTATTTCACCGTGGCCCGGTTCAACTATCTGTTTGCCGGCTTTCGGCGAAGCGGGCAGCCGTTTTTTTCCACGTTATTGGACGAAGGAAACCGCTGTCACGTCGTCCTGGCACAATGCCATATCGGCCTCATGGGCCGGCGCGCGCGCCTGGCGCTCGGAGCCTCCATCAAGCGAGAAATCAGCCATACGCGTTACGGGCTTGTCACCCCTCCCTTCTTCAAGGGCATGCCGCTGTTGCATTCATTCTTCCGCGATACCGTGGTGCTGTACTGGCTCGCACCGCAGATGAACGCAGGAGAGATGATGCAGGACGTGGTTTCCGTGATGGAGCATTCCTTGCCGGCGATTCGCCAGGCGAAGCGACGCCACGTGTCAAAGGGGGGAGCGACAGTCACCTGGTTACTGCACGGTTTTGCATTCACGGTGGATGCAGAAGAAACCTGGCGTCTCAAGGGAGAGGCAGGAATGGCAAAACTGTTCGCGCTGTCCGACAAAACCCGCAAGGCCGGCGACGAAGACATCGTTTACGTAATCGCGACGAAGGATTTCCTTGATATGTGCAGGAGCGTGGAGAGTTTAAGAATTCCGGAAGAGCTAATGAAAGCAGGGCTGAAATATTAATCTCCTCTCCCGTGAACGGAAGGAGAATTACTTCATAAGCCTCTGGTCGAGCAGTAAATTCAGGCTAAATCTCACTCCAAATCCCGTGGTGTCTGTCGGAACATGCGCCAGGCCGCCCTTGTGATTCCCCGACGACAAATCCACGTGCACCCAATCCGGGTCATTTACTAAAAAGTTTTTCAGGAACGTCGCGGCGAGAATGTGGTCGGCATCGTTCTCAAGCGTGCACTGCTTGATGTCAGCGATTTCACTCTTGAGTGCCTCTTCGTAGTCCTTCGGCAGCGGGAAAGGCCACACACGTTCGCCGGAGTCCTCGCCGGCTTTAATCAAAATCGGGACGAGTTTCTCGCGATTGGTAAACGCGCCGCTCATGCGCGTGCTGAGTGCCCCGACGCACGCGCCGGTCAGTGTGGCGTAATCCACGATCAAATTAGGTTTTTCACGTGAGGCAAAGTAAAGCGTGTCTGCCAAAACCATCCGTCCTTCGGCGTCGGTATGGGTAACTTCAATCGTCTTACCATTGGCCGCCTTTACCACATCATTCTGCTTGTAGGCCTTCGGGCCAATATGGTTCTGGGCCAGCGCCAGCCAGCCATCCACCTGAAAATCAGTTTTCAGTTCGCTCAATGCAAGCAAGGTGCCGAGGGCCACGGCGCTGCCTTCCATGTCCTCGTGCATGCCATGCATGTATTTGGCCGGCTTAAGATTGGTACCGCCGGTATCGAAGCAGATGCCCTTACCGACCAACGCCAGCGATTTTCTTGTCGATTTCTTTTTTGGCGTGTAACGCAGGTGCAGGATACCGGCGTCCGGTTCCGGGCTGCCTTGGGCCACGGCGAGGAAAGCACCCGCGCCGCGGGTTTTCAGTTTTTTTACATCGAGAAATTCGGTTTTCCATCCGTATCCTCGTGCGAGTTTTTCGATGCGCCGACGGTACATCGCGGGTGTCAGTTCATTCGGCGGCAAGGCGGTAAGATAGCGCGCAAGATTATTGCCATGGGCCTCCGCGATGGTGCGGTCATAACCGTGAGACGCAACGTGGCCATGAATATGCACTTCGCGCAACTTGGTTGGTTTTTCCGGCTTGCTTTTATAATCCGGCAATGAGAAATGCGTGGCCAGGATGGCCGCCAGTACCGCCTCACAGGCGCGTTCCGCGTCCTTCGGTTTGAGTCCGAAGCAGGCGATCAGGAGCTGACCGGGTTTGTGGGATTTATGCGCCGCCACCAGGCCGCGCGCCAGCGTCAGCAGATCAAAGGCCGAGCCGTGCGGATCGACACCGCCAATACTGACGCGTGTCCCGGTTCTATTAGGAATTTCGGTGACGAAGGGTTTGCCGCCGTCGAGTTTGTGGCTGGCGCGCCAGAGACGTTGAGAAATCTCTTTCCCGTAGGGCAATAAATTCAAATCGGCATTCTTGGCCGGTACCAGAAAAATGGCATTTGCGTGGATATCGAGCGTTTTGGTTGACAAACGGTTGGCGTCTTGCCGGATCTTCGGAATATCGGAGTGCATGGATGCCTCAAGCTAAAATTGATATCGAAATGGAATCGAAAATGGGCCCAAAACGCTGTTTGTCTTGACCTGTCTCGGTAAAATAACGATGATACCGCGCGCAAAAAGGAGATGATACGGTTGTACCGGCGGAACTGGATGATGCCGGTTAACAGGCGATACGATTTTCCCGTATCGGCCACCCGCTGCCGGTGGAGATTCATGAGACCGGCTGACCACGGATGACGCTTTGCGTGAATGAAAGTCCTGTTTTTGTCCGCTGCCGCTAGCCCGGCCGTTAAGAATACTGCCGGACACTGTCCCTGGCCCGAGAGTTGCCCCGTCCGGATTTATTGTGGGAGGCAAAGTTATTAACCCGGCACGATTGTTATTAAACGAAGGGCATGCCTGTTCTAACAGTACAGCGTTCCATTGGATAGGCGTGCCGGGTTAATACAAAAATTCATTAAGATTTCTGATTATTGCGGCGGCATGATTTATATGCATGATTTATATGGATGTGATACCAAGTGTCGAATATGCCCGAATGGCTCAAATAGTTTCATGCCGTCGCAATAATCTGAGGAGCGCGAGACCATGGCCGCTGTGACCCCGATACCCCCGCAGACCGACGTCGACGCCCAGGAAACCCAGGAATGGCTCGATGCGCTGTCGGCCGTCATCCAGCAAGAAGGCCCGGAGCGCGCGCATTACCTGATCGAAAAGCAGATCGAGCTCGCGCGCGCCGCGGGCATCAACGTGCCGTACGCGGCCAACACTGACTACGTCAACACGATTCCACCCGACCAGCACGTTCGTTCGCCCGGCAACCACGCGCTCGAGGACCGCATCCGCTCGTTTGTGCGCTGGAACGCCGTCGCGATGGTGCTCAAGGCCAACAAGGGCGATTCCAATCTCGGCGGACATATTGCGAGCTATGCCTCGGCGGCCACGCTTTACGACGTCGGCTTCAATCACTATTGGCACGCCCCATCCGACAAGCATGGCGGCGATCTGATCTACATGCAGGGCCACTCGGCGCCGGGTTTCTACGCGCGCGCTTTCATGCTTGGGCAACTGACCGCCGAGCAGCTGGACCATTTTCGCCGCGAGGTCGACGGCAAGGGTCTGTCCTCCTACCCGCATCCCTGGCTCATGCCCGAATTCTGGCAGTTCCCGACGGTGTCCATGGGTCTCGGGCCGATCCTGGCGATCTTCCAGGCGCGCTTCATGAAATATCTGCACGCGCGCGGCATCGTCAACACCGAAGAGCGCAAGGTGTGGTGTTTCCTCGGTGACGGCGAGATGGACGAACCCGAGTCGCAGGGCGCCATCGGCATGGCCGGGCGCGAGAATCTGGATAATTTAATATTCGTGGTGAACTGCAACCTGCAGCGACTCGACGGCCCGGTGCGGGGCAACGGCAAGATCATTCAGGAGCTCGAGGCCGGCTTCCGCGGCCACGGCTGGAACGTGATCAAGCTCATCTGGGGCAGTTACTGGGATCCGCTGCTGGCGCGCGACCGCATGGGGCTGCTGCGCAAACGCATGGAAGAGTGCGTCGACGGTGATTATCAGACCTTCAAGTCGAAGGACGGTGCGTACGTGCGCGAATACTTCTTCGGCAAGTACCCGGAGCTGAAGGAGCTGGTGGCCAGCTGGTCGGACGACGACATCTGGCGGCTCAATCGCGGCGGCCATGACCCGCACAAGGTATATGCCGCCTACCACGCCGCGATCCATCATAAGGGCCAGCCGACGGTGATCCTTGCCAAGACCATCAAGGGCTATGGCATGGGCGAAGCCGGCGAGGCGCAGAACATCACGCACCAGCAGAAAAAGATGGGCACGACTTCGTTGCAGGCTTTCCGCAACCGCTTCAAGCTGCCGCTGACGGATGAGCAGCTCGAAAACCTGGAATACATCAAGCCGGCCAAGGATTCGCCGGAGTACAAGTACATGCGCGAGCGGCGCGACGCCCTCGGTGGCGATATCCCTGTGCGCCGCCGCAAGGCGGTGCCGCTCGAGGTACCGCCGTTGTCGGCGTTCGAGAGTCTGCTCAAGGCCTCTGGCGAGGGCAGGGAGTTCTCCACGACCATGGCCTTTGTGCGCCTGCTCGGGGTGCTGCTCAAGGACAAGCACCTTGGCAAGCACATCGTACCCATCGTCGCCGACGAGGCGCGCACCTTCGGCATGGAGGGGCTGTTTCGCAGCCTCGGCATCTGGTCGCAGAAGGGCCAGTTGTACACGCCGCAGGACAAGGATCAGCTCATGTTCTACAAGGAAGACGCGGGCGGCCAGATCCTGCAGGAAGGCATCAACGAGGCCGGTGCCGTGAGCTCATGGATCGCGGCGGCGACCTCGTATTCGACCCACGGCGTCCAGATGATCCCGTTTTTCATCTTCTACTCGATGTTTGGCATCCAGCGCACCGGCGATCTCTGGTGGGCCGCCGGCGACTCCCGCTCGCGCGGCTTTCTGCTCGGCGGTACCTCGGGCCGCACCACCCTGAACGGCGAGGGACTGCAGCACGAGGACGGGCATTCGCATATTTCGGTGGCCCAGATCCCGAACTGCATGCCCTACGATCCGACATTCGGTTACGAGCTCGCCGTGATCATGCGCGACGGTCTGCGGCGGATGTACCAGGAGCAGGAGGACATCTACTACTACATCACCGTCATGAACGAGAACTATGAGCATCCGGCAATGCCCGAGGGGAGCGAGGCGGGCATATTGAAGGGCATGTACCGCTTCCGTCCGGGTGGCGCAGGCAGCGGACCGCGCGTACAGTTGCTGGGGTCGGGAACGATCCTGCGCGAGGTCATCGCCGCCGCCGACCTGCTCAAGAACGACTGGGGTGTTACGGCCGATATCTGGAGCTGCCCGAGCTTCACCCTGCTCGCGCGCGACGGCAACGAATACGCACGCTGGAACCTGCTGCATCTAATGAAGCCGCCGCGTCTCTGCCACGTGGCCGAGTGCCTCAAGGACACACAGGGTCCGGTGATCGCCTCGACCGATTATGTGCGTGCGTTCGCCGAGCAGATCCGGCCGTTCGTGCCGCGTCGTTACACGGTGCTCGGCACCGACGGATTCGGGCGCTCGGATACGCGCGAGAAGCTGCGCTATTTCTTTGAAGTCGACCGCCACTGGGTGACGCTCGCCAGCCTCGCCGCGCTGGTCGAGGAAGGTGCGTTCGAGCGCCAGAAGCTGGCCGACGCGATCAAGAAATACGGAATCGATCCCGGGAAACCGAACCCGCTGACCGTCTGATGGCGTGAGCCATTGACGACAAGCACAACAGATGCCCAAAGCCCTGGAAGTCAAAATCCCCGACATCGGCGACTTCGAAGAAGTCGCCGTCATCGAGGTCATGGTCAAACCCGGCGATACCATCAAGCCGGAAGACCCGCTCGTCACGCTCGAATCCGACAAGGCGACCATGGACGTACCGTCCCCGGCCGCCGGCCTGGTCAAGGACGTCAAACTCAAGGTCGGCGACAAGATCAAACAGGGGTCGCTGATCCTGCTGCTGGAGACGGCGGAAGCCGAGGCCGCACCGGCGAAACCCTCGCCGAAGGTCGAGCCGGCAGTGCCGGCCGTGGCCGCCGCACCGGCCCCAGCGCCCAAAGTCGAGACAACCGCCGTCGCGCCTGCACCGACCCGTCGCACCAAACCCATTCCGGGCGCGGCGACTTATACCGGCAAAATCGATGCCGAATGCGAAGTCCTGGTGCTTGGTGCCGGTCCCGGCGGCTACTCGGCAGCCTTTCGCGCCGCCGATCTCGGCAAGAAGACGATGCTCGTCGAGCGCTACGCCACGCTCGGGGGGGTATGCCTCAACGTCGGCTGCATTCCTTCCAAGGCGCTGCTGCATGTCGCGGCCGTGACCGAGGAGGCGCAAAAACTTGCCGAGCATGGTATCAGTTTCGGCGCGCCGAAATTCGATCTCGCCAAACTGCGCGACTGGAAAGACAAAGTCGTTAGCAAGCTCACCGGTGGTATCGGCATGATGGCCAAGGGTCGTAAAGTTGAGGTAATACGCGGCGTCGGGCGCTTTCTCGATCCGCATCATATGGAAATCTCGCTCACTGCCGGCGAAGGCAAGGCGCCGACTGGCAAAAAAATAATCATCCGGTTTGCCCATGCCGTCATCGCCGCCGGTTCCCAGGCCGTGAAGCTTCCGTTCATTCCCGATGACCCGCGTATCGTCGATTCCACCGGAGCGCTCGAACTCCAGAGCGCTCCAAAAAAGATGCTTGTCATCGGCGGTGGCATCATCGGGCTCGAAATGGCGACCGTGTATTCGACGCTGGGTTGCCGCCTGGACGTGGTCGAAATGCTGGATGGGCTCATGCTCGGCGCCGACCGCGACCTCGTGCGTGTGTGGGAGAAGATGAACCACCAGCGCTTCGATCGCATCATGCTGAAGACCAAAACAACCAAGGTCGAGGCATTTACGACCGGTATTAAAGTCACGTTCGAGGGCGAGCAGGCACCCGACGGGCCGCAGGTCTATGACTATATTCTGGTCGCGGCCGGCCGCGCGCCGAATGGAAAGACTATTTCCGCCGAAAAGGCCGGCGTCGCCGTCACCGATCGCGGGTACATCGAAGTCGACAAGCAAATGCGCACCAACGTGCCGCACATATTCGCGATCGGCGATATCAATGGCCAGCCGATGCTGGCGCACAAGGCGGTGCATGAGGGCCATGTGGCCGCCGAGGCGGCCGCCGGGCAGAAGTCCTTCTTCGATGCGACGGTCATTCCGTCGGTCGCCTATACCGATCCCGAAATCGCCTGGGTGGGCGTGACGGAAGACGAGGCCAAGAAGCAGGGTCGAGTGATTGGCAAGGCCAGGTTCCCATGGACCGCCTCCGGTCGTGCCATTGCCAACGGCCGCGATGAAGGCTTCACCAAGATCCTTATTGATAAGGATACTCACCGCGTGGTCGGCGGTGGCATCGTGGGCACCCATGCCGGCGACCTCATCAGCGAGCTGGCGCTCGCCATCGAAATGGGCTGCGACCCGGAAGATATCGGCAAGACCATCCACCCGCATCCCACGCTCGGCGAGTCGGTCGGCATGGCCGCCGAGGTGTTTGAAGGGGTCTGCACCGATCTGATGCCGCAGAAGCGACGATAGAGGCGAGAGCGACTGGAAAACCGCTGTTCCCAGACTGGGTGCAGGGCGCCAGCGACGGAACTGCGCCGGAAAATCCGTTACAATGCCGCACTTCCTGACGAATACGCTGGGTTGATCCATGGCAAAAATCAAAAAAGTCGTTCTGGCGTACTCCGGCGGCCTCGATACCTCGGTCATCCTTGCTTGGCTGAAAGAAACCTATGACTGCGAGGTGGTGACCTTCACCGCCGACATTGGCCAGGGTGAAGAACTGGAACCGGCGCGCGCCAAAGCCAAAAAAATGGGCGTGAAAGAAATCTTCATTGACGATCTCAAGGAAGAGTTCGTACGCGATTTTGTCTTCCCCCTGTTTCGAGCCAACACGCTGTACGAGGGTGAATACCTGCTCGGCACCTCCATCGCGCGCCCGCTGATCGCCAAGCGCCAGATCGAGATCGCCAACAAGGTTGGCGCCGATGCCGTGGCGCACGGCGCCACCGGCAAGGGCAATGACCAAGTCCGCTTTGAGCTCGGCTATTACGCCCTGCGCCCGGACATCAAGATCATTGCGCCGTGGCGCGAGTGGGACCTGTCCTCACGCGAAAAACTCATGGACTACGCGGAGAAGCACGACATTCCCGTCGAAATGAAGCGTGGCAAGAAATCGCCGTACTCCATGGACGCCAACCTGCTGCACATCTCCTATGAAGGCGGCGTGCTGGAAGATCCGTGGCAGGAGCCGGAAGAATCCATGTGGCGCTGGTCGGTCTCCCCCGAGAAAGCGCCGAACAAGCCGACCTACATCGAGCTGACTTACAAGAAAGGTGATATCGTCGCCATCAACGGCAAGGTCATGTCGCCGGCCACGGTGCTCGAGTCCCTCAATATCCTGGGTGGTGCCAATGGCATCGGGCGCACCGATATCGTCGAAAACCGCTACGTGGGCATGAAGTCACGCGGCGCTTACGAAACCCCCGGCGGGGCCATCATGCAGAAGGCGCATCGTGCTATTGAATCCATCACGCTGGACCGGGAGGTAGCTCATCTCAAAGATGATTTGATGCCGCGTTATGCCTCGCTGATTTATAACGGCTACTGGTGGAGCCCCGAGCGCCAGATGTTGCAGGAAATGATCGACGTCTCGCAGGAGACGGTGAATGGCATCGTGCGGCTGAAGCTCTACAAGGGGAACGTGAGCGTGGTGGGCCGGAAATCCGATTCCGACAGCTTGTTTGATTCAAGCATCGCGACCTTCGAGGATGACAAGGGCGCCTACAACCAGAAGGACGCCGAGGGCTTTATCAGGCTCAATGCCCTGCGCCTGCGCATCGCGGCGAAGAGACGTCGGAAGAAATGAGCTTCAAGAACGTCGAGATCAAAAAACAGGCGAACATCTATCACGACGGCCGCGTGACAAGCCGGACGATCATCACCCCTGAAGGAGAAATGAAAACGCTGGGCGTGATGCTCCCTGGCACGTACCGTTTCAGCACCCAGGCGCCGGAGAAGATCGACATCACCCAGGGACACTGCCGGGTCAGGCTCGCGGACCACCCAACCTGGACCGAATACCAGGCGGGACAGAGTTTTTCAATTCCCGGCAATTCCCATTTCGAGATCGAAGTCACCGATCTGTTCGATTACGTCTGTCATTTCGGTTGATTCACGGCAAGGAGGTCTGCCATGCGCGTACTGCACACCATGATCCGGGTTGGGAGCCTGGACCGCTCCATCAAGTTCTACACCGATGTCCTGGGCATGAAACTGCTGCGCCGCAAGGATTACCCGGACGGGAAGTTCACGCTGGCGTTTGTCGGCTACGGCCCGGAAACTGAACAGGCGGTTATCGAATTGACTTACAACTGGGGAACCGAAAAATACGATCTCGGTAACGCCTTTGGCCATGTCGCGCTTGAAGTGGATGACACTTACAAAGCCTGCGAGGAGATCAAGAAGCGCGGCGGTAAAGTGACGCGCGAGGCCGGTCCGATGAAGCATGGCAGTACCGTGATCGCGTTTGTCGAGGACCCGGATGGTTACAAGATCGAGCTCATTCAAAAGGGAACACAAAGCACGAAATAGCCATGTCATGGCTGGATAAAATTCCGTTGCTGGCACTCGTTATTGCCGCCTTGGCGCTGGGTTTGGCTCCGCTCTCCCCGGAGCCGCATCTATGGGAAAAAATTAAGATGCTGGTCAACGGAACGCTGATACAGCCTATCGATATCTTTGACCTGCTCATGCATGCCTCCCTGCCGTTATTGCTGGTCATCCGGTTGATACGCCAGGCGTTGTCAGGAAAGAAGAGCGGCCAGTCCGCTTGAGCGGTGCTTCGCAGTGACCCCCTCACCGGCCTCTCTCCCGTTAACGATTGCTGTCATCCTGCCGGTTCTGAACGAAGCAGAAAATCTCGATGACTCCCTTTCAGAACTGATCGAGATTCAGCATTTCGATGAAATTATCGTAGTCGACGGCGGCAGCACGGATGCCAGCATGGAGACTGTCTGCAAGCTTATGTCATTCGACGTGGAACCGGTGCCACAGCTGATCCAGAGCCCACGCGGACGGGCGACTCAGATGCAGGCGGGGGCGCAGGCCGCTTCATCGGACATCCTGCTGTTTCTTCATGCCGACAGCACACTCCCGCCCGGCGCCGCCGAAGATATTCGCGATGCGGTGGAGCGGGGTGAAATATGGGGTCACTTTGATGTGCGTCTGTCCGGAATTCATTATTTCTATCGCGTGATCGAGCGACTGATGAACTGGCGCTCGCGACTGACCGGGATTGCCACTGGCGATCAGGGCTTGTTTGTCCGGCGCGACGTTTATCGTTTGCTGGGCGGGTTTGCCTCGCTGCCTTTGATGGAAGACATCGAGTTTTGCACGCGCCTGAAATCGGTCGGCAAACCATTATGCCTGCACGGACCCCTAATCACTTCCTCGCGGCGCTGGGAAAAAAACGGAATCGTCCGCACGATATTTAGGATGTCGTTGTTGCGCTTGCTCTACTGGCTGGGTGTTGCTCCCGCGCGGCTCGCGCGCTGGTACCCCACCTAATATGATGACAAGACGAACGCAGCGAAGCGGAGTAGGGCTAAATTTATGAGTCAGCCTCGACTGCTTATATTTGCCAAACAACCGATACCCGGACAGATCAAGACCCGTCTGCAGCCGGATTACAGCACGGAAGAATCGGCCGAAATCGCCGCCTTCATGATACGCGCCACCGTCGAGCTGGCCGTCTCCGCTTGGCCGGGTGATGTCATGCTGTATGCCTCACCTGACATCGAACATCCGTTGTTCCGACAGCTGGCGCGTGATTTCCGCCTCTTGCTGGCGCCACAGGCTGGAGGGGACTTAGGCGCCAAGATGCTGAGTGCCATCCGCGAAGGAATCGCTATGGGCGCGGGAACAGCAATAATGGGTTGCGATGTACCGCAGTGCGGGTGGGATGTCATCGATCAGGCCAACGATTGGCTCGCGCGTGGGAAAAATGTCCTCGGGCCAACCGAGGACGGCGGTTACTATTTTATCGGTCTCCAGCAGGCTTGCCCCGAACTGTTTGACAATATTCCCTGGAGCAGTAACCAGGTACTCCCGATGACGCTCGCGCGCTCTGATAAGCTGGGCATAGAATTTGAATTGCTTTCGAAGCTCCGGGATGTCGACACGGCGAATGACCTGTGGATCGCGGCGCAAAAATACGAACCGCTGAAACAGTTTTTAATATAGCTGTACTTCCCTTCGCTGCGTCCGTCTTGTCATGAGCGTAGTCAGGCCAGCGCGCCGCCACAACTGCTGCCGGCGCCGGCGGTGCATCCCAGGCAATGGCTATCCACGGCGATCGGTGTGCCGTCGAGCTGCGGGGTGTTGAGATCCCACAGGTAGCGGTGAGGTTTGTCTCCCAGGGGCAGATCGAGCATTTGATTAAAATCGCAATCGTAGACACGGCCGAGCCAGTCCACGCTGATTAGGTGCCGGCACATCAGCCCTGGAACGGTGGCGGGATTGAAATTGTTTTCCAGCAGCTGCATGTAGCTGTCGTACTGATTGGTGCGTTCGAGGAAATGCGCAAAGCGGTTGATCGGCAGGTTAGTAATGGTCATCAGACGCGAAAAGACTATGCCGAAGTCTTCCCTTAAATGCTGCTTGTAATCCGACTCAAGTGTTTCCTGCTCCCCCGGGAGGAATGCCCCACCGGGGTTGTAGACCAGGTCCAGTACAAGCGCGGCGTCACGCCCGTAACCGGCAGTATTCAGCTGTCTTAAAGCCTCGATGCTTTTATCAAACACACCGTCACCGCGCTGGGCGTCCACGTTCTTCTGCGTATAGCAGGGCAGGGAGCCGACCAACCGGATTTTTCGCTGCGCGTACCAGGCCGCCAGATCCTGTTGTTCTGGCTCAAGCAGCACGGTCAGATTGCAGCGTGCCGTCACGGACAAACCCAGCGCGAGAAACCGGTCTACGAAACGGCGGAAATGCGGGTTGATCTCGGGAGCGCCCCCTGTGACGTCCACGGACGTAATGCACTTGTCCTGAGTCCATTCGAGAATCTTTTCCATGGTTTCCCAGGTCATGATCTCGGTGCGTTTGGGACCGGCATCCACGTGGCAATGGTGACAGGCCTGGTTGCACAGCCGGCCGACATTCACCTGCAGTTCACGCAGCCGTTCCCGGCGCAGCGGGGACTGACCGCTTTCCTGCAGGCAGCGTGAAAAGGGCGAGCCGGACACGGTCTTCAGCCTGACGGCTATACGGTTCATTCCGTTTATTCTAACGCTCCATCCAGTGGCGACGAATGAAATGGTCGATGGAAATCTTCCCGGGGCCGCGCAGCAGCGGGAGCAACAACAGCGTGCCGTAGAACTGGTGCTGGATGACGCCGGCCGCTTCCAAGGCAGGATAGGCGATCACGGCCACTATATTGAACAAAAACAACACCGCCGCCGCGAGCCTTCCACCGAGTCCGATCGCGAGCAGGATCGGGAAAACAAACTCTGTCGCCGTGCCCAGGTAGGCCGCGACTTCGGGTGAGAGCAATGGCACTTCGTATTCGTAGGCAAAAAGCGTGAAAGTGCTCGGGTTCATGTGGATAAAGGGAAAACCCCCGCCGAGGATGACCTTGGTCAGTGCCGCGTCCCAGAAGAATTTCGCTATCCACAGGCGGATGCCGAGATCCGCGAGTGGCGCCAGCCTCTCGAGTCCGCCTATCACCGGCCGAGCCAGCCGGGTCGTGCCGTCAATGATGGACATGAGTTTTTCCTCCGTTGGGTTTATTCATAAGACCGGGTTTCCGGTTATTTTTTTTTCATTTTCTACTTGCGCCAGTGTGCCTAGCTGTATCTGGCTTGCCAGGGCGCCTGTAAGGTCATAATCCGCCTGGGCGTCCATGGCCGCACGGGCGGCTTGCGCCAAGGTGGAACCCGCGTCAATGGCAGAAAGCAGGGAGTAATCGCCATCGCTAAGCGTTCGCATTTCAACTTCCTGGCGGCGAATCACCAGAAGTTTCACTCCCCCTTCTTCCAGGTTGACGTCCGGGCTGCCCGCATGGTCTGGCTGATTTACCTGCCAGATGCGCAGGATTGGATAACTCGAAGCGAGCAAGCGCGCGGAAGGCTGAAGTCTGAATCGTAGGTTCCCGTACTCTTCCGCCGGAATTGAAGACAGGGTCGTCAATGCCAGGGGCTGACCGACACCAGCATGAAAGCTCTCGTGCATGGCCCATTCCAGGCGGGCGACGTCGGGAAGATAGACCAGTTCGCGGGCGGGCGGAAAGCCGGACAGGAAACCGGCGAAATGTTCGCCGAAATCGTGCAGATTGCCGCTTTCGGGGCGATGCAAGGGAATATAACTCGCGGCCGCGTAGCGGAAGAATCCATCACCCACCAGACGCTCGGTGACGGGGTAGACCGCCTTGAGTGCGTTTGTGAGGCTCTCGAAGACATTGTTGCGGTACACCTGAAAATGCCGCGCTGGCGCGAACCGTCCGGGACGGATGTGTTGCATGAATTTCGACCCGGCAGATCGCAAAACGCCTTCGCTGAATTGGCGCTGTAACTCAAGCAACGAGGGCATGGGCCTTCTCCATGATTTCGTCTGCCCGCCGCGCCTCGTTGAGCAGCACCGGCAGGGGCGGTAAATCGGTATCCCATTCGATCAGAGTTGGAAGGTTTCCCAGCCGTTTGACGGCCTGGTTGTATAGCGCCCAGACCTCATCGGCCACAGGGGCATTGTGGGTGTCAATCAGGATTTCACCTTCAGGATAACGATTGACGGTGAAACCGGCGAGATGCATTTCTCGGACTTTGTTGGCGGGAATCGCGCGCAGGTATTGCTGCGCATCGTAACCGTGATTCGTGGCACTGACATGGATGTTGTTGATATCGAGCAGAATGCCGCATCCGGAAATTCTGGCGACTTCGTCGAGAAAATCCCACTCCGGGATGGTCGAGTGTGTGTATTGCAGATAGCTCGACGGATTTTCGATCAGAATTTCGCGACCGAGATAGTCCTGTGCCTGCTGCACCCGCTCGGCAAAATGGCGCAGTGCCTCCTCGGTATAGGGCAGGGGGAGCAAATCGTTGAGATAGCTACCGTCCACCGAGCTCCAGGAAAGATGATCCGACACCAATCCCGGCTCGTAGATCTGAATCAGTGACTTCAACTTCGCCAGGTGTCGTTGATTCAACGGGTCGCAGGAACCGATGGAAAGCCCGACACCGTGAAGACTGATAGGATAATGTTCACGGGCCCGTTCCAGGTATTCGAGGGGGGCTCCGCCGTCACCAAAGTAATTTTCGCTGTGAACCTCGAGCCATCCGACCGTTGGCAAGCTGTCTGTCACTTCCCGGTAGTGTTCCGCGCGCAAACCGATCCCGGCTTTTGCCGGGATCGGTGAGTCAACGCGGTCGGGCATTATGGCGTCGGCCATGTATCCCGACTATTTTTTCGCGGAAGCCAGTTGACCGCCGACAATCTTTTCGCAAGTCCCTGCGGGAATGAATATCCAGGCGTCCTTCTGCGCATCTTTTTTAGCTGTGCCGGCGCAAGCGGAAGTTGCGGTCTGGCAGTCATTCTTTCCTGCCTTGGAGATGCCATAGCATTTTTCCATTTTAACTTTTTCTGCGGCTTGAGCGGACGTGGCGGTGAGGCCGAGGGCAAGGGCGCCGGTGATGGCGCTGGTCAGTAGGGCAGCATTAAGTTTATTCATCCTGTATCTCCTGGTCTGATAGTGATAATTGAGACGAAAACCCCAACACAGGGCATCGGCAAATTCTGACCTGAGTCAACTCCATAAGTTCAGGTGATGGTAAGGGTTGCCTCGTCAACTAAGGCGAAAACATCGATTAGGCCTCATTACCCTGATTCCCCGACAATTGGGCCAAACAGCGCATATATTGCTTTTCATCGAGGGGTGTCTGCGTGCGCTGTGAATGCCACAGCATTTCGCCGAGGCACTCCATGATCCGGTGCTGGACGGCATGCTCGTCGGGCATTTTTTCAAGCAGCGTACGATAGCAATCGCGCATCCCACGGGGCTGGTCGAGGGATAATTGTTCTTCGATGGCAATATGCATCCCGAGATGCAGGAACGGATTGGCATCTCCCGTTTCCGAAAAAAAATCGCGTCCACGCGCAATCTCGGGATTATCCAAAACCGGGTGGTATTCAGGATGACGCAGGAGCACCTGCACGATCAACTTCTCCATTCCTTCGAGCGGGCGGCCTTCACGGTGCGCACGCCAGGCGCGGAAAAATACCTCTCGCGTCTTATCGCGGTCCTGTCCAACAAACATCTTTAGGGGGTTTTGGACCGGAACAGGCCCAGCACGGCGGAATATTGAAAGAGGTGATTGACGCCATCGAGAGGTCCGATCTCTCCATTGCCGTACATGCCAATGATCGGCAGACCCGGAAAACGCGAGCGCAGGGAGTCGAGATCGCGGTCGCGATTGCCGAAGAAATTCGGGCCGCGCCCCATGCAGGGAAACAACAACGCAAACTCCGGATCGCCCCCCAGTTCCTGGGCGCTGCGCGTGATGCAGTGACGCATGTCGCGTTCGGCGACCAGGGCATCGCGCATCGCCCAGAACAGACGTTCGCCGCGCGCCGGGCGTTCCGAGAGTGTGATGGATTGGTCTGTCGGGTTGGCAGCCACGATGTGATTCAAACGGTAACGTCCTTCACGGATGGCTGTGTCGGGATCGCCAATGGTCACGCCACCGATGATCAGATGCAGAGGGACCCGCTCCATTTCCCGCACGGCGGGTGGCAGCGATTGCACCAGCACGCTCAGCGCCGGGTAATTTCCGAGGCGCTTGATGTCATAACCTCGCACCTCCGCCACTTCGATGGGCGAAGTCAGCGCCCGTACGCCTTGCGAGGCTACGAGCACGCCGGTGACGCCGCCGAGGATGGCATCCACCTGTTCTGATTCCGCCACGCGCGCGCCGCTCCAAACTTTGAATGGGCCGTTACCGAAAAGATCGCCCGACACGGCTCCGAAGCGTTTCGCCGGAATGTCCAGCCAATTGGCCGTAAGCCCCGCGGGCGTACACAAGCTGAGCACCATCTCTTCGTCGTTACGTATAGTG
>Ga0224497_10000683_pt1 | contig 23186 bp, 17 predicted proteins | sample SF_Jul11_sed_USG_4_FD_167970 | JGI IMG/M metagenome (GOLD analysis project Ga0224497, IMG submission 167970) | Sediment microbial communities from San Francisco Bay, California, United States - SF_Jul11_sed_USGS_13 | ecosystem: Environmental > Aquatic > Marine > Sediment | place: USA...
CTTCGACGAGTTCCACGTCTCCGACATCGCCGATGCCATGATTCTCGGTGGATTGTTGGCGAATCTGTTCGAACGGGGGGTCACCCTGGTAGCCACTTCGAACATCGCACCGGACGATCTGTACAAAGATGGGCTCCAGCGCGCCCGTTTTTTTCCGGCCATCGAACTCATAAAGAAGCATACGACCATCCTCGAGCTCGACAGTATTCTGGATTACCGGCTGAGGGCCCTGGAGCGGGTCGAAATCTATCATCATCCGCTCGATCACCAGGCAGACGCAGCTCTCTTCGACGCATTTGAGCAGCTCCACCCGGAGAACGTGGTGGATGCGCCGGTCATCGAAATCGCGGGGCGAGACGTTGCCGTCGTTCGGTCGGCGGAAGGTATCGCCTGGTTCGACTTCGCCGCCCTTTGCGAGACGCCCCGAAGCGCGGCCGATTACATCGAAATCGCCCGCCGATTTCATACCGTCCTGGTCGCTCGGGTTCCGAGGCTGGACGACGAAAGGCGCGACAGCGCTCTGCGTTTTATTCACCTTATCGACGCCCTTTACGAGCGCAGCGTCAACCTGGTGATTTCTGCAGACGCCCCTCCCCCGGCGCTCTATATGGGCCAGAAGCTGAAGCAAAAGTTTGCCCGCGCGGCCAGCCGCCTGGAGGAGATGCAGACTCGGGAGTACCTGGCCCGCGAACACAAGCCCTGAACCCTGTCAAAGCACCCGGCCCGGTGTGGCCGAAAGTCAAAATCCCGAATCTCGTTTCTCTTTTGGGAATTATTCCTTCGTTTGCTGCGAGTTAGGTCTCGAAATTGAAAATAAATGTAAATACTCGCGGTAACTTGCGGAATTTTTGTTGACTCGAAATTACTTTAATGCTAGATGTCACGTTGCACATATAAGTCGATGAAATTGCGACGGATATATGGATGAGCGGCTGTCTTCTACAGCCAGGTCGGCACACCATGGGTCTTGCAATGCAAAAAGAACTGTCGGAGCAGGTGGACCAGGCACTTCTCCAGCTGTTGGCGCATCGATACGGAGATGGTTTGGTCTATCTCAGAGACGACGGCGAACGGCGGCTGTACGAGCAGGCAATCAGCATGGGGCTCGTCGATGGCGAGGGTTATCTGACGCCCGCGGGACGATCCCTGATTGCGCGCTTCAATAAGGACTGAATACGGCTCCAGGCTAAATCCGTATTGCGCCGGCGCGTAGCGCCAGGGCGCGACTTCCATGAGCGAGCGAATTCGCGCTCGTTCAACTTCGTTGCGGCCCAACCCTTGCTCGCCGTGGTCGGCCCCCGACGACTTCTCGGCGGCCATTGTTGCGTCGAACCGCCCGACTCTTATACTGATGGCCAGAGCCGCGGGTCGTTTATTTCGCGCCCCTCGCCTGCGATGAATTCTGGATTTCGCGCCGTGGTGAGTCTCGAAGCCAGGCGCAACCGAGCGTCGACTATTGACCGGGCTACCTCATCGAGGCTGATCGTCACTGAAAATTATCGCGCCCTGGCCGGTATTTGACCTATTGCACTATTTGGGTCAAGTGGCATCCTGACAAAGTTGCCGTGTGCAAACATTTGCCGCATCGCGTGCGTGTTGCTCCGTCGGGGCGGACACCGCACTCAATTGAGAACGTAGGCGGGGCGGAAGAAACGACGACCCCCGACCCCCGAATAAGAAAAGCGATCAAAGGAGGATGACCGATGCCGAACTACACCACTGAAGACATTCGTAACATTGCGCTTGTCGGCCACGGAGGCGCCGGGAAGACAATGCTTGCCGAAGCCATGCTTCTCAAAGCGGGGGCCATAGCCTCGCTCGGAGAGATCACCAGGGGCACGACTGTATCGGATTTCGATCCTCTCGAAAAAGAACACCAGCACTCACTCAATGCCTCGGTCATGAACCTCGAGTACGGGGGTGTGCACGTTAATCTGATTGATACGCCTGGATATCCAGACTTTCTCGGGCGCGCGTTGTCGGTTCTACCCGCCGTGGAGACTGTCGCTGTAGTTATTGATGCGCGCTCGGGTATCGAGATGAATACCCGGCGAATGATGCAAACGGCGTCCGAGCGAGGCCTTTGCCGGATGATCGTCGTGAACAAAGTGGATGCGGACGATGCCAACTTAGAGTCCTTGCTTCATCAAATCACCGATGCCTTCGGCAGCGAGTGCCTGCCGATAAACTTGCCGTCCAAAGACCGGAAGAAAGTCATTGACTGTTTTTTTAATCCCGAAGGAAACGACGTGGCGTTCTCTTCGGTGTCCGAGGCGCATACTCAGATCGTCGACCAGGTCGTGGAGGTGGACGAGAAGCTAATGGAACTTTATCTGGAGCAAGGTGAAGACCTGGAGCCGGAGAAGCTGCATGACGCTTTCGAGGAGGCGCTGCGTGATGGACACCTGGTGCCTGTCTGTTTCACCGCCGCCGAATCCGGTGTCGGCGTTGGCGAGCTTCTGAACGTGATTGCGAAGCTGATGCCTAATCCGAAGGAAGGCAATCCGCCGCCGTTTTTTAAAGGCACGGGGGAAAAGGCGGAGGCCGTTACGGTCAGCTGCGATCCCGCGAAACATGCCCTGGCGCATGTCTTCAAGGTAACCGTCGATGCTTTCGTCGGCCGGCTCGGGGTGTTCCGCATACACCAGGGCAGCATTAACAAAGACAGTCAGCTTTTCATTGGCAGCGCAAGGAAGCCTTTCAAAGTGGGACACCTTTTCAATCTACAAGGTAAAGATCACGTGGAGATCGACTCCGGCATTCCCGGGGACATTTGCGCTGTTGCCAAGGTCGAGGAGGTGGTGTTCGACAGCGTGCTGCACGATTCCCACGACGAGGACGAATTTCGCATGCAGCCGGTGGCGGTTCCTGCACCCATGTTCGGACTCGCGATTCAATCCAAAGCACGCGGGGACGAGCAGAAGCTTTCTGATGCCTTGCAGAAGCTTTCCGCTGAAGACCCGTGTTTCCGCGTGGAGCACAACGCGGTGCTTAATGAGACGGTCATTCGCGGTCTGGGTGATCTGCACTTGCGCGTCATCCTCGAAAAGATGAAGGAACGCTATAACGTGGAGGTTAGTACCAGCACGCCGAAGATTGCTTATCGTGAGACCATCACGAAGCCCGCGGACGGTCACCACCGCCACAAGAAACAGACGGGCGGCGCTGGTCAGTTCGGAGAAGTGTATTTAAAGGTGGAGCCGATGAACCGGGGCGGTGGTTTCGAGTTCGTGAATAAGATCGTTGGCGGCGTTATTCCGCAACAGTTCATTCCGGCGATTGAGAAGGGCGTGCGCCAGGTGCTGGAGCAGGGTGCGATTGCGGGCTACGGAATGGAGGACGTTCGCGTCACGGTTTACGACGGCAAGTATCATACCGTGGACTCCAAGGAAGTCGCATTCGTTGCTGCCGGTAAAAAAGCCTTTCTCGACGCCATCAACAAAGCGAACCCAATCGTGCTCGAGCCTATCGTCAACATCAGCGTGACGGTGCCGCAGGGCAACATGGGTGACGTCACTGGTGATCTGTCTGCCAAGCGCGGCCGCATCAACGGCACCAACGCGCTGGCCGGCGGGATGGTGACGGTCACCGGCCAAGTTCCGTTGAGCGAGCTCAGCACTTATCAGTCGGAGCTCAAATCGGTCACAGGTGGTGTCGGCAGCTATTCCATGGAACTCAGTCACTACGATCCGGTTCCGGCGCAGATTCAGCAGCAGCTGAGGTCCGAATTCAAGCCGCGGGCGGAAGAGGAATAGAGTCCGCGGCTGCAACGCACCTGGACCTGCGGTCCGAGCGAGGCCAATAAGGTTTTCAGCTGCGCAGTTTAGCGACCGACCGCAACGCGCAGCGTGAAGGGACTCTTTAGGCGGAAGGACACCTTTTCGAGAATTTCTCCTTCCCCAGGAAGGCGGCGCGGCTCGGTTCTGATCGACACAGGCTCTCCTGCGACGACCATTTGCGTCAAAACCATCCCGGCATCTCCGGATTCGTGCTGGACGATTTTCCCGTACACATTGCTTCCAGCGGGTGCCAGCAGCGTGTCACCGCTCTTAAAGGATTCCGCGAGCTTGGTTCGAAACACCTGGCCCTCGCGCAAATTATCGGTCAGAAGTCGTTGCGAAAAAGCGACGGTAATCACCGCGCCCGCGCCAACTATCACCGCGCGCCAACCAGAGCGGTCGCCGGAATCTGTGCCGAGGCGCGTGGACCGTTCCTTTTCGAATCGAATCGATGACACTTCGTCAAGTGAAAATTGCCTGATTTCTCCCTCGACCCGCAGGTAGATAATGTCGCCACTTGCGCCGACGAAGTTTCCTTCGAGACTTTCCCCGGTCCGAAGCACCAGCGTGTCCGCGGCGACGACCGTCAAGCCTGCGGCCAGCGCCAGCAATAAAAGGAATCTTTGTATAGGTTTTACAACCATGCCGGGGCCCTACGAGAGCGTTTCTGTGAAGCAATTATAGTTCGCGGCTAAGGGCCGGAGTGCGTATGAGTCGACCGGAGTGCATTTCCTGCCGGCGTTTTGCCGACAGACGTGCATGGTATAAGCTAGCGACTACGATTTCTTTCAAATAGTATGAATAGCCGATAAACGAAGAACAAGGAGACACGTAATGCATCGCTGGATTTTTTCCGCCCCTTTGACCGCCGCCTTGCTGATGGTATTGGCCGGCGCCAGAATAGTTGCCGCCGAGGACGACGAAAGCACAATCAAATATCGCCAGAGCATCATGAAAAGTGTTGGCGGGCACACCGGGGCGATCTATGAGATTGTAAAAAATAATAACCCGAACAAAGATCATCTGAAGCGGCACGCAAGTGCGCTTGACGATCTCATGGGCATGGTTCAAGCCGCCTTTAAACGGCAGACCAGCGGCGGCAAGACGCGGGCCAAAGCGGAAATCTGGTCCGACGCCGCCGGTTTCAGCAACGCCGCAAGCGACGCCGAGGCGGCCTCCGGGGCCTTCGTTGCGGCGACGGAGTCGGGAAACGATGGGGAAATCGCCAAGAAACTGGACGAGCTCTTGGACACCTGTAAGGGTTGCCACAAAAACTATCGCGAGAAAAAGGATTAAAGCCTCGAATCGTTGAACTCGCGCGCATTCGCGCAAACTTTGATGCCCGCTATCCCAGCGCTCTGGCAATTCGGGGCGGACGTTCTCTTACTGTTTTTGCTCGTATTGTCGGGAATCGCGCTTGCCGAGTCAGGCGGAACGCCCGGCCAGCGCGGCGAGTACGTTTTCCGTGTCGCCGGCTGTGCGGGTTGCCACACGAGTAAAGAGAAGGGCGCGCCGGCGCTGGCGGGTGGACGCGAGCTGAAGACGCAATTCGGTGCCTTCTACAGTCCCAACATCACGCCGCACCGGGAGTATGGGATCGGCCGCTGGAGTACCGAGGACCTCGCACGCGCATTGCGGCGTGGCGAATCCCCCGGAAATATTCACCTCTATCCGGTTTTTCCCTATCCGTCCTATGCCGGCATGAGCAATGAAGACATACGCGCGTTGATGGCCTATTTGAGACGCGTGCCTGAATCTAACCGACCCAATCAGCCTCATGACCTTCCCTGGTATTTGCGTTTTCGCGCATTACTCTATCTTTGGAAACTGTTATTTCATTCGCCAGAGACGTTCGCACCGCAGGCCGGTAAGAGCGCGCAATGGAATCGAGGCGCTTATCTCGTAAATGTGCTTGGCCACTGCGGAGAGTGCCACACGCCCCGCAATCGATTCGGCGCGCTGGATTCGACCAGGTATCTTTCCGGCAACCCTGACGGACCCGAGGGTGAGGCAGTGCCCAATATCACGCCGCATCCCGGCGACGGCATCGGCGACTGGAGTTCTAGAGAGATCAGGGAGTATCTGAAGTCCGGACTGATGCCGGACGGAGACGTTGCCGGCGGGGTGATGGCAGACGTAATCGACAATAGCCTGCGTTACCTCAGCGATGACGACCTTGATGCTATGGTGACCTATCTAGAATCCGTGCCCGCGCTCACAAAACTTCGGCGCTGAACGATCGCCTTGGTTCAGCTATTCGGCGTCTCGCAGGCAAAAAGACGGAATATGCGAGAGGAACGCGTCTGGCCTGGATCCGGGGTGGAATTGCATTTAGTTTCTCACCGGCGGAGCGACTCGAAACTTCACCGGCGTAAAGCGACTTTTCGTTCGAGGTCCGGCCGGGCCGGCCAGTTCATAGGAGAATAGTGTGAGCAAAGAAAAGAAAACCGCCCTCGTCACCGGCGCGAATCGTGGCATAGGGTTGGAAACCTGCCGTCAGCTGGGCCGTAAGGGCCTCCACGTTATTCTGACCTGCAGAAAGGCGGAAGCCGGCAAAAAAGTCGCCGATAAGCTCAAATCCGAAGGCATGGACGTCGAGTTTCGCCAGCTCGATGTCACCGACGCGGAAAGTATTGATGCCTGCGCCAAGAGCGTGGACATGGACTTCGGCCGTCTCGATGTGCTCGTCAATAACGCCGGCATCATGCTCGACTCGTCGAAAACAGGCGCAAGTATTTTTCAAGCGGACCCGAAGTTGATACGCGATAGCTTCGAGACCAACGCGCTTGGACCGCTGATGGTGGCGAAGGCGCTGGTGCCGCTAATGCGGAAAAACGACTATGGTCGAATCGTCAACCTGTCCAGCGGCATGGGGCAGCTTTCCGGGATGGATGGCGGATATCCTGGCTACCGCATTTCCAAGACCGCGCTCAACGCCGTCACCGTAATCCTGTCGAGAGAGATCGAAGGTACCAAGATAAAGGTGAACTCGGTCTGCCCGGGCTGGGTGCGCACCGACATGGGTAGCGAAAAGGCGCCACGTTCGCTGGAGGAAGGCGCCGACACCGTGGTCTGGCTGGCGACCCTTCCCGACGACGGGCCGAGCGGAGGATTCTTCCGTGATCGAAAGCCAATCAGCTGGTGATGTGTAACGGGTGACGAATCAAAAATCGTCATTGTCCAGACGGCCTGATTTATGGAATCGCGAGCAAGCTCGCTCCCACAGGCGTCTTAAATTTTGCTTACACGCGCGCAGTCGCCCGGTTGTGACTGGCGGATTGAGAAGACTGGTAGAGGATTCAGGCAAGCCCGCTCTTGTAGCGGGCTTCGTTCAACCTCGCGTCACGCTTCCCCCCGCGCCGGATAATTCTTCTCGATGATCAACTCAACCGCGCTCAGCACTTCTTTGAAATGAGGCCTGGCGAACGGCATGGTGGCCACCGATGCCGCGTACATCGTGCAGTCGGGCTGAACCAGGAACAATCCTGGCTCACTGAACTGGGAAGGCTCCTCGACGCCAATAGAGGTTTTGCCACGTCCGGTTGAAATGTGAAGGCCCCATTCGCGCGCCTTTTCGATGCTCATTCCATAACCGATATTCAGATTTTCGAGCTCCCATTCTTGTTTAGTCTGTTCTGCCCGCTCTTTCGTGTCGGTGCTCACCGCAATGGATTCGACGCCGCGTTTCTTGAATTCACCGACAATGCGATCCAGGTCCCGCAGGTATGTCTTGCAGACCGGGCAGTGCAAGCCCCGGTAAGCGACGATCATGGTGAAATTCTTTGGTTTCTGATTTGAAAGACGCCAGGTGTCTCCGGCCAGAGTCTTTAGCTCGAGCTCGGGAGTTCTGACTCTTGGTTTCGGAATGCTCATGCGCTTGCCTCCTTGGTCTATCGCCCGGTCATTCGTCCGCATCACTTTAACAGACCGTCCATGAGCGGGCGAAATTCGTTCCCGACCTTGTCGAAGCGACTCCAATTTCGCCGCCCGCTGATTAGATCGCTCCGGCGCGGGGCAAATGAAAAAAATTCCGGATATGTCGTTCGCGTGCAGACGTCACGCGGCAAGCGCGTATTTCCTCGAACTGCGCGCTCAAAGGGGCTGATTTGGTTTACAAGGTGGAGATCATGGGCCACGCTTCTTAGGGCTACGGCAAGAGTATGGGGCAGGCCCTTGTGGGGGTCTGCGCAGGGCTGGCGAAACAATTCACACGTTTTCCATGGTGAAAAACATCGAGCTTTCATTGGTCTTCAAGAGCCTGGTCCGCTGCTGCCTGGGTATCGTGATCGCGGTGGTTTGCGGTCTGACCGATGCGTCTGCCCAGGACCCGGCCGCGGGCCTAAGACTCAAGCTCGACTGGGACCTGATGCCCAGGATCGGGACGCCCGGGGTGAGCCGCGCCCAAATGCTTGCCGCGGAAGCGCCCGAGCTGCGCGGTCGAATTCTCAAGGTACGCGATCAGGTCGCCGAGCTCGGCCAGTCGAACGCGGAGAAGAGCGCCTACTTGACCCGCCACGAGGAGCTCATCCAACGCATGAATGGCGTACTGGCGGCGCAGGAAAAAGTAATCGCCAGGTTGGCGGCCGAGGCGCAGCTGCCCAAACCCAGGGCAATGGTGCAGGCGCCGGTAACGGCACCGCGTCCGGCGCCCTTGCCGAGACCGCAGGCCACGACGGCGGTGGCGCCGATCCGATTCGGTCCGCTCGAGCTGCCGGGAGTGGTGAGAAACTATTTACTGGAGAGTGCGTTGGGCGGCATCGCCGTGGTCTTGTTCGGGTGGGTGCTTTACCTGCGGGCGGTGGCGAAGTCCAGAACCGCCGAACTGGTCATGCTCAAAAGCGGCGCCCGGACCGCTACGCCCACCCCGACGGCGGAAGTCGAACCGGAGGCCTTCGAGCCCGAGCCGCCACCGGCGAAGGCAAAAGCGCGGCCGGTGAAGAAGCCGGCGCCCGCGAGGCCTGCTGCGGCAGTGCCGCCGTCAAGACAATCGGATTCGGACACCGCGCCCGAACTTGACTGGAGCGACACCGTCGTCAGGCAAAAGGCATCCGACCCGGACGCGCTGGCGGATGTGGACACGCTCATCGCCAAGGGGGACGCCGCCAAAGCCAGGCAGCTCCTGGTGGAGATGATGAAAGGACACGAGGACAATCCGGAATATCGCCTCCGGCTTCTGCACGTGGATTCCAGTCTGGGAGATAGCTCCAAGGCGGCCGAGCAGGAGAAGATCCTCGCAAAGATGAAAGACGGACCGCTGTCCGGAACCCTCGACCGGATTAAAGAGATTGGCCGCGGACTGATGCCCGGTCATCCGCTCTTCGACAATTCCGAGAAGCTTGAACAGGCGAAGCAAATCATCAGCGGCCGCGAGCCTGTAAGGCCGACGCCCGCCGAATCGAATCCGCTGGAAGAGGATAAGGCGAGGAAGCCTGTTGCCGCCCCGGGGCGGCGGCCCCAGGCGCCACCGCTGATCCTGGATCTGGAGGCAGACGACGGGACCATCGATTTTCTGACCGAAGTCAACTTCGACATGGAGGACGAAAACGATAATAAAGGTTAACCTGCAGACTACCCCTTGAGCCGCGAACGAAAACAACTAAGGTGGGAACGCAGTGACGATAAAGGCGGAGACCGTAATCATCGGGGGCGGCCCCTGCGGCTTGTTTCAGATTTTCGAGCTTGGCCTTCACGGGGTGCACGCGCATCTGGTCGAGTCCCTGCCCCACGTGGGCGGGCAGTGCGCGGAGCTCTATCCGGACAAACCCATCTACGACATTCCGGCGATTCCCGTGTGCGGCGCCCGGGAGCTGGTCGACAGACTCATGGATCAGATCAAGCCGTTTAACGCCGAGTTCCATCTGGGCCAGCAGGTCACCGTCGTGGAGAAGCTCAAGGACGGAAGCTTTCATCTGAAGACCAGCGTCGGGACCGAATTCCAGACTCCTACGGTGGTCGTCGCCGGCGGCGTCGGCTCCTTTGAGCCCATGCCGCTAAAAGTGGGCGATATCGAGACCTTTACCGGCCGCTCGCTCTTCTACAGCATTAAAGACCCGTTGCTGCACCAGGGAAAGCGACTCATGGTGCTGGGCGGTGGCGACTCGGCGCTGGACTGGGTTCTCAATCTTCAGGACAAAGCCAAGTCCATGACCCTAGTGCACAGGCGGCACGATTTCCGTGGGGCGCCGGCCTCGGTCGCCAAGATGAAAGCCCTGGTGGAGAAGGGAAAAATGGATCTCCACTACGGTAACGTCAGCGACTATTCGGAAAACGCCGGCGAGCTTTGCAAAGTCGAGATCACCTCCCTGGAGGGCAAAATTACGACGCACCCGGTGGATCATCTGCTGGTGTTTTTCGGCCTGTCACCGAAGCTCGGACCCATTGCCGAATGGGGGCTCAACCTAGACAAGGACAAAATCCAGGTGGACACTGAATCGTTTCAGTCCAACGTTCCGGGTATCTATGCCATCGGCGACATCAGCACCTATCCGGGGAAAAAGAAACTGATTTTGAGCGGATTCCACGAAGCAGCCCTGGCCGCATTCGCCATCAAGGCGCAACTCAATCCCGGAAAGAAAGTGCATCTTCAGTACACCACCACCAGCAGCGTCATTCACCAGCGCCTCGGGGTCGAATCGCCCAAAAAGAAAGCCGGTTGAATGGCTAGCGCCGGCGAAGCCTCGGCCGCTCGCGATGGGACTCATGTTCGCGATTTCAATCCTGCCGGTAGTCGAGATTGTCCGCGGTCTGGAGCAACACGATGCTCTCTCCTTGCCGCTGTTGAACGAAGCCTTCCGCCGCGAGTTGCTCGCCGAGGCGAAATCCGCCGACTTTCGGCCCGCGAGGGCATCCATCGGCGAAGGCGCGCGCGTCGTTTACCAGCGCATGGAGGTATGTGACCGTTTTCCGGCAGGCAGCGGTTTCATCGCGCTTCGCGACAATTTTCAGGCGCTTTGGAACGCGTCCTTCGCCGATGTTTCCGACTACCCGTTCGAGTGCCCGGTCAGTTTCAACGATCTCATGCTGCAGCGTTACTCGCCGGGCGAGATCGGCATTACGCCCCACCGGGATCGCAGCGCTTACCGAAACGTCATTTGCCTTTTCGTGCTTGCAGGGCGCGGCCGCTTCGGCATCTGCGAGGATCGCAGTGGAAAAAATTCCCGGGACATCTCCAATGCTCCCGGTGAAGTAATACTGACCCGGGCGCCTGGATTTATTCGCTCAAAGGCGCGCCCGTTTCATTTCGTGCGGGATATCGTCGAGCCGCGCTATGTCTTCGGCTTACGCCACGAGCGGCATTAGCCCGGGGCGACGGTCAGGCGCTTCGCAGGGTCTCCACCGGGGGATGGTCGAGGACGCCCCGGGTTCCGAGCCAGCCCGCAAAACCGACGCCCGCCGCGCCGCCACCGGCTCCCACCAGCCAGAGCCACGGATTGATGCGATAGCCAATGTCGAAGACTTCCAGGGCGAGCACCGCGCCGATAGCGGTGGCGGCGATGGCGGCAACGAGTCCCGCCAGCAATCCCAGGGTCAAAAATTCCGCCAGCAGGCCTCGGGTCACGTGAGTACGGCTTGCGCCCAGGGCGCGCACTACGGCGGTCTCGAAGCGTCTCTCGTCGAGGGTGGACTGGATGGCGGAGAACAACACGATAACGCCCGCAACCAGAGTAAAGATGAACACGTACTCCACGCCGGTAGTGGCGTGGTCCATGATCTCCCGGATCTTTTTCAGCAAGGCGTCCGTGTCGATAACCGTCACGCTGGGAAAGCGCTGAATCAAGCCCAATAAAACGTCATTGCGCTCCCGGGACAGGTGAAAGGCCGAAATGTATGTGGACGGAAAGGCGTCCAGCACGCCGGGCGGTGTGACGACGAAAAAATTCACCTGAAACGAGTCCCACTCTACGTAGCGCAGGTTGGTAATCCGGGCGTCGATGTCGCGCCCGGCCACGTTGAAGCGAAGCTCGTCACCGAGTTTGACTCCCAGTCGCTCGGCGATGCCTTGCTCTATAGAGAGAAACGGTTTGCCAAAGTCATCCTTGGACCACCAGCTACCAGCCACGACGCGGTTATGCGGCTGGGGCTTTTCCAGCCACGAGAGGTTGAACTCCCGCGCCACCAGACGCTGCGCGCGGTCATCTTCGTAGCTTTCGGACTTCACTGGATTTCCGTTTATGGCCGTCAGACGGCCCTTCACCATGGGGAACAGCCCGGTGGCGGCGAGTCCGTTGTCGGCCAGATAGGCGTGAAGCGCATCCACCTCGTCAGGCTGCACGTTGATGAGGAAATAATTCGGCGCGTCCGGCGGCACGGTTTGATCCCAGGACTGCAGCAGGTCGGTGCGAACCAGCGATAGAAGCAGCATCACCATGATGCCGACGCCAAAGCCGACGATCTGTAGCGTGCTGCCCGCGGCGCGGCGGGTGATGTTGGCGAAGCCAAAACGCCAGGCAACACCAACCCGGAGGCGGAGACGGGAAAGAGAGCGGATGAGCAGGGCGGCTATGAGCCAGAGCGCCGCCATGGTCGCCACGCCGCCGCCGATGACGTAGGCGGCGAGAGTGACATCCCGCGCCTGCCAAAAAATGAGGCCGCAGACGGCCAGAGCAGCCGCCGAGTAGAGCCCGAATGTGCCCGCCTGAACCGGTCCGAGATCGCGCCGCAGCACGCGGGACGGCGGCACGTCCCTCAGCCTTAGAAGCGGCGGCAGGGCGAAGCCGGCGAGGGTGATGAAACCAATGCCGAAGCCATGCAGCAGCGGCAGCAGGGAAGGCGCCGGCAGCCCGCTGACGATGAAGGTGGAAAACAAACTGGCGAGCACGCCCTGGGCGGCATATCCGGCAGCGCAGCCGGCGACGCCGGCGGCGGCGCCGACGACAAAAACTTCGGTTGCGTAAATGATGCCGACTTCCCGCTGGCGGACCCCAAGGCAGCGGAGCATGGCCGCCGTGTCCAGGTGGCGGCCGGCGAAACGCCGCGCGGCTATGGCAATGGCCACGCCGGCGAGCAGCACGCTGACGAGCGCGGCGAGACTCAAAAACTGGTTAGCCCGCTCCAGCGCCCGGCGAAGTTCCGGGCGCGCATCGCGAATACCCTCTAGGGTCTGGTTTGGCGCCAGCCGTTCGGAGAGCCAGCCTCGAAACGCTTCGACTTGGTCCGGCGCTCCAGCAAACAAAATCCGGTAGCGGACCCGGCTTCCGGGCCTGATCAATCCGGTGCTGTCGAGGTCCTGCAAATTAATCAGAACCCTCGGCGCGATATTGAACAGATCCCCGCCGCGATCCGGCTCGAAGCTCAAAACCGCGCCGATGCGGAATCTGCGCCCACCGATCTCCACCGGGTCGCCGACCTTAACGCCGAGCAGGCCGAACAGCCGCGGGTCGAGCCACGCCGTGTCCCGGGCCGGGATCTGAGAGGTCTCGGCGTCATCCCCGTAGGGCACGGACGCGGTGCGCAAGCGTCCGCGAAGCGGGTAATCGTTGCTGACGGCTTTGAGCTCGGTGAGCTGAAACTGTTTACCGGCGACGACGACGCTGCGAAAGCTGACGGTCTCCGCCGTTTGTAATCCGCGGCGCTGCGCTTCGGCGGCGATTTCGTCCTTCACCGGGGTGGTGGACCGCACCAGCAGATCTGCCGCCAGCAGTTCGGTGGCGCCGAGCTCCATGCCGCGATTCATCCGATCGGTGAAAAAACCCACCGCCGTAATGGCGGCGACCGCGACGATGACCCCGGCGATCAGCACCCGCAACTCGCCGGCGCGCCACTCCCGCTTCAAAAATCTGAAGGACAACCGCACGGCCTTCGTGGCGGTGAAGCGGGGGGTGGGCTGTTGGATAGGGGAGGGCACTCGGATGTTAGGCGGCTTTACATGTTGAGCAACTAGTGGCGGGTAATAAGTGATTCGTGATTGGTGATTAGTGATTAGTAATTCGTGGCCTGCGCCTCGTACTCGCGATCCCGATATACGAAATACGATATACGATATACGACATACACCCCCTTAACCCTCACCATTCACTAACCGTCCCCCATCCAGAGTCACGATGCGATCGCAGGGCTCCGCCAGGCGGCTGTCATGGGTCACCAGCACCAGCGTGGTTCCGTGCTCGCGGTTCAATTCGAAAAGCAGCTCGATAATTTTCTGTCCCGTGGCGGTGTCCAGGTTGCCGGTAGGTTCGTCGGCGAAAAGCACCATCGGGTTGGTCGCAAAGGCGCGGGCAATGGCCACCCGCTGTTGCTCTCCTCCCGAGAGCTGTTTCGGGTAATGCCTCAGCCGGGCCGAGAGCCCGACCCGATGGAGGATCGACCGGGCCGCCGACTCGGGGGAATCGTGATCGGCCAGCTCAATGGGCAGCATGACGTTTTCCAGCGCCGTCAGGCTCGGCAGCAGCTGAAACGACTGGAACACGAAGCCGACGTGCCCCGCGCGCAACGCCGCGCGCCCGTCCTCATCGAGGGCGCCCAGATCATGGCCGTCCAGGTAAACAGAGCCGTCGGAGGCCTCGTCCAGTCCCGCCATCAGGCCAAGCAAGGTCGACTTGCCCGAGCCCGATGCGCCGACGATGGCGAGCTTTTCGCCCCGGGCGATGCGCAGGTTGATATCGTCCAGGATCACCAGCTCGCCTTCCGGGCTCGGAACCCGCTTGCCGAGCCCAACAGCTTCGAGAACCGGCTCTTTCGCTTCTGTTGACATTCGATTAAGGGGCTGACTCCACCGACTCAATGATAAAGGGCGGGTATGGTATGTTTGGCGAGCGGTCCAGGGCAATTTTAGGCCCGGCGCTCACAAACTACACCCCGGCGTAATACATGGACTTTAGGCTCAGCCCCGAGATAGACGACTACCGTCAACGCGTCCGCGCCTTCGTGGAGGCTCACATCGTGCCTCTGGAAAGCAACCCCGAGGCCTACGACGACGGTGACAACATCGCGCAAGAATTGCTCGGGCCGCTGCGCGAAAAAGCGCGATCCCAAGGGCTCTGGAGCCTGCAAATGCCCAAGAGCCGCGGCGGTCAGGGTCTGAACATCGTCGGCATGGCGGCGTGCTACGAGGAGATGAGTCGCTCCATCTTCGGGCCCGTCGTTTTCAACTGTGCTGCGCCCGATGACGGCAACATGATGGTGCTGGAAAAGGTCGCCACCGAGGCGCAGAAAACGCGTTGGCTGCAGCCCATCGTCGACGGCAAAGTTCGCTCGGCCTTCGTCATGACCGAACCGCATCCCGGGTCCGGATCCGATCCCGCGGGCATGATGCTCACTACGGCAACGCGCAGGGGCGATAATTGGGTCATTCATGGAGATAAGTGGTTCATCACCGGCGCGGACGTTGCCGAGCACTTCATCTTGGTTGCCCGAACCTCCGACGACCCACGCAAAGGGCTTACGGCATTCTTGTTTCACCAAGATGATCCCGGCTGGGAGCTGCTGCGGCGCATTCCCATCATGGGACCCGAGGAACACGGCGGGCACTGCGAGCTTCGCTTCGATGGACTCGAGATCCCCGACGCGAACCGTCTTATGGACATTGGTGACGGTCTTAAGTTCACCCAGATTCGATTGGGCACCGCCCGTCTCACTCACTGCATGCGCTGGCTCGGGCTGGCCAAACGCTCGCTCGAGATCGCAACGGATTACGTGCAGGAGCGCGAGGCATTCGGAAGCAAGCTCGCCGAACGTGAGAGCGTGCAATGGCTGCTGGGCGAGGCCGCCATGGACATCCAGGTGGGGCGGCTGCTCACCATGCACGCGGCGTGGAAGCTGGATCAGGGAGACTTTGCCCGCAAGGAGGTGTCCATGGCCAAAGTCGCCGTTGCCGACACCCTGCATAAGGCGGTGGACACGGCGATCCAGCTTTGCGGCGCGCGCGGCTATTCCCGCGACACCGTGCTCGAATGGATCTACCGCTACGCGCGTCAGGCCCGCCTCGTGGACGGCGCGTCGGAAGTGCACAAAATGGTGTTGTCCCGGAACCTGATGAATCTGGGCACGGATTTCTGGTCATGGGGCTGAACGGCGGCAGTCAGGCCTCGCATCTCGGCAAAGAGATGGTTTACGCGGTGGGCGAATTTCTTGCTGGCGTCTGTGACTGCGCGCGACTGGAAATTCTCGACATGCGGCTTCTGAAGGGCGGCGCCGTTCAGGAGAACTATGCGCTGGAAATCGAGATCGAGGGCGGTTCCGACCACGGGCGACACGCCCTGGTGTTGCGTACCGACGCGACTTCCCGGGTGCAGACCAGTCTCTCGCGCAGCGAAGAGTTTGCCGTGCTCAAGGCGGTGCACGCGGCAGGAATAACCGTGCCCGAGCCGCTGTGGCTTTGCGAGGATCCCTCCGTCATCGGCCGCACGTTCTTCGTCATGCGACGGGTGCCGGGGGTGGCGGCGGCTCACATGCTGGTGCGCGATCCGGGACTTGAGACCGCGCGGGAGAGCCTGGTGGAACGGCTTGGAGAGGAGCTCGCCAGGCTGCACGCCATTCGTCCGGGTTTTCCCGAGCTCGAGTTTCTTCCGGAGTGCGGCTACGCGCCGGCGCTCAACCGGGTGAATCTTTATCGCCGCTACCTGGATGCGCTCAGCGCGCCTCAGCCGGCGCTGGAGTGGTGCCTGAACTGGCTCGAGCGCTGCCAGCCGGAGGCGATGGACGTGGTCCTCTGTCACAGCGACTACCGAACCGGAAACTACATGGTGGAACGGGGCGAGCTGACGGGCATCCTCGACTGGGAGTTTACCGCCTGGAGCGATTTTCACGAGGACATCGGCTGGTTTTGCGCCCGCTGCTGGCGCTTCGGACGCACCGATCGGGAAGCCGGCGGAATGGGCAGCCGCGAGGCCTTTTACCGCGGCTACGAGGGCGTGTCCGGGGCGACCATCGACCGCGACGCCGTGGCGTACTGGGAAGTGATGGCCGCGGTACGCTGGGGGGTTATCGCGCTGCAACAGGCCGAGCGCCACCTGTCGGGTGAACAGGAGTCCCTAGAGCTCGCGCTGACCGGGCGCATGGTGCCGGAAATGGAGATGGACGCCCTGATGCTAATCGACAAAATCTCCGGAAGGGTGAGCCCATGAATAACACTCCCGACGGCGTGGAGCTGCTTCGTGTTGCGCAAAAGCTGCTGCGTGAACATCTGCTGTCCGTAGTCTCAAAGGAGCAACGTTACGAAGTGCTCATGGTAGCGAACGCCATGGCCATCGCCGCGCGGGAGCTGGAGGCCGGTGAGTCGGACCTGCGCGAGGAGCTTCGAATGTTGTCGGAACTTTACGGAGATACCGCCGTTGCCGAAGCGGGAAACAGCCTGAAGGAAAAGGTGGCAACGCTGAACAAACGCCTGGCAACAGACATTCGCAGCGGGGTGCTGGACGGCGCCTGTGCCCAGGGCGTGCGCGCGTTGCTCAAGGCACAGGTGACGGCGCGACTGCGGCTGAGCAATCCGAAGTACTTGAAAGCGGTGGGGATTGAATGACGCTGCGGTCACTGAGAATTTGGAACTCTCGTATGTCGGATTCCGTATTTCGTATGTCGTATATCGTATATCGCGGAAAGTGATTAGTGATTAGCGGCGTTGGAGCGCACGACTTGCCTGATGCGCCGCTTAAGCGGCTAATCACCAATCACTTGTCACTTGTCACATGTCGCTTGTTACTTGTCACTAATGCTTCCCGACCCGCCTGATCTGAGGAATCGCCCGCAAGCGGGCTCCTACGGCGGGCTTCGTTCGACGTCACCGTAATCATGAACGAACGGATCAACGACAATACCCCTCGCCTACGTGAGGTCTCTTTAGACGACAAGTACATCCTCGAGTCCGGACGGGTGTTTCTCACCGGCATCCAGGCGCTTGTCCGGCTGCCGCTGATGCAGCGGCAAATAGATCTGGCCGCGGGGCACAATACCGCCGGCTACATCAGCGGTTACCGCGGCTCGCCCCTGGGCGCTTACGATCAGCAAGTCTTGCGGGCACAACACCTGCTCGATGCTCACCACGTGCGATTTCAACCCGGGGTCAACGAAGACCTCGCCGCCACCGCCTGCTGGGGCACGCAGCAGGCTGAGCTCAACGGTGAAGGCGCATACGACGGCGTTTTTGCCATCTGGTACGGAAAAGGTCCCGGCGTCGATCGATCCGGTGACGCCTTTCGCCACGCAAATCTCGCCGGCACTTCGCCCCTCGGCGGCGTCATTTCGCTGCTCGGTGACGACCACACCTGTGAGTCGTCCACAACGTCGCACCACAGCGAGTACGCCATGGTGGACGCCTCCATACCGGTTCTGAATCCCGCCGGCGTGCAGGAGGTCCTCGACTACGGGCTCTACGGTATCGCCCTGTCGCGCTACTCAGGCTGTTGGGTGGCGCTGAAGTGTGTCCACGACACGGTGGAGTCCGCTGCCTCCATCGAAATCGGCCCGGATCGCGCCCGCGTGGTTTTGCCGGACGACTATCGTCCGCCCGACGGCGGCCTGAGCATTCGCTGGCCGGATACGCCCCAGGCGCAAGAAGCGCGGCTCTACGAGCACAAGCTCGAAGCCGCCAAGGCGTTTTGCCGCGCCAATCGTCTCGACCGGCTGATCTGGGACAGCCCGAATCCGCGCATCGGAATCATCACCACCGGCAAGTCTTACCTGGACGTGCGCCAGGCGCTGGCCGACATTGGCGTGGACGAAAACGCCGCCGGTCGATTGGGTCTACGCCTCTACAAGGTGGCGATGCCGTTTCCGCTGGAGCCCGAAGGCGCGGTAAGTTTCTGCCGCGATCTCGACCTCGTCATCGTGGTGGAAGAAAAGCGCGCGCTCATCGAGACGCAGCTCAAAGATCTGATGTATGGGCGACAAGGCGCGCCGAGTATCGTCGGCAAACGCGACGAGAAAGGGCAATGGCAGTTTCCATCCGCTGGACGCCTGGACACCAATCGGATCGCGGTTGCCGTTGGCGAGCGCCTGACCGCGCGGGTTGACGACGATGCCTTGGCCGCGAGTGTCTCCGTCATGCGTTCGCTCACCGACGCGCCGTCGCCGCCGAGCTCGCCGATGCAACGCACCCCGTATTTTTGCGCCGGCTGTCCGCACAGCTCCTCGACCCGGGTGCCCGAGGGCAGCCGCGCGCTGGCAGGCATCGGTTGTCATTACCTGGCGCAGTTCATGGATCGCGACACCGCCCGCTATACCCAGATGGGGGCCGAAGGCGCCAGCTGGATCGGCGAAGCGCCGTTCAGCCGCCGCAAGCATATGTTTCAGAACGTGGGCGACGGCACTTATTTTCATTCCGGGGTGATGGCTATTCGCGCCGCCATCGCGGCGAACACGAATATCACTTTCAAGATCCTCTACAACGATGCTGTCGCCATGACGGGCGGTCAGCCTATGGACGGACCGCTGACCGTCGACCGCATCACCTGGCAGATGCACTCAGAAGGTGCGCGGCGCGTTGTCGTGGTCAGCGACGAGCCGGAAAAATATCGTGGCGCAGCGCGCTTTGCGCCAGGTGTGAGCGTGCATCACCGCGATCAGCTCGACATCGTGCAGCGTGAGCTTCGTGAAATCGATGGGGTCACCGTGCTGGTCTACGACCAGACCTGCGCGGCGGAAAAACGGCGCCGGCGAAAGCGCGGCAAGTACCCGGACCCTCCGAAGCGCGTCTTCATAAACGATCTGGTGTGTGAAGGCTGCGGCGATTGCGGCGTCAAGTCCAACTGTGTCGCCGTGGTTCCGCTGGAAACCGAGCTCGGCCGCAAGCGCGCCATCGACCAGTCCGCCTGTAACAAGGACTACTCCTGCCTGAATGGATTTTGCCCCAGCTTCGTCACCGTTCATGGCGGACGACCCAGAAAAGGTCTTGGCGCAAGCGGAGGCGTAAAAGAACAGTTCCCCGCGTTGCCGGAGCCTTTGGCTGCGTCTCTCGATCGCCCGTATAACATCGTCGTGACCGGTGTAGGCGGCACCGGGGTGATCACTATCGGCGCGCTGCTCGGAATGGCCGCCCATCTCGAGTTCAAGGGCTGCTCGATCCTCGACCAGACGGGTCTGGCGCAAAAGGGCGGGTCCGTGGTGAGTCACGTGCGCATCGCGACGGGGCCGGACGATATTACCGCCACCCGAATTGCTGCGGGCGCCGCCGATCTCGTTCTCGGCTGCGACATGGTGGTGGCGGGTGGCCGGGATGCGCTCAGCACCATGCGATCGGGGCGCACCCGCGCGGTGGTGAACAGCCATGAGACCATGACCGGCGACTTCACCCGCAACGCGGACCTGGCGTTCCCCAGCGAGTTGCTCTTAAACGCAATCAAGTTAGCCGTCGTCGATAACGCTGACTTCATCGAGGCGACGCGCGTCGCCACAGCGCTCATGGGCGATGCCATCGCCACCAACTTGTTCATGCTCGGATACGCCTTTCAGAAGGGACTGGTGCCGGTTTCATCGGCGAGCATCGATCGTGCCATCGAGCTCAACGGTGTCGCCGTTGAAATGAACAAAGAGGCATTTCTTTGGGGTCGTCGCGCCGCGGCGGACCTGGAGCGTGTCAACCGGATCGCCTTTTCCGGTGCGGTGGTTGCCGCGCCGTCGCGGCCGAAGAACTTGGACGAGCTTATCGAGCACCGCACCGCCTTTCTCATCGATTACCAGGATAACGCTTACGCCGATCGCTACCGCGGACTGGTGGCGAAGGTCAGGAAAGTGGAAACGGAAGCTGTCAAAGGACGTTACGAGCTGGCGCAGGCGGTGGCGCGTTACTACTTCAAGCTGCTCGCTTACAAGGATGAGTACGAAGTGGCCAGGCTCTACACCAGCGGAGAGTTCGAGAGAAAGCTGGATCGCCAGTTCGAGGGCGATTACCGCATCGAGTTTCATCTCGCGCCGCCGCTGCTGGCCAAGGCTGACCCGGCCACCGGGGAGCCGAAGAAGCGGCGCTACGGCTGGTGGATGCTCCGCGTATTCCGGCTGCTGAGCAAAATGCGGCGGCTGCGGGGTACGGCCCTGGATGTGTTCGGCTTTGGTGAGGAGCGAAAACGCGAGCGAGGTCTCATCGATGAATACGAACGCACCGTTGCCGCCCTGCTCGACGGTCTGAACCGGCACAATCACGCATTGGCGGTGGATATCGCCTGCATACCGGAGCACATTCGGGGCTTTGGCCCGATCAAACGCCGCGCCATCGATTGCGCCAAGGAACGCGAGAGGGAATTGATCGCCGAATTCAAGCGCCCCAGCGCATCGCCGGAAGCGGCCTGAGCCCGTAAGACCAGTAAAATAAAGCTCGTTTTATATCCTCGAAGCTGAATACATCGTCTTCTTTGCGACGACGATTGTCTAAGTCATGACAAAAACCATTGCTCCCGTCGCTGCGCTGCTTCTGAGCGTCGCCATACTCCTCACTGGCAACGGTCTTCAGGGCACGTTGCTGCCAATTCGGGCTCAGATAGAGAATTTTTCCACCCTCGATATCGGTGTTCTCGGCTCGGCCTACTACCTTGGCTTTGCCGCCGGGTGTTTCTTGAGCCCCTTGCTGGTGCGGCGGGTGGGGCACATTCGCGCCTTTACCGTAATGTCCGCCATTGCCTCGGCCGCGGTTTTGGTTCACGCGGTGTACACCTATTCCTGGGTATGGTGGCTCGTTCGCGGCATTACCGGCTTTTGCTTTGCTGCCCTCTACACCGTCATCGAAAGCTGGCTCAACGAGCGCGCCACCAATGAAACCCGCGGCGTCGTCATGTCGGCGTACCTCATTATTCAACTCACCGTGATCACGCTCGGGCAGATGATGATCACCTTGAGCGATCCCGGCCAGTTCGCGCTGTTTGCGCTCTCTTCCATTCTCGTTTCCGTGGCGGCGGTTCCGGTGGCCATGACCGCCGCCGCCGTGCCCGCACCCATTGAGCAGGTCAAGGTGCGGATCAGACATCTGATAAGCGTCTCCCCGGTGGGCTTTGCCGGATCGTTTGCCCACGGCATCGCCGGTGGCGCTTTCTGGTCTCTGGCGCCGTTGTTTGGCAGTCGCAACGGAATGGGCGTTTCCGGCATCGCCGTGTTCATGAGCATTACGGTCATCGCCGGCGCAGCCGGTCAGTATCCGATAGGCCGTCTTTCGGACCGCATCGATCGCCGCTCGGTCTTGATATTCGCCTGCGCGGGGGCGGCGCTGGCGGCGATTGGCATGATTTTTTTCCGCTTCTTGAGCGTGCACTCCATGCACGCCTTTGCCGCCATGTGGGGATTTTTTGCCTTTCCCCTCTATGCCATCGCGGTCGCGCACGCGAACGACTACGCCGATCCCAGGGAGTTCGTCGAGGTGTCCAGCGGCCTGCTGCTGGTCTACGGCGCTGGTGCCGTGCTCGGTCCCATCATCGCGTCGCAGGCGATTGAAGGTTTCGGACCCGACGGGCTCTTTGGCACCACGGCCGCCGTCCATCTGATTCTGATTGGCTTTGTGATCTGGCGCATGCAGCGCCGGAAAGCACCCGAAGTGCACGGCAAGTTCGTCGAGTCGCTGCAGGCGACCAATACGGCCTCCGCCACCTTTGACATCGAAACGCACTGGCGCTTGCCGGAAGAGATACCTTTCACGGCGGCGTCCGACTCCCCGATGGTTCCGGGTGACGAGTCCGAGGAAGCGGGCGGCGATCGGGATACAAAAGACTGAGTATCCAGGGTAGGCGCGATATCGGTCACAACCAGCAGAGCAGCACGCGTTCCGCGCAAAATGGTGGCCCGCAAACCTATTTGCTGGATCTATATATACAGCCTCGAAAATCTATTTTATTTATGTCAATCTCCCCCATAGACTGCCGACACGGTAGGCGCAGTCCACCGATTCAATAATCATTAACGCCTTGTCCCACCGGAGGATCAGAATAATGCACACCAGCAGAAGACGGGTTTTAGCAACCGCACTCGCCGCCGGCTTAGCCATTGCAGGGGTTCGCGCCGCCGCGGCCGCGGAATGCCTGAACCCCGAGGCGCTGACGTTCGCCCTCGTGCCCACGGAAGAGACCACCGCCGAGCTGGAGCTCTACAAACCGGTCACCGATCGTATGGCCAAGTTGACCGGTAAAAAGATCCAGTTTTTCATGCCCACTTCATATGCCTCCGTGGTGGAGGCGCTGCTCGGCGGATTCGTTCACGTTGCCGTGCTGGGTCCTTACTCGTATGTAATCGCCAACAGTAAAGATCCAAAAATTGAGGTATTCGCCACCTACGCTAAAAAGCCCGGCCACATGCAGGAAGAGGGCCCTGGTTATCGCGCGGCACTGATCTCGAAGAAAGGCACCAAGTTCACAACCATCGATTCGCTCAAGGGTGCCACCCTCGGGCTTACTGACCCGGGCAGCACTTCCGGCAATCTGCTGCCGCGAGTCGTGTTTTCGAAGGAGGTCGGGGTGAACCTCGACGACTACTTCGGCAAAGTGGTGTACACGGGCAGCC
>Ga0224497_10000684_pt1 | contig 23182 bp, 19 predicted proteins | sample SF_Jul11_sed_USG_4_FD_167970 | JGI IMG/M metagenome (GOLD analysis project Ga0224497, IMG submission 167970) | Sediment microbial communities from San Francisco Bay, California, United States - SF_Jul11_sed_USGS_13 | ecosystem: Environmental > Aquatic > Marine > Sediment | place: USA...
CTGCGCGTCAGCCTGGCCGTGCCCGCCGTCGTCCGACTGCCGTGGCTGCTTTTCGCCCGGTTCGCCCTGCCCCTGCTGCTGTTGCTGCGGGTCGCCCTGGCCTTGCTGTTGCTGTTGCTGTTGCTGCTGCTGCTGTTGCTGCTGCTTCAGAAAATCCTCGATGCGCTCGCGGTTGTAGCGCGCGTCTTCGTGCGCGGGGTTTTGTTCGAGCAGCGTATCGTAGGCATCGATCGCATCTTCCAGGCGGCCGAGCCTCGCGAGCGCGTTGCCGCGGTTGTAAAGCGCGTCTTCGTCGTCGAGCTGCCGCCAGCCGTCGAGCGCGGCAGTGTAGTCGCCGGCGCGGTAATTCGCCGAGGCTTTCCATCCGGGATTATCGAACAGCCGCGCCGCCGCCGCGTGTTCCCCTTCGTCGAACAGTCGACTAGCGCGCTGGTCATCGTTTCGCCACAACGACTGCCAGTCGAAGGCCTGCGCGTCGGGCGGCACCGCCAGAATATACAGTGGCAACAGCCAGATCAGCCCGCGCCGAAACGCGAGCGCCGCGAACGGCAGCGCCAGCAGTACCAGCCAGGGTCCGAGTTCGCGCCACAGGTCCGTCGATCGATCGGCGAGACGCGCCTCGCGATCGTCGATGCTCGATTCCATCAGGTAAGCCAGCGTATTGATATCGAGGTCGCCGGCGCTGATGGTGGCGTAGACCCCACCCCCGCTGCTGGCGACGTTGCGCAGGTTTTCCTCCTGCATCGCGGCGATTACGATCGCGCCGTCGCGATCCTTCAGAAAACCACCGCTGGCGAGCGGCACCGGCCCGCCGTCGCGGGTACCGATTGCGAGCACCGAAAGCCGATGGCCCGGGTTTCTCGCGTGTAGCGTCTGCAGCCGGTTTGCTTCGCGGTCGCTGAAGCCGTCGCTGATCAGCAACACGTCGCCACGCGCCACCCCGCTGTTCGCAAAAAGTTCGAAGGCGAGCCCGAGCGCGCGGTCGGCGCGCGACCCCTGCGCCGGCATCAGGCTGGTATCGAGGACCGGCAGCAACGCCAGTATGGTGTCGACATCGGTGGTCAGCGGCGTGACCGTGAAGGCATCCGCGGCGTAGACGATGAGCGCCGTCTGCCCTTCCATCCTGAGGTTCAGAATATCGGCGATCTTGTGGCGCGCCCGCGCCAGGCGGCTGGGCCTGATATCGGTGGCGTTCATCGACCGCGACAGATCGAGCGCGATCACCAGCGCCGTCTCCTTGTGGTAGACCGGCCGCGGCAATTTTTCCCAGGTGGGTCCCGCCAGCGCGATAATGATCAGCAGCGCAACGACGACGAATATCCAGCGCAGCAGGCTGCGCCGGTCTTCATCGGCTCCGGTCAGCACGTGTGGCAACAGGCGCTCATCGATCACCGCGCGCCAGCTGCCGCTTTCATAGCGGCGCCTGATCAGCAGCCACAGCGTCGCGGCGAGCGGCAGCAACAACAGCAGCCACCACGGACGCAGGAAATGAAACTGCTCGATCACAGGCGCCCCCGGATACGGGGTGCCACCAGGATAGCCGCCAGCAGCAGCGCGATCAGCAGCGGCCACATGAACAGCGCGCTAACCGGCCGCAGGCTTTGCTGATCGCGCGGCATTGGCTCGAGCTCGTCGAGCAGCCGGTAAATCTGCTCCAGCTCCTCGCTGTCGCGCGCGCGAAAATAACGCCCGCCGCTGACGCGTGCAATCGCGCGCAGGGTCTTTTCGTCGAGTTGTGCCGAGGGGTTGACGCGGCGTATGCCGAACCAGGTGGTCTCGATCTGTTCATCGGCGCCTATGCCGATGGTGTATATCCTGAGGCCGCGATCTGCGGCGAGCTGCGCCGCCTTCAGCGGCGTGACCTCGCCCGCGGTATTGGCGCCATCGGTCATCAGGATCAGCACGCGGGAATTGTCCGACTCGAGGTCGAGACGCTTGATCGCGAGACCTATAGCGTCGCCGATCGCGGTGCGCTCACCGGCGAGACCGATGGCCGACTCGCGCAATAACCGGTTGACGGTCTTGCTGTCGAAGGTCAGCGGCACCTGCAGGTAAGCCTGGGTACCGAACAGGATCAGTCCCAGCCGGTCGCCGCGGCGGCGCTCGATAAACTTGCTGGCGACGCGCTTGGTCGCGGACAGGCGATTCACCTGCTCGCCCTCGACGATGAAATCGGCGGTGCGCATGCTGTCGGACAGGTCCACCGCGAGCATCAGGTCGCGGCCACTGACCGGGATCTCGATCGACTCGCCGAGCCATTGCGGCCGGCTTGCCGCGAACACCAGCAGCAGCCAGGCTAGCCCGCTCAGCCACTGGCGCCAGCGCCGCGGCCTGGTCACGTCACCGGTTGCTGCACCGAGACGAAAATCATCGAGTACCGGCACGCGCAGCGACGCCTGTTGCCGCAGCCCTGTTGCCGGCATCGTGAAGTAAACCAGCAGCGGCAGCGGAATCAGCAATAGCGCCAGCGGCCATTCAATCTGAAACATGGGTCTCGCTCCGTGGCAGGGATCGAATCCAGCGTTCGCTGGCCTGCAGCAGGCTATCGACATCGCAGTCACAGTCGGCGCGGTAGCGATCGCGCGCCAGCAGCTGCAATTGCTGCGCGCTGAAACCCTCGAGCGGCGCGAGCTGCTCGAGTTCCGCAATCCAGCCCGCGCCGGTAGTCGCGGCATGCGCCGCGCGGCCGCGATAGCTGATAACGGTGCGGCGCAGCAGGCGGGCGAGGTCGTCGACCGCGCGCCGCTCTGGAGCGCCGTTGGCGAGCTCGCCGCGAATAAGTTCGAGTTCATCCAGGGTCAGGCGCGATAGTGGCCTGTGCCTGAGCCGCCGCAACAGCCGGGGCAGCAACAGTGCCAACGCCAGTAGCAACAGCAGCGCCAGCCACCACCCCGGGGCCGGCGGCCACCACAGGCTGGCGTCGGGTAAATGGATATCCCTGAGTTCGAGCTGGTTCATCGGCTCTGCAGTCCCAGGCCGGTTTTCAACGCGGCCAGCATGTCTTCGTTGGTGCCGATATCGATGAGGAACAGTCCCAGTTCCTGGCACAACCGCTGCAGCCGTTGCTGGTGTGCGTCGTAACGTTCGCGGTAACGCTGCAGCAGGCGCCCGCTGGAAGTGTCGATTTCGAGGCTGTCGACACCGTCGGTGACGCGGTAAACCCCTCCTGCCGGCAGGTGGCGCTCGAACGGGTCGTAGGTATGGATCATGACCACGTCATTGTGACGCGCGAGTTCGACCAGTTGGCCACGGCAATCGTCGTCGACGAAACGGAAATCGCTGAGCAGGATCACGAGGCTGCCCGGGCGCGTCACCTGGCGCAGGCGCATCAGCGCTCTGAGCCCGGTGCTGGCGCCGGCCGGATTCATATCCTCGCGCAACCAGGCGGGATGGGCGTCCAGCTGCTGGATAAAGTGCAGCACGGTGCGTTTGCCGCGCGCCGGGCGAAACTCGCTGTGCTGCTGCTCGGAAAAAACCAGGTAACCGAGACGATCACCATGCTGCACGCTGCTCCACGCCAGTAGCGCGGCGAGTTTCGACGCCAGCACCGCCTTGAAGCAACACTGCGTGCCGAAAAACATCGAGCGCGACAGATCGAGCCACAGCAACACCGGGCGTTCGCGTTCCTCGCGGTATACCTTGGTATGGGTCAGCCCGCTGCGTGCGGTGACGCGCCAGTCGATAGCACGGATATCGTCGCCCGGCTGGTAGGGGCGCGATTCGTGGTATTCCATGCCACGACCGCGGAACGCCGATAAATGGCCGCCGGCCATCTGCGCCTTGACCGAGTTCGAAATCAGCGGCAGGCTGCGCGCGTCGCGGTTCAGGCCGATCAGCGTCGACTGTTTGACCTTGACTATATCGTCTCCCGTTTCCACGACTACTCCTTAAGGCACGGCAACCCGGTCGAGAATCGCTTCGATACAGCTATCCGCAGTCTTGCCCTCGGCCTCGGCTTCGAAACTCAGGATGATGCGGTGGCGCAGCACGTCGGGCGCGATCAGCTGGATATCCTCCGGCACCACGAAATCACGGTTGTCGAGCCAGGCGTAGGCACGCGCGCAACGGTCCAGCGCCATGGTCGCGCGCGGGCTGGCGCCATGCTGAATCCATCCGGCGAGCTCGTCGCCGTAGCGGCTGGCGCTGCGCGTGGCGAGCACGATTTCGATAATATAATCCTCGAGGCTGTCGTCGAGATGTATATCGAGCACCGCGTCGCGGGCGTCGAGCAGGCTTTGCTGACCGATCGCCGCGCTCTTTGCCGGTGTCGCATCGAACTGCGAGCGCGCCTCCTTTCGTGTCAATGCCAGGATTTTCTTCTCGTCCGCGCCCGACGGGTGATCGACGCGCACGTGCATCAGAAAGCGGTCGAGCTGCGCTTCCGGCAGCGGGTAAGTGCCCTCCTGCTCGAGCGGATTCTGCGTGGCCATGACGAGGAAGATCTTCGGCAACGGGTAGGTCTCGGTGCCTACCGTGATCTGGCGCTCCGCCATCGCCTCCAGCAACGCCGACTGCACCTTGGCTGGCGCGCGGTTGATCTCGTCGGCGAGAATCAGGTTGTGGAACAGCGGGCCACGCTGAAATACGAAGCTGCTGTCCTGCGGGCGGTAGATCTCGGTGCCGGTCAAATCGGCTGGCAACAGGTCCGGGGTAAACTGAACGCGATGAAAATCACCCTCGATGCCGTCGGCCAGTACCTTGATCGCGCGTGTCTTGGCAAGTCCCGGGGCGCCTTCGACCAACAGGTGCCCGTCGGCTAGGATCGCGATCAACAGGCGCTCGATGAGGCCCTGCTGGCCGATGATCTTGGCGCTCACCGCCTGCTTTAAATTCAATATTTCCTGTTGTGACAAGTATTAACCTCTCAACGCGGGTGAAATGTTTGACGTGCGCTCCGTGCGCAGATTAGAGTTCCACGGCGGCTGGAAAGTTTACCCGATTCGGCCTTATTTAAGGAAGTAAATGGCCGGTTTTGATCCAGGTAACGGTGTCTTCCTCGACGTAGCGGCAGTGCTCGCTGTGGTGCGGGTTGCGCAGCCAGCTGCCAGCAGGGTATTCGCCGTATTCATCGCATAGCGTACCCGACAGCACGAATACTTCCTCGCCGCCGAAATGCGGCTGTGGCTCGTAGCGCGTGCCGGCGGGCCACTTGTACAGCGCGACCATCTCGGTTTCGAAGTAATAAAGCGGCATGACCTTGACACCGCATTCGCCCGGCAGCCAGGCGGTCGCTCTGGTATCGATGCGCAGGCTGACGTCGTCGGCGGGATCGAACTGCTCCAGCTTGACCAGCAGCTCGCAGCCCGGTTCGCTGAACGGCGCATGCTTCGAGCCGGGAGGATTACGCAGATAGGTGCCCGCTGGATAATCGCCGTGTTCGTCGGAAAATACCCCGTCGAGCACCAGGATTTCCTCGCCCCGCGGGTGCGGATGCGACGAAAAACGCGAATGGGCGTCGTAACGCACGACACTGGTGGCATGGCCGTGTTCGGCGGCCTCGCGCGCCAGTGGTTTACGCCATACGCCCTTCATCGGGCTCGCTTCCCATTCCATTTCGGTGGTGTTGATCACGACTGGCCTGTCGAATTGCATGTTCAGCATGATCGAAAATCTACAAAGTCCGGGGCGTCGATTCAGTCGACGAATTCACAGTTTAGCAAATAGCCTGGACCTCCAGGTAGTCCCTGGTTCGGAAATTTCAAGCCAAGAGGAGGGTACAGGCTTATTACACGCGGGGGATGCAGGCGGCGCGGGGAGCAACGGCAGGTTTCCCGTGTTCTGAAATGCGTTGGCGGTGTATGGCACCCATCGAAACCGCGCTTCAAGAATCGGGTTATTGTGATCGAGCCAGATAAAAAAAAGCAGCCTGACGGCTGCTTGAAGTTCGGGTTCAGAAACTGCCTAAACCCTGGTGCGCCTGCTCACGCCGATGAAACCAGGAAGCGTTGAGCAGAACAACAATACCGCGAACGGTAAGGGCACCGGAGAAACCACCCATCGATCCATTTTCGATGGTTCGGAACACTCGGATAAGTTTAGGCCTCAGGCACCCTCGGCGAATCACCCAAATGGGTGAAATTTACGTCAAATCAACAATTTAGAGAAATATTTCGACCTGAATGTGTGACCCGGCCCACAGTTTGGCGACCGCGCCGCGGGGCATCAAACAGCGCTCGGGCTGCGGCAAACCCGTCGTAAAAACTGTCTTACCGCGGGATCACAGGCTTCGTGGTTGACGCCGTCGAGCCGCTGGCAGGCTGCCAGTAAAGCGAACTAGAGCGCCTTGGCGAGCGCTTCGAGGCTGTCGCGCGCGTCGCCAAAAAGCATGCGCGTGTTGTCCCGCACGAATAACGGGTTGTCGACGCCGGCATAACCGGCCGCCATGCCGCGCTTCAGCACCACCGTGGTATGCCCTTTCCAGACTTCGAGCACCGGCATGCCGGCAATCGGGCTTTCGGCATCCTCCTGGGCCAGCGGGTTGACCGTGTCGTTGGCGCCGACCACGATCGAGACGTCGACGTTGGGGAAATCGGCGTTGATTTCATCCATCTCGAAGACGATGTCGTAAGGCACCCTGGCCTCCGCCAGCAGCACGTTCATGTGCCCGGGCATTCTTCCAGCCACCGGGTGGATACCGAAGCGCACATTGACCCCCTTGTCGATAAGGGTCCTGGCGATATCCGCTATCGCGTGCTGCGCCTGCGCGGTCGCCATGCCGTAACCGGGCACCACCATGACCTCCTTCGCGCTGTTCAACAGTTGCGCCATGGTCGGAATATCGATGGTTTGCACCTCGCCCTCGTAGGTGGTGCCGGCCGTGGCCGAACCGCCCGCGGTACCGAATCCACCGGCGATGACGCCGATGAAATGCCGGTTCATCGCACGGCACATGATGTAGCTGAGGATCGCGCCGCTGCTGCCGACCAGCGCCCCGGTGACGATCAGTAAATCGTTCGATAGCATGAACCCGGTCGCGGCAGCGGCCCAGCCGGAATAGCTGTTCAGCATCGAGATTACCACCGGCATGTCGGCGCCGCCGATCGCGGCCACCATGTGGATACCGAACAGCAGCGCGATCACGGTCATCACCAGCAGCAGCATCGTGGCCTGGTCAAGGTCCGTGGCACCGACAAACTTGACCGCGATCACGATTACGGCAATGAACATCGCCAGGTTCAACCAGTGGCGTGCCGGCAGCAGCATCGGCTGACCGCCGATGACGCCGCTGAGTTTGCCATAGGCGATTACCGAGCCGGTAAAGGTCAGCGCACCGATAGCGATACCCACGAAGACCTCGATGTCATGGATGGTCTTTTCGGTTCCGCTAAAAACGATCGACGGATCCAGGAAATTGGCAAACCCGATCAGCACCGCGGCGAGACCGACCAGGCTGTGCAGGATCGCGACCAGCTCCGGCATTTGCGTCATCTGCACCCGGCGCGCCAGGATAAAGCCGATCACGCCGCCGGCGATCATGACCGCGATCAGTATCTCGTAATGGCGGGTTACGAACGCGGCGATGGTTACTCCCACCGCGATCGCCATGCCGATGATGCCAAACAGGTTGCCGCGTCGCGCCGTATCGTTGGTGCTCAGGCCTCCGAGTGCGAGAATGAACAGCGCCGCGGCGCCGAGGTATGAAACGGTAATCAGGCTGGGTGACATCGCTTCTTACCCCCTGAACATCTGCAACATGCGTTGCGTGACCGAAAACCCGCCGACGATATTGATACAGGTTATGAAAACCGCGATTGCGGCAAGAATGTAAATTAGCGTGCTGGTGCTCGAAATCTGCGTAAGTGCACCGAGCACGATGATGCTGCTGATCGCATTGGTAACGCTCATCAACGGCGTGTGCAAGCTCGGGCTGACATTCCAGATAACCATGTAACCGATGAAGCAGGACAACACAAAAACGGTGAAATGACCCATGAAGGACGGTGGCGCCACCTGCCCCAGTCCAAACAGCGCGAGCCCGGCCAGGATCACCGGAAACCACGCGCTCTTCAGAAAGCGGGCGATTCCGGATGCTTCTTTCGCGGCGGCCGACGCCTTTTTTTCACCGTCCCTGCTCTTGATTTCCTGCCCGCCGAAACTCGGTTTGCGCTCCGCGCCGACCGCGATAGTCGGTGGCGGCCAGGTAACTTCACCGTTATTGACCACGGTGGCACCGCGGATCACGTCATCTTCCATGTCGACGACGATATTGCCGTCATTTTCCTGGTTCATTTCCATGATCAGGTTGTAGATATTGGTCGCGTACAGCTGGCTCGCCTGGGGCGCGAGGCGGCTCGGCAAATCAGTGTAACCGACAATATACACACCCTGACTCTCGACGACCTTGCCCGGTTCCGTGGCCTCGCAGTTGCCGCCCTGCTCCGCCGCAAGGTCCACGATAACGCTGCCTCTGCGCATGGTTTTGACCATGCCATTGGTGATCAGCTTCGGTGCCGGTTTGCCCGGGATCAGCGCGGTCGTGATGATGATATCAACCTCGTAGGCCTGGCGTGCAAACAGCGCCATTTCGGCCTCGATGAATTCCTTGCTCATGACCTTGGCATAGCCGCCCTCGCCGGTGCCGTCTTCCTCGAACTCGAGTTCGAGAAACTCGGCGTCCATGCTCTGAATCTGGTCCTTTACCTCGGGACGGGTATCGAAAGCACGCACGATCGCTCCCAGCGACTTGGCGGTGCCGATGGCGGCCAGCCCCGCCACGCCCGCACCGATGACGAGCACCTTGGCAGGCGGAACCTTGCCGGCGGCCGTGATCTGGCCCGCGAAAAAGCGCCCAAACAGGTTCGACGCCTCGATGACCGCGCGGTAACCACCGATATTCGCCATCGAACTCAGGGCATCGAGTTTTTGTGCACGGGAAATTCTCGGGATACTGTCCATTGCCAGCGCGGTAAGCTTGCGCTCGGCAAATTTCTGCAGCAGGTCCTGGTTTTGTGCCGGCCACAGGAAGCTGATCAGGCAGGCACCCTCGGACATCAGTTCGATCTCGTGACGACCAAGCTTCGAGTTATGCTCCGGTGGACGCACCTTGATGACAATGTCGGCCGACCAGGTCCTGGCCGTGTCCTTGGCAATCGTCGCACCCGCCTCGAGAAATACGTCATCGCCGAAACTCGCGGCGACGCCAGCGCCGGGCTCGACGACTACGTCGAAGCCGGCATCGACCAGTTTTTTAACCACTTCGGGAGACGCGGCAACGCGCTTTTCCCCGGGATGAATTTCGGCGGGTATTCCTATGATCATCTAAAAAACCCCTTTTATTAACCGGCGCCGGCGCCGGCCCAAAAAAATTTAGCCCTGCAGCTGAGTTCGATTCCCGGTTTATTTTTCTACCGGCTTTGTCTATTGCCAAAAAGGCATCATAGCATGGTATTAACGGTTCCCGTGGACACCCCTGTGCTATCGGTGCATTATTTCGCACCGGGTAAGCTTTCCCTGTTTAACGGATTTTCCGATTCCAATCATGAAATTTCTGGATTCCATCCTGCAAAAGGCGCGCGCGCACCGGCAGACCATCGTCCTCGCCGAAGGCGAGGATATGCGCGTTATCGAGGCCGCGCATCGCGCCCGCGATAACGGCATAGCCGATTGCATACTGGTCGGCAATGCCTCCGAAATTCGGCACATTGCAGAATCGTCAGGACATGATCTGACCGACATTAGAATCGAAGACCCGAGCGCCTCGCAATACCACCAAAGGTATAGTAAGGAATTGTGGCACCTGCGCAAGCACAAGGGCCTGACGCTCGAGCAGGCGCAACAACAGGCGCTGGACCCGCTTTGTTTCGCCGACCTGATGCTGCGCGCCAACCATGCCGACGGCGCTATCGCCGGCGCCGTTTACACCACCGGCGACAGGGTTCGGTCGGCGCTGCAGATCGTCGGCGTGATGCCTGGATTCAACTCGGTATCGAGTTTCATGCTGATGCTTTTCGAAGCCGAGCATCACGATCCGAAACAGGCCATGATATTCGCCGACTGCGGACTGATCGTCGATCCCGACGCCGAGCAACTCGCGGAAATCGCGGTCGCCGCGGCTAACTCGGCGCGCCAGCTGATCGACGACGAACCGCGCGTGGCGATGCTTTCGTTTTCCACCGACGGCAGCGCCAGCCATCCACGGGTGGATAAAGTGCGCGCGGCTACCAAGCTGGCGCGCCGGCAAATGCCGGACACGGCGGTCGAGGGGGAGGTTCAGCTCGACGCCGCGATCGTGCCGGCAATCGCGGCGCGAAAAATCACGGATTCGCGCATCGGGGGACGCGCCAACGTGCTGGTGTTTCCCGATCTCGATTCCGGCAACATCGGCTACAAGCTGACCCAGCGTTTCGGCGGCGCGACCGCGATTGGCCCGGTGCTGCAGGGCCTCAACCGCCCGGCCAACGATCTGTCGCGCGGCTGCAACAGCGACGACGTTTATTATCTGATCGCGCTGACCGCGGTGCAGTCGCGGGGGCCGGCGACGCCAGCGGGTAGCAGGCCAGGATGACCGGGAAACGAATTCTGAAATTGGCTACAAAGGCGCAGGGCGAGGTCTTGCCCGGAATTGCCGCGGAACAGGAATCTTTACGTCAAGGTGCCAGGATCTATGCGATCGTTTCGGGCAATTCGAATTGATCTAGCAGGGCCTCGATCTCGTCGCTGACCGCCTTCATCGATTGCGGGCGAGCCGCCGGAGCGACCGCCATCATCTTGACGATCAGCCGGGATACTTCCGGTGCGGCGTTTTCGTTGACTTTCATAATCGGCGGCGCGTTGCCGTCGCGATGTTTCGCCAGCACTTCCATCGGCTTGCCACTATAGGGTAACTGGCCGCTGAACATGTAGTAGGCAATGATACCCAGCGAATAAATATCGCTGCGCACGTCCGCATCGGCACCCTCGGCCCGCTCGGGTGCGAGGTAGGCCGGGCTGCCGATAATCGATCCGGTCTGGGTCAAGGTGGCTTCCGACGCGGTGCCGGCCGAGGCGATCCCGAAATCCACGATCTTAACATGCCATTTTTCGTCGATCAGGATGTTGCTGGGTTTCAGGTCCCGGTGTATGACCTCCTGCTCATGCGCGGCCGCCATGCCACTCGCAATCTGGTACAGGATCTTGAGCCCATCGAGGGTTTCGAAAAACTTGACCTCCTTGAGCACCGCTTCGAGCCCGCGGCTCCTGAAATATTCCATCGAGATCGCGCAAAGCTCGTCTTTTTGCAGGATATCGTGCACACGAATCACGTTGCGGTGACTGACCTTGCGCGCGTACTTGACCTCGCGCTTGAAACGCTCGGCAGATTGATCGCCGACGGTCAGTTCCGGCAGCATGAACTTCAGTATCAGCGACTCGTCCACCATGTCGTCCTCGGCCAGCATTACCCGGCCCATGGCGCCGCGGCCGATTTCTTCCTTGATGTGGTAACGGTCCATCCAGACCGAACCCGGCTTGAGCCGGTCCAGCGGCGAGATTCTCTCGGAAGGCCTGCTCGTGGTGCCGGTTCCGCTGCCGTACAGGAGCAGGTCGACGACGCCGGTGCTGGTATTCGACTGTTCGTCGATCTGGATGTCGGGCAGCCCGAAGTCCCGGGTGATCTGCGACATCAGCATCTTCGCGAATTCGCGCATTTCCGTGGTCAGTACCGGCAGGCTCCACAGGATATTGTCGCGTACGTTGACCGCATGCTTCTCGGTGGTAATCGCCTCGATCGTCTCGAGCGACGCCCGCTGGACGTTGGCCTGCGAGCTCTTGAGACCGTCGAAGCAGATTTCCAGCCCCTTGCCGAAGCCGAGCTGCTTGACCGCGCGCAGCGCCAGCACGTAATCGTCGGGATAGGCTTCGACCATCTTCCTGAGAATATTGATGGCGCCGCGGTTCGAGGACTTGGCAAGCGACTGGATCGCGCGTTCGCGGACCTGCCAGTTGTCGCTGAGCGCGAACTCCTCGATCTTGTCCAGATCCTCGTTCCCGAGCAGGTTGATGACCAGTTGCTGCGCGGCGTTGCGTACGAATTCCTGTTCGTGGCCGGACAGTTCCCGGGCTACCTCGGACAGGTTTTCGTTGGAAAATTTCTGCAGGCTCGCGATTGCCTGTTGCTGGGTCCAGTCGTCTTCTACGCCGAGGCGCCTGAGGAATTTTTCGAAGTTGACCCTGTCCGCGTTCACGACGACGACGCGCGCGAAGAATTCGTTCAGTTCAGCCGATTTCGTTGTCAGGAAATCCGATAGATGCGGCACCAGGCTGGCATCGGCCTGCTTGGCGATTACCTTGAGCGAGAGCTCGAGCTCTATCCCGGACATGGACTCGATGTGGGGCAGCAGTATCGAAACGTCGTAATCGATGCTCAACCGGTCCAGCACCTTGAGCGCTTCGAGGACGACGACCTTGTTGGAATCGGTCAGGTACCTGGCCGCAATCAGCGGAATCTTTTCGTGGTTTACGCTACCGAGGTAGCGCAGCAGCGGGATCTTGAACTCGGGATCGTCGATCTTGTCGAGCTGAACGCTCAACCTCGACAGGTCGATCGGGATCTCGGTGCCATCGAGAAGTTTCATCAGCTGTATCGCGTGGCCCGTTTCGAGTTTTATCGCGTTGTTGATAATGTCGACCGGCTGAAGCTGCTGCCTGTGCGATGACAGAATCTCGATAATTTCCGCCGGGGACGCATCGGGTTCGTGCAGCTGGCGGAACAGCTTGGTGGCATCGACCGCGCTCTTGCGTGCCAGGATGTCGCTTGCCGCGGCGCGAAATACGGTATCGTCGTGCGACATCGCCTCGAGAAAATACTCTTCGGAAAAACCCTCCACCGATTCACGGCAGATGTTCTTCAACGCTTCGCGGTGCGGCTCTTCAACCCGGGTAATCGTCTTCAGCACTTTTTCCAGGTTGTCGCTAACCGATTCCTTTAGCTTTTCAGTCAGCGACAAACCTTTCTTGCTGTCGAGCTGATCGCATTCAAGGAACTGGTTCAAGGTCCGGTTGAATAATAGGTTTCCGAATTTTGCCATATGGAGCAGTAACGCCTCGCGGGCATAAGGCCCGCTATCTTTTCCGCCGAAATGTCTGATTTATCAGATGATTATAGATGAGTATTTCGATTGCGATACGGGTAATGAACCACATTTTTTTCGCTGCTTTGGTATTTTCGAGGGCGGCCACTGAAATGCCGTCGACGACTCTCGCCGCGCCGTCGCGAATCGCCGCGAACAACCGGTGAAGCTAACCCGCCTGACGTCTGGCGAGAAAAGCGCGTAAATGAAACTGGCCCTGTATCGGGGTGTAGCGCAATTCGGGCGCAACCGGGCAGGCGCAGCGCGCCAGGCAACCCTGACCGTGACACTCGGCCTCGGGGGATTGCTGCAGGTAACCGGCGCATCTCTTCACGTCGTAACCCTTGCCGTCAAAGGCGTCGACCGGGCAACGCTGCAGACAGGGCCTGTCCGCGCATTCGATACAGGGAGAATCGGCCATGGGCCTTTGCGGCTCGACCTCGAATTCGTTGCCGAGCAGTGCGAATCGATACGAATGCCACAGCCCGTACTCGGGATGCATCATGATCCCGATCGGCGACTGCTCGAGCGCCTCGGCGCGCTGCGCCCATCGCTGAAACGGATAAAAGGGAGGCCCATCGAACGGGTAAACCGGTTGCACCGGGAATTCCCTGGCGATCGTCTCGGCCACGCGCCGGCTCCAGCGATCCAGCGGATCGGGCTGTCCGTCGAGGTATTCTTCGGACCGGGCAAAAACCGGCCAGTAACTCGAACCGATGTTGCCGACCAGCGCAACCGTCGGCTTGTCGTCGGGTAATCCCAGCGCTTCCAGTTCACGCGGCTCGAGCCGGGTAATCCCACGCAGGTGCAAACCGTAACCGGCAAGCTGTCGCGCGAGGTTCACGCGGAGGTTTCCGTGCGCCAGTTGCAGGCCGGGCCGATCGCGGTCGCGATGACCGTCGACTCGAGGAACAGTTCGCCGTCGACCTCGTCCTTGATATGCACGTCGTCGAATTCGAGCGTTACCGTGGGGTCGATCGCGCCGGCTTCGAGCGCCTTTTGCTGCGCGATTCTGATCACTATTTCACGCGCTTCGCGCTTGGCCGCATCCAGGTTGTCGAAACTTTTCGGCTCGTCGTGATGAAACAGGCGGAAGATGCCCTGCTGGGGTTGCGTCACCGTGACCTGGGCGCGCTGAATAATGCTACCCATCACCGCGCCGAAGGCATTGGCGACATCGCCATGTTCGGGCAGGTGCAGGTCGATGTACATGTTGTCGGCTACATCCCGGTAATAGCTCGCGGCCGGGGCGCCGACCGCGACGATCGGGTAGTCGCTGCCGAAATCTAGCTTGAACAGGGGCTTGCGGCCCTGCTGCTGGTGGCTGCCGACCACCATGCGCGTTATCGTGTCGACAATGCCGCTGGCCCTGCTCGACTTGCCCGTCAGGTCGAACTCGTTCAGGCCGACCTCGACCAGCAGGCGCTGGACGGTGGTGGTCACCAGGTCGTAAACCTGGCGGCAGGCGGTTTCGATGTCATCGCTGTCCCATTTACCGTAACCGTAAAGAAAGCGCATCTGTCGCATCCAGATGCGCGCCGACAGTTCGGCCGCGTACTTGTTCCAGTGCGAGTTGATGCCGAGCACGTGTACCGCGTCGGTCGGCGTGAAGCCACTGTAAATGGCAAGTCCGAGGCGCTTGAGCTTGGCCATGGCGCGCGCGTGGGTACGGTTTTCCTGCACGATGGAATCGAGCTCGACGGGCCTGTCGGAGAGCGCCTCCCAGGCCTCGAGCTCGGCCGCGTTGAGCTGTTTCAACAGCGCCGCGTTGTTCTCCAGACGCATCACGAAGCGATTGCTGCGCGCGCTGGCCATACCCTGTAGCTGCGCCTCGAGTTTCGGAATCACCTCGGGGTACATGTGCGCCAGCAGGCTGGTCGGCACCACGCGGCGCGGGCCTATCGACAGCCCCCTGTGGCCACCGAAACGGATCTCGCTGTCACCACCGAGGCCGATCGAATTGACGCGCACCGCCTCGACCATCGGTTTCCAGTCGCCGATATTGGCGCCATCGGCGCTGAGTTCCGGCTGGCCGTTGCTGACGATCGCGATATCGGTAGTGGTGCCGCCCATGTCGGCGACGATCGCGTTGTCGAGACCGGATAGCCGGCAGGCGCCGATGACGCTGGCGGCGGGTCCAGAAAGCACGGTACCGATCGGCTTTTCGATCGCGTTTTCGAGGCTCGCGAGCGATCCGTCCCCCTTGACCAGCATCAGCGGCGCATCGATTTCATGATGCGTCATGATTTTCTGTACCGACAGGATCAATTCCTTGATCGGCGGCACCATGCGCGCGTTCAGCGCCGCGGTCAGCGCGCGCCGCGGCGCACCGAGGCTCGACGCCAGTTCGTAACCACAGATAACCGGCATCCCGGTGAGTTCGGTAACCAGGCGCTTGAGGCGGTTCTCGTGGCTCGAGTTGCGCGTGCCGAACATGCTCGAAATGGCGAACGCCGAGACCTGCTCCTTGAGTCTTTCGATGGCTTCCTGCGCCGCGGCCTCGTCCAGCGGCTTGTGCTCGCGTCCCACGGCATCGAAACCGCCTTCCAGCCGCACCACGAACTGCGCCGGGAGTATCTCGAGCAACCCGCTCTGCTTGACCTGCTCCGAACTGTAGCCCGGCAGCAACACGCATACCGGGGCGCCGAGGTCCTCGACGACCGAATTGGTGGTCAGCGTGGTCGACAACGAAACCATGGTTACCTCGGCGAGCGCCTCGGCGGGCAACTTCGCAACCACGTCGCCGATGCCGAGGCTCAGGTCGAACCGCGTGGTCAGACTCTTCTCGGCATTGACGATCTTCTTGTTGTCATCGACCAGCACCGCGTCGGTAAAGGTACCGCCGGTGTCGATTCCAAGGCGTAACGACATCTCTAGCTCCCGCAATGTTGCGGACTATAGCTACACCTTCGACGCCAGTCTACGTCCGCTAGTTAACCATTTGCGACATCGCGTACAATGCCGCTTTTGCAGATTTGATTCGTATGTCAGATAGCTGTGTTTTACCCGGTTTCGATGCGACCGAGGCGGCCGCCATCGCCAAACGCCTGTTCGCGCTCGAAGGTCCTCTGCAGCAGCTCGACGGCGAACGCGACCTGAATTTTCTGATCGGCGACAAGGGCTCCCGCTACGTTTTCAAGATCGCCAATGTCGACGAGTCGCCGGCGCTGCTCGAATGCCAGCACCAGGTTTTCGAGCGGCTTGCCGAGGCGCGCGTTTTCCCCGAGGTCGCGACCGCGCGCGCATCGGTCAACGGGCAGCTGATCGAGACCGTTTACAGCAAGGCGGGACATGAACACGTCTGCCGTTTAATGCCGTATATCGAGGGGCGCATACTGGCGCAGGTCGACAATCCGTCGCCGGCACTGCTCGAGGATCTCGGCGGCCGCCTGGCGCGGCTGGACCAGGCGCTCGAATCCTTTGCGCACCCCGCGCTCGAGCGTCCGCTGCTGTGGAAGATGGACAACGCGCTGGACGTACTCGAGGCTTTCAAGCCGCTGCTAACGCCGCAGCCTCGACGCGACCTGGTCGAATTTTTCGAAGCCGGCTATCGCGAGCGCGTATTGCCCCGCCTGGGCTACCTGCGGCGCGCGGTGATTCACAATGACGCCAACCGCGCCAACGTGCTGGTCGACGATGCGGGCGCGCGCGTGGTCTCGATTATCGATTTCGGCGACATGGTCGAAAGCTGGCTCGTCGTCGAGCCGGCCGTCGCGGCGACCTACGCTATGCTCGATCGGGACGAACCGGTGCGCGTCGCCGCCCAGGTGCTGCGCGGGTATCATGCCGAGCTGCCCCTTGGCAGCGTCGAAATCGACCTCGCCCTCGATTTCATCTGCATGCGACTGTGCATGAGCGTCTGCATCAACACCCACCAGAGCGCGCTGGAACCCGACAACCGGTATTTACTGACCGATGTCGAATCGATCTGGCAGCTGCTCGGGATTTTGCGCGAAACCGATGCCGCGGAAGCGCGCGCGATCCTGGCTCCGGAATAGTACGAAACGGCTCTCGCGGGCACGGCGGTCCGCGCTACTCCAGCACTCTCTTGCGGTAGCTGGCGCGGTGAATGTCGAGAATTTCGACGCTGACGCTGGCAGCCTGCGGCAATCGCGGTTCGATCGCGGCAAGCACCGCCTCGCTGAGCATGGATTTCTGTGCATCGCTGCGCCCGTCGAGCAGGTGCACGGCGACGTGGACGAAGGAGTCCCGGATCTGTCCCGTGCGGTGATGCCGGTAGCCGATCGCGCGTGTCTTGATGTCGTACTCGGGGAACAATTCGGAACTCATCGCGCCGGCGTGCACCGCGGCGACGAGATCGTCGATCGCAATTTGCCCTGCAACATCGTCAGAATATTCTATAATTACATGTGGCATTGTTCTCTCCTAAAGAGGACAAATTGAAGGGGAACAGATTCTGCAACGGATCTGTTCCCTTTTTTTTGCCCGCTGCCCGGGGGATGCCGGTTCCCGACTGCCCGAAGGCCCCGGCGTCACCCCCACGCAAGCGGGGATCGCGGCGGTCCGACGTTTCGGTCGCGCCGGGGGCGCGTCCGGGATGACAAGCCAGTCGTTTTTTCCGACTTTTATCGTCGGAAAAAACGCCTGGCCTGTCACATGTTGGGATAAGCCGGCCCGCCGCCGCCTTCCGGCACGACCCAGTGGATATTCTGGCTCGGATCCTTGATATCGCAGGTCTTGCAATGCACGCAGTTTTGCGCGTTGATCTGCAGCGCCGGCTTGCCGTCGACCTGCACAATCTCGTAAACCCCGGCCGGGCAGTAACGCTGCTCGGGCGCGTCGTATTTCTCGAGATTCAGCGCTATCGGCACGCTGGCGTCGCGCAGCTGCAGGTGCGCCGGCTGGTTTTCTTCATGGTATGTCCCCGACAGGTATACCGAAGAATTGCGGTCGAAGCTGACCACCCCATCCGGTTTCGGGTACTCGATTTTCGGGTAATCGCTCTTGTGCCCTATCTGCTCGTGATCGGCGTGATGGCCCATGGTCCACGGCGCCTTGCCGCGGAAAATATAGGATTCGAGCGCCGCGTTGACGAGCCCCAGCCACAGCCCTTTATGAAACCCGGGACGGATATTGCGTACCTTGTGCAGTTCCTGCCACAGCCAGGATTGTTCGAGCTTTTCGGGATAGGCGGTGGCCTCGAGCGCAGCGCCCGGGTTTGCCTCGTCGTATTGCGCGGGCAACAGCTCGAACACGGCTTCGGCGGCGAGCATCGCCGACTTCATCGCGGTATGAGTGCCCTTGATTTTCGGCACGTTGAGAAATCCCGCGGTGTCGCCGATTAGCAAGCCGCCGGGGAAAGTCAGCTTCGGGATCGACTGCAATCCACCCTCGGAAATCGCGCGCGCGCCGTAGCAGATGCGCTTGCCGCCCTCGAATAGCGGGCGAATGACGGGGTGGTTCTTGAAGCGCTGGAATTCCTCGAAAGGGCTTAAGTGCGGATTGCGGTAGTCGAGGCCGATAACGAAACCGACCGCGACCTGGTTATTTTCGGCGTGATACAGAAAGGACCCGCCGTAGGTGTCGGACTTGAGCGGCCAGCCGATCGTGTGCAGCGCCGCGCCCTCGTCGTGCGCTTCGGGTTTGACTTCCCAGATTTCCTTGATGCCGATACCGTAGGTCTGCGGCTCCACGCCATCGCGCAGGTCGAACTTCCGCATCAGCTCGCCGGTCAGCGAACCACGGCAACCCTCGGCGAAAACGGTCTGACGGCCGATCAGCTCCACCCCCGGTTGGTAATTTTCGCCAGGCTTGCCGTCCTTGCCGATGCCCATGTCGCCGGTGGCGACGCCACGCACCGCGCCGCCGTCATCGTAAAGCACTTCGGCCGCGGCGAAACCGGGGAAAATCTCGACCCCCAGATCCTCGGCCTGCTCGGCGAGCCAGCGGCAGAGGTTGCCGAGGCTGATGATATAGTTGCCCTCGTTGTGCATCTGCGGCGGCGTCGGCATCGAGATCGAGCCTTTCGCGGTGAGGAATTTGAACGAATCGGATTTGACCGGCACGTGGAGCGGTGCGCCCTTTTCTTTCCAGTCCGGGATCAGTTCGTCGAGCGTGCGTGGTTCGATCACCGCGCCCGAGAGAATGTGGGCGCCAACCTCGGCGCCCTTTTCGAGGATGCAAATGGTCAGCTCGCGATCCTGCTCCCGCGCCAGTTGCGCGAGGCGGATGCCCATGGTCAGCCCCGACGGCCCGGCGCCGACGATGACCACGTCAAATTTCATTGCTTCTCTTTCCACGATTTTTCCCGGTTGGTTGTCAGGTAAGGCCGGCGAATTATAGATTAACCGGGAGCCGAATACACAGGACAGTGCGCACGATATACCGGGCGTTGCGGCAGTTCTTGTTGATAAACGACACCATTCGTTTCTCGCCGGGACGCGAACGCGCCATAAAAGCACCCGCCGCGAACAATGCGGCCCAACGCGCCCGGGCGTCGATTCGGCATCTGCGCGACCTGCCTGCAGCGCGGCCCATACCCGCAGGATACCAGCGCGGATTCCGCGACCCGGGACTTCGGGTCGCGCCCGGCATGGCGCCACGACAGGGTATCATCCCGCACCGGGTAAACCGGTAGCCAGGAAGGTTATTCCTTGCATTAATTCCGTTAAATATTAGTATGGGCGTAATTTATGCATAATTAGACACATTCAGACATGCAGGATTTCTCGGCCGCCTTCGGGTTGGCGTTCTCATTGATCATCGGCGCCGATGCCGACCTGATCGAGATCATCGCGCTGTCGTTGCGCGTCAGCATTTCCGCCGTGCTGCTGTCGGCGCTGATCGGATTTCCGCTCGGCGCGCTGATCGCGGTGGCGCGCTTTCCGGGCCGGCAGGTGGCCGCGGTCATACTGAATGCGCTGATGGGGTTGCCGCCGGTGGTGGTCGGGCTGCTGGTCTACATGGCTATATCGCGCGCGGGCCCGCTAGGCTGGATGAACCTGCTCTACACTCCCGCGGCGATGATCATCGCGCAAACGATCCTGGTCACCCCGATCATCGCCGCGCTGACGCGCCAGGTCGTCGAGGACATGCACAAGGAGTATGACGAGCAGTTCCGCTCGCTGTGTATCGCGCCGCAGCGAGTGATCGCGGCGCTGATCTGGGATTCCCGCTACAGCCTGTTGACCGTGACGCTGGCCGGTTTCGGCCGCGCCATCGCCGAGGTCGGCGCGGTGATCATCGTCGGCGGCAACATCGATCATTTAACCCGCGTCATGACGACCGCGATCGCGCTCGAAACCTCGAGAGGCGATCTCGCCCTGGCGCTGGCGCTGGGCATCATCCTGCTGATACTGGCGCTATCGGTGAACGCCGCCGTCTACGGCCTGCGCAGCAGCGCTCGTCGCCTGGCCTATGCCTGACGCGTCGACGCCGATGCCTGCCTCGTTATCGCTCCCGCTCGAGGTCGATGGCCTGTGCTACCGGGCTGGCCCGGACCTGCTGATCGAAAAGGTCAGCGTCACCATCGAGAACGCCGGCGTCAGCGTTATCATGGGCCCCAACGGTGCGGGCAAAAGCCTGTTTCTGCGCCTGATCCACGGCCTGCTCGGGCCGAGCGCGGGCGAAATTCGCTGGGCCGGCAGGCCGCTCGACCTGGAAACCCGGCGCAGACAGGCGCTAGTGTTTCAGAAACCGGTGCTGATGCGCCGCTCGGTCGCCGCGAACATCGACTTCGTGTTGAAACCGCAGGGCGGTCAGTACCGGCAACGTCGCGACCAGGTGTTGCACCAGGCCGGCTTATATCGGCTGCGCAACCAGGCCGCCCGGCTGCTTTCGGGGGGCGAGCAACAGCGGCTCGCGCTGGCGCGCGCGCTCGCTACCGACCCCGACGTGTTGCTACTGGACGAACCCTGCGCCAGCATCGATTCCGCCGCGACGCTGCGAATCGAAAACCTGCTGCGGCAAACGCGCGAGCGCGGCGTCAAGATCATCCTGGTCACGCACGACACCGGCCAGGCGCGGCGCCTTGCCGACGACATGCTGTTCATGCACAACGGCCGCCTGCTCGAATACCGCCCCGCCGCCGAGTTCTTCGCCGCGCCGTCGAGCGAGCAGGCGCGCGCTTTTCTCGACGGTAAAATCGTCATCTAAACCGGGTCATCCACGACCATGATACCAGGGAGTAATTCACCAAAAACATGTTAAAAAAGACACTCCTAACCGGCACGCTGTTCATGCTGGGCATGGCGACAGCCTGTTCCGCGGATGACTCGATTATCCTCCAGTCGACGACGTCGACGGCAAACTCCGGGCTTTACGATCACCTGCTGCCGATAATACGGAAAGATACCGGCATCACGGTCAACGTGGTCGCGGTCGGTACCGGGCAGGCGATCAAGAACGCTAAGAACTGCGATGGCGACGTGCTGCTGGTGCATGCGAAATCAGCGGAACAGAAATTTGTCCACGAGGGTTACGGCGTCGCGCGCCACGACATCATGTATAACGATTTCATCTTCGTCGGCCCGCCCGCCGACCCGGCCAGGATCGCGGGCGGCAAGTCCGCACTCGACGCGCTGAAACGCATCGCCGACGGCAAGTCGAAGTTCATGTCGCGCGGCGACAACTCGGGCACGCACAAGAAGGAAATGGCGTTGTGGAAGCAGGCCGGGACCGACCCGACGCAGAGCAGCGGCAGCTGGTATCTCGAAACCGGGTCGGGTATGGGCGCCACGCTCAACGCCGCGGTGGGCAGCGGCGCCTACACCATGACGGATCGCGCGACCTGGATCAGCTTCAGGAACAAGCAGGATTACAGCATTCTGGTCGAGGGCGACGATTCGCTATTCAACCAGTATGGAATCATCATGGTGAATCCCGACAGGTGCAGCCAGGTCAGGCGCGACGCGGCACAGGCTTTCATCGACTGGGTGTTATCGAACAAGGGCCAGGCCGCGATTGCGGCCTATCGGCCCGACGGGCAGCAACTTTTTTTCCCGAATGCCAACCGGGACTAGGCGCCGGGGAAGCGGCGATCTATTCGGCGCCGTTGAAGTGTATCCGGAACTGGTCGCCGATGTCGTATCCGGCCAGTACTCGCGCGTGTTCGCGAAACGCGGGGGTCTGGCAGAAGCGGATCAGCGCCTGCCAGGTCGGTTCGAACCAGGCGCGCCGGTCGACCAGTATGTCGAAGCGTTCATCGATCACCGGCACGAAACCGAGGCGATGTTGACCGGCCAGCATCGCAAGTCCGAAGGTGGCATCGGCGCGTCCCTCGACGACTTCGACGACCGCATCTACCTCGCTGCGCGCCTGCGGCGCCCAGTCGATGTCGTTCGTGTCGACCTGCTGGCGGCGCAGCAGCGCCTCGAGCAGGATCTGGCTGCCCGCCCCCGGCTGGCGTGGCACCATGGTCTTGCCGGCAAGGTCGGCTAGTCCCGTATATGCCTGCTCGGCGCCCGGCGCGACGATGATGCCGCGCGAACGCTTCGCCCATTCCGCCAGCACGACGCGGGCGGTCGCGAAATGCGAATCCACTCGGACATTGTTCCAGCTGTCTGATTCGACGTCGTAAAGATGCATGCCGGCAGCGATGCCCTCGCCGTTGGCAAAGCGCTCGATGCCGTCCAGGCTGCTGTCGAAATAAGTGGCCAGGCCACACTGCGAGGCGCGCAGCGCCCATTCCAGCAGCGGGTCGTGACTGCCGAGGATAACCTGCGGCCGCGGCGCGAGCGCGGCGGGTTGAGAGACGTTGCTGGCCAGCCAGTCGTCGATCGCCTTGCGCGGAAACAACAGCTTGCCGGTGGCGCGCGAACAGGGTACCGCGCCGGACGCGACCAGGTCGTAGACCTTGCGCTCCTTGATCCGCAGCAGCGCGGCAAGTTCTCTGGTAGTCAGGTATTCGGTCAATGAAAGTCAGCACTGGAAGCGTCGGTTGAATCTATCATAACCGCGCCAGCCACGACAGCAAGCTCCCGGCCCGACTCTCGCCCGGACAGCGGCAAAGATGCGGGACCCAATACTCAACTCTACGAGTTAAGTATTGGGTCCCCTTATTAGTTAAGCCCCTCGATCGATTCGCGATGCCTGAAGGTTATGACCAGCACGTCGCGGTAGGCTTCCGCGCCGGGATCGAGCTGGGTGATCGGCGTAACGCCGTGATGAACCCGGCG
>Ga0224497_10000685_pt1 | contig 23117 bp, 19 predicted proteins | sample SF_Jul11_sed_USG_4_FD_167970 | JGI IMG/M metagenome (GOLD analysis project Ga0224497, IMG submission 167970) | Sediment microbial communities from San Francisco Bay, California, United States - SF_Jul11_sed_USGS_13 | ecosystem: Environmental > Aquatic > Marine > Sediment | place: USA...
AGCGTGACCTGTCCTCCCTGCGCTTCGCCACCTCGGCCGGGGAGGCGCTGCCGGTGTCGCTCTACCACCGCTGGAAGGAGCTCTTCGGCGTCGAGCTCCTGGACGGCCTCGGCACCGCCGAGATGTGGCATATCTTCGTGACGAATCGCCCGGACGACGTCAGGCCCGGGACCCTCGGGCGGGTGGTCGACGGCTTCGAGATCCGGGTCCGGGACGACGACGGCAACGACGTTCCCGCCGGCCAGCCGGGCAAGTTGTGGGTCCGCGGCGGTTCGCGCGCCATCGGCTACTGGCGCGACATGCCGCGCTGCCAGGAGGCCTTCCGCGGCGCCTGGTTCGTGGGCGGCGATCTCGTCAGCCGCGACGCGGCCGGCTACGTCACCTACTGCGGCCGCGGGGACGACGTGCTCAAGGTCGGCGGCAAATGGCTGGCCCCCCAGGAGGTCGAGAGCTGCCTCGCGCGGCACCCGGCGGTGCGCGAATGCGCCGTCGTCGGCGTCGAGAGCGCCGCGGGCCTGACCAAGCCCTACGCCTTCGTCGTCGCCGCGCCGCCGCCGCCCCCGCCCGGCGAGCTCGAGGAGGCCCTGAAGCGGCACGTGCTGGACCAGCTGGAGGCGTACAAGCACCCGCGGCGCGTGATCGTCGTCTCGGAGCTGCCGCGCACCCACCTCGGCAAGATCGACCGCGGCGCCCTCAAGCGGCTGGCGCCCGCGGACTCGCCCGCGGAATAGAACCCGGAAGGCCGCGCATTCGTAACCGTGACGACATGAGACCTCTCCAGGCCGCCGGCCTCGTCCTGCTGCTCGCTCTCGCCCTCGCCCCGCCGGCCGCCGCGGCGGGACCCGCGCCGGCTCTCGAGTTCGAGGCCACCGCGCTCGACGGCTCGCCGTTCTCGGGCCGGAGCCTGGCCGGAAAGGCGGTGCTCCTCGACTTCTGGGGCACCTGGTGCGCGCCCTGCGTGCAGGCGTTTCCCAAGCTGCAGCGGCTGCACGAGGACTACGGCGACCGGCTGAGCGTCGTCGGCCTGGCGTACTACTCGGGCGAGCCGGAGGACATCGCGGCGACCGCCGCCGAGCACGGGCTCGGGTACACGATCCTCGCCGGAAACGAGGAGACGCTCGAGATGTTCGACGTCTTCGCCTTCCCGAGCTACGTGCTGATCTCGGCCGCCGGCGAGGTCGTCTTCAGCCGCGCCGGCCAGGTGAGCGACCTCTACGAGCAGGTCGCGGCCCACCTCGGGCGCTGAGCCCGAGCCGCCCCCCGGCCGGCCGGCGCCGCTACCCCGCCGTGCCGGCCGCGGCCGCGATTGCCGCCGCCAGCTTCGCGGGCTCGTCGGTGCCAATCCGCAGGCTGCGCCCGCCCGTGAGCTCGAGCTCGACGGCGTCGAGGCCGGAGACGTTGTAGAGCCAGCCGTGCGGCGTGTAGCGGATGCCCCAGCCGTACCACCAGGAGTTGCGCACCGGCCGGACCCCGTGCACCGAGGCCAGGCGCACGGTCTTGCGGGGCCAGCCCGGCCCGAAGGCGGCGACGATCTTCTCCTCGTCGATCGTGACCGTCAGCGACCCGAAGAGCCAGCCGATGACGAGCAGGACCGCGGCGGTGGCCAGCGGGATCCAGCGCAGGATCACCCGCGAGTCCGGGGGCGCCTCCCCGCTCATGAGCTTCGTCACGGAGAAGATGAAGACGGCGGCGACGATCATCGTGAGCCACAGGAAGAACCCGGGCTGCCTGTGGCTGTAGCTGATCATCGCGTCCCTCCCTGTCGCCTACGAGCGCCGCCGCCGGGCCATTCCGTCGCGCGCCCCAAGGGCGGCGCCGCCGCTCACTCCTTCGGCGGCCGCGGCTTGCCCGCCTGGTACTGGCCGGGCCACCAGTGGTCCCACTGGCCGTAGCGCTCGGCCGCGTCGAGGGTCAGGTAGGGGTGGCGCAGGTGGGGGCGGGCCATGACCGCCAGATCGGCCCGGCCGGCGGCGAGCACGGTGTTGGCGTGATCGGCGCCCAGGAGCGCCCCCACCGCGGCGACCGGGATCCCCGCCTCGTGGCGGATCTTCTCCGCGAACGGCACCTGGTACATGCGGCCGTACTCGATCCGGGAGTCCGGCACGTTGCCGCCCGAGGAGACGTCGATGAGGTCGCACCCCGCCGCCTTGAGCAGCCGCGCCATCGCCACGGCCTCCTCCGGCGTCGTCCCCGAGCCGTCGGGCATCCAGTCGCTGGCCGAGACGCGCACGAGCATCGGCTTCGCTGCCGGCCAGGCTGCCCGCATGGCCGCGAACACCTCGAGCGGATAGCGCATCCGGTTCTCGAGGCTGCCCCCGTACTCGTCGTCGCGGCGGTTCGCGAGCGGCGAGATGAAGCTCGACAGCAGGTAGCCGTGCGCCATGTGCACCTCGACGAGATCGAAGCCCGCCGCCTCCGCGCCGATGGTGGCCGCCACGAAGGCGTCCCGCACTCGCTCCATGTCGTCGCGGCTCATCGCCCGCGGCGGCGGCCAGCCCTCCCGGAACGGCAGGGCCGACGGCGCCAGCGTCGTCCAGCCGCCGCGCTCCGGGGTGAGCGGGACGTCGTCCCCTTCCCACGGATGGAAGGTCGAGCCCTTGCGCCCGGCGTGGGCGAGCTGGATCCCGATCCGAGCCGGCGTGTGGCGGTGGACGTAGTCGACGATCCGGCCCCAGGCCGCGACGTGCGCGTCGTCGTACATCCCGGCGCAGGCACGCGTGATCCGCCCTTCCGGCGAGACGTCGGTCATCTCCGTCAGCACGAGCCCGGCGCCGCCCACGGCGCGGCTGCCGAGGTGCACCAGGTGCCAGTCGCCGACGACGCCGTCCTCGGCCGAGTACTGGCACATCGGGCTGACGACGATGCGATTGGCCAGCTCGAGCTCGCGCAGCCGGTAGGGGGTGAACGCCGGCGGCCGCGCGCCGCCGCCGGGTCCGGGTGGCGCCCCCGCGGCTCGCGCGAAGACCTCGTCGACCCTGGCGACGAGCTCCGGGTCGCGGCGCGCGAGGTTGTCGTAGGTGATGCGCTTCGAGCGCGTCATGAGGTTGAAGGCGAAGGTCACGGGGTCCTGCTCGAGGTACCGGGCCGAGTTCTCGAACCACTCGAGGCTGGTCTGGGCCGCCTTCTGGAACTTGAGGACGTCCACCCAGCGGGCCTCCTGGTAGGCGGCGAGCACCGCCCCGACGTCCCCGCCGCCGAGCCGCCCGAACGTCTCGACGAGGGCCATCACGTCCTCCATGGCCATCTTCGTCCCCGAGCCGATCGAGAAGTGCGCCGTGTGCGCGGCGTCTCCCACGAGGACGACGTTCTCGTGGACCCAGCTCTCGCACCGCACCGTGGGAAAGGTGCGCCACAGCGAGCGGTTGGGCAGGAGGCGGTGGCCGCCGAGATCGTCGGCAAACAGCGCCTCGCAGAAGGCGACGGTCTCCTCTTCGTCCGCCGTTTCGAGCCCGGCACGCCGCCAGACCTCCTCCCGGCACTCGACGATCCAGGTGGAAAGCCTCGCCGCGAAGGGATAGGCATGGACCTGGAAGAGGCCGTGCTCGCTCTGCTTGAAGATGAAGGTGAAGGCGGAGAGCGGCTTGTCGGTGCCGAGCCAGGTGAACTTGCAGAGCCGCCAGTCGAGGCTGGGGCGGAAGTGCTCCGCGAGCGCGGCGCGCGCGAACGAGTTGACGCCGTCCGCGGCGAGCACGAGGTCGGCGTCGCGCACCTCGTCGAGCGCGCGGATCTCGCGCTCGAACTCGAGCTCGACCCCCAGCTGCCGGCAGCGCCGCTGGAGGATGAGGAGCAGCTCCTGGCGCCCGAGGGCGGCGAAGCCGTGACCTCGCGACACCACCTTCTCGCCGCCGAACCAGGTCTCGATGTCGCGCCAGTACTTGAAGCGGGCCGTGATCTCGGCGTAGCTCTCGCGGTCCGCCGCCTCGAAGTTCTCGAGCGTCTCGTCCGAGAAGACGACGCCCCACCCAAAGGTGTCGTCGGGCCGGTTGCGCTCGAAGACGCGAATGGCCGCGTCCGGGAACGCCTTCTTCATGAGGATCCCGAAGTAGAGGCCGGCCGGTCCGCCGCCGAGGCAGTGGATCTTCATGGCCCGGCCTTCATGGCCCGGCCTTCATGGGCCCGCGGGCGCGGCCCACGCCGCCAGCCGATCCCGATTCTCGCAGACGACGAGCAGGTTCAGGGGACGGTCCTTCGCGAGGATGCGGCGGAACGGCACGTAGCAGTGCGGCACCCGCGCCAGCTCCGCGAACTCCTCGAAGGAGTGGTGGATGGTGAACGCGGCGAGGCCGCCGGGAGCCATGAGGCCGCGCACCTCGGTCCAGAAGTCGGCCAGCGACCAGTGGAAGCCGACCCCGTAGAACGAGTAGACGAGGTCGTAGGGACCGGGCAGGCGGTCCAGCCGGAAGTCGAGAGCGGCGGCGTCGAACAGGCGGTAGTTGCCCACGCCGTTGTAATCGAGGACGCGGCGCAGCTGCTTCAGATCGCCGCAGAACGAGCTCTCGGAGCGCGGTGCTCCGATCGGGTACTTCCGAGCCACGCCGTCGCTCTCGTAGAGATCGAACCTCGCCTTCGTCCAGCCCAGCCGTTTGCTCAGGAAGACGACGGAGCGACCCATTCCCGGACCGATCTCGAGAATGCGCTCGGGCTCCTCCAGATCGTCGAGGACCGGACTCAGCGCCTCGTACTCCGCCCAGCTCGAGCCGTTCTGCGACAGCTCCCACACCCGCCGCGAGGTCTCGTCGGCACGGAGCGAGAACTGGGGCGTGATGGCCTTGACGGCCCGGATCAGATCGTCGTCGAGCGGCGGCGAGCGGAAATAGAGCTCCTTGCCGGCCAGCGCCGCCGACAGCTCGTCCACGCGGTGGCCGAGCCCGAAGCGCTTGGCCAGCTCCGTGCGCAGCCGGACCCAGAGCTGGCGCGGCCCCGGCAGGCCCGCCGCCCGCCGCCGCGGCTCCCAGCGAGCGACCGGGAGCGCGCCCTTGTCGAATCGGTTCTCCACCCCGCGCCGAGTATAGACCCGGCCCGGGAAAGCGGGAGCGGCCGCCGGCTAGCTCTCGTCCCAGTCGGGGGCGACGAGCCGGCGCCGGCCGTCGGTCGAAAGCTGGACGCCGGGCTCGTCCAGGGCCTCGCGGTCCCACAGCTGGCAGGTCACCTGCTTGTGGCTCTGGTCCAGCCCCTCGCAGTAGTTCGTGTAGACGCAGCGCCGGATCTCCGCGCCGCGGCCGCGGCGCATCTTCGCGAACCAGTCCGGGTCGGCGAGGCTCTGGCGGGCCGCCGCCACGATGTCCGCCTTCCCCGCCCGGAGCAGCTCCTCCGCCTGGTCGAAGCCGTGGATCCCGCCGGCCACCACGACGGGCGTCGCCAGGCCGGCCGCCCGCACCGCGGCGCGGATCCGGGCCGTGGGCTCCACGTTGCGGCCGAAGGGACCGCGGGCGTCCGAGACGGCCGTCGGCATGCACTCGTAGCCGCTCGGCCCCGTGTACGGGTAGGCGGCGCGCCCGACCCGCGGCTGGCGGGCGTCCTCGAACTTGCCGCCGCGCGAGAGCGACAGGAAGTCCATGCCGGCCCGCGCCAGCTCGACGCCGAAGTACTCGCCGTCCTCCACCCCGCTGCCGCCCGCGATGCACTCCTCCGCGAGGTACCGGCAGCCGACGGCGAAGTCGCTCCCGACCCGGCCGCGGACCGCCCGCAGGACCTCGCGGAGCAGCCTCACGCGCCCCTCCCGCGACCCGCCGTAGCCGTCCGCGCGGGTGTTGAGCGCCGAGAGGAAGGAGGCCATGGTGTAGGCGTGGGCGAAGTGGAGCTCGACGCCGTCGAAGCCCGCCTCGCGGGCGCGGCCGGCGGCCGCGGCGAACAGGCCGGGCAGCACCCGCGGGAGCTCGCGGATGTGGGGCTTCTCCATGTCCGTCACCCGCTCCCGGGCGCCGAAGCGCAACGCCTCGAGCTCGCGCTCGTCGAGCACCGACTCCAGCGCCTCGGGGGTCAGGCCGGCCAGGAGCCGCCGCACCTCGCTCTCGTCATCGACGCCCAGCGCGGCGCGGTGGCGGTCCGTGATCTCGAGGTAGCGCCCGAAGTACTTCTCCGGCGCCGGGCGGCGGCGGATGGCGAGGAAATCGATGATCTGGATGAGGAGCCGGGTGCGCCCGCCGCTCGCCCGGCGCACCGTGGCGGCCAGCTCGCGCAGCCCGGGGACGAAGCGGTCGTGGCCGATCCGCAGCAGGGGGCCGCTCGGGACGTCGCGAATGCCGGTGGCCTCCACGACGAGCGCGCCCGGGCGGCCGCGCGCGAAGCGCTCGTACCAGGCGAGGATCTCGGGGGTGACGAAACCGTCCCCGGTGGCCCGCCACGGCACCATGGCCGGCACCCAGGTGCGCTCCGCGAGCGCCAGCGGGCCGTGCCGGAGCGGCGAGAAGAGCATCGCCGCGGCCGCCTCCCGCGCCGTCGGCCAGCGCACCTCCGGGATCGGGTGCCGGATGCGCTGCGGCGGCTTCCACATGGCGCCGGTCCGCGGGCTACTCCGGCAGGCGGCGGGCGATGACCAGGCGCTGGATGTCGCTCGGCCCCTCGTAGATCCGCAGCGCCCGCACGGAGCGATAGAGGTGATCGACCGGATGCGCGGCCAGGACGCCGCGCCCGCCGAGGATCTGCACCGCGGCGTCGACGACGCGCTGCGCGGTCTCCGTCGCCTGGAGCTTGGCCATCGCCGAGCGGTAGGTGACCTCGCTGCCCCCGCGATCGACCTCCCAGGCCGCGCGATACGTCATGAGCCGCGCCGACTCGAGGCCGGTCGCCATGTCGGCGAGGCTCGCCTGCACGAGCTGGAAGTCGGCCAGCGCGCGGCCGAACTGGCGGCGCTCGGCGGCGTGGGCCCGCGCCTCGGCGAGCGCGCGCGCGGCCATCCCGCACGCCGCCGCCGCCACCGTGGCGCGCAGCCGGTCCAGGATCCGCATGCCGAGCTTGAAGCCCTCGCCCGGCGCGCCGAGGCGCTGAGCGTCCGGCACCCGGCAGCCGGCGAGCTCGATCTCGCCCAGGGGGTGGGGCGCGGCGAGCACCTGGGGACCGACGAAGCGCAGTCCGGGGTGGTCGGCCGCGACGAGGAAGCACGACAGCCCGCGGGTCCCCGCCTCCGGATCGCTGGTCGCGAAGACCGCGTAGAGGTCCGCGATGCCGGCGTTCGAGAGGAGCCACTTGCGGCCGTCGAGCACCCAGGAGTCGCCGTCGCGCAGGGCCCGCGTGCGGATCGAGCCGACGTCCGAGCCCGCCTCCGGCTCGGTCATCGCGAACGCGGTCATAACCTCCCCGCGGGCGATCCGCGGCAGCCACTCGCGCTTGAGCTCGTCGCTGCCGCCGTCGGCGAGGGGCCCGCTGCCCAGCGCCTGCAGGGCGAAGATCGCGTCGGCGAGCGGCGACGCGAAGGCCAGGGCCTCGCGCACCAGGCAGCAGGCTCGCAGGCCGGCCCCACGGAGGGCGCCGCCGTGCTCGGCGGGCACGGCGTAGGCCGCCCAGCCGCCCGCCCCGAGGCGGTCGAGCACGGCGCGGCCCTGCTCGCGGGCCGCCGCGTCGTCCGCCGGCGCCCCCAGGGGGGCGATCTGCTCGCGCACGAAGCCGTCGAGCTCGGCCGCGAGGCCGAGGTGGTCGTCGTCGAGGAGCGGCCGGATGGTCCGGGGGTCGGGCATGGATGCGGGCGGCACCGGCCTCAGGAGCGGTCGAACTCGGGCGGGCGCTTCTCCCGGAACGCCTCGTAGGCGGCGCGGAAGTTGGGGTCCTGCATGCAGGCGGCCTGGATCTCCACCTCGGCGGCCATGGCCGACTCGAGGTCCATCGCGGCCTCGCGCAGGACCATCTTCTTGGTGATCTCGAGACCGAAGGCGGGGCCTCGCGCCAGGGCTTCGGCCCAGCGCCGCGCCTCGGCCGCGAGCTCGCCGGCGGCGACCACGCGGTTGTAGAGCCCGATCCGCGCCGCCTCGTCCGCCGCCAGGAAGTCGCCGGTCATCAGCAGCTCCATCGCCCGGCCCATGCCGACGATGCGCGGCAGCAGCCAGGTGGCCCCCATGTCGGCCCCGGAGAGCCCGACCTTGGTGAAGAGGAAGGCGATGCGCGCCGTCTCCGCGGCGATGCGCACGTCGCACGCCGTGGCGATGACGGCGCCGGCGCCGGCCACCGTGCCGTTGAGGCCGCCGACGATCGGATGCCGGCAGCGCAGCATCGCGAGGATCACGTCGCCGGTCCCGCGGGTGAACTCGAGCAGCCCGCGGTAGTCACGCGCGAGGAGCGGACCGATGATGTCCTCGACGTCGCCCCCCGAGCAGAAGGCCTTGCCCGCGCCGGTCAGCAGGATCGAGCGCACCCCCGGCTCCGTGTCGAGGGCCCGCAGGACGTCGCGCAGCTCGCGGTAGACCTCGAAGGTCAGGGCGTTGTAGCGCTGCGGGCGGTCGAAGGTGATCGTCGCGACACCCGTTTCCGCGTCGTGCTCGTAGCGAAAGCTCTGCGGCGCGATGGCCATCTCACTTCCCCCGCGGCGCCAGCACCGCCGTCGCCTCGATCTCGACCTTCGCTCCGGCTTCGAGGAGTCCCGCGACCTCGACCAGCGCCATCGCCGGGAAGTGGCGCCCGAGGACCCGCCGGTAGGCGGCCCCCACCGCCGGCAGCTGCGCCGCGTAGTCCCCCCGGTCGACGACGTAGATCGTCAGCCGTCCGAGGTCGGCGCCCGATCCCCCCGCCGCCTCGACGACCGCCACGACGTTGCGCAGCGCCTGCTCGAACTGCTCCACGAACGACTCGCCGGCCAGCTGCTGCCGCCCGTCCCAGCCGACCTGGCCGGCCACGAAGAGCACCCGGCCACCCTCCGGCGCCAGCATGCCGTTGTTGTAGCCCCGCGGCGCCCCCAGCGCCTCCGGGTTGACGATCTCGAAGCGGCTCACGCCTGCACCGACCCGCCGTCGAGAACCAGGCACTGGGCGTTGACGCCCGCGGCGCGCGGATCGCACAAGGTCGAGACGAGAAACGCCACCTCCACCGCGGTGTAGATCCGCCCCTGCGGCGACTGCTGGCGCAGGGTGTCGCGCGCCGCCTCGCGGCCGAGCCCGGTCTTCCCGGCGATGTTCGCCACGGCGCTCGCCGTGAGCGCGGTGTCGACGTAGCCCGGACAGACGGCGTTGACCGTCACCCCCGTCGCCGCGTACTCGATGGCCACGGCCCGCGTGAACCCGACGACCGCGTGCTTGCTGGCCACGTAGGCCGAGATGTACGGCGCCCCCATCCGCCCCGCGATCGACGCCACGTTGACCACCCTGCCCCAGCCGCGCTCCGCCATCGCGGGAAGGAACGCCCGGGTGCACAGGAACGTGCCCCTCACGTTGACGGCAAAGAGCCGCTCCCACTGCTCGAGGCTGGTCTTCTCGAGGCGCGCGGAGAAGGCGAAGCCGGCGTTGTTGACCAGAATGTCGACCTGCCCGAGCAGCTCGGTCGCCCGCTCGCAGAGCGCCCGCACCTGCTCGCGATCGCTCACGTCCGCCGCCACCGCGTGCGCCGTCCCCCCGCGCTCGCGCAGCGCCGCGGCCGTCCCCTCGATCTCCCCCTCCGACCGCGCGCTCACCACCACCCCGGCGCCCGCCTCGACCAGCGCCCGCGCCACCGCCGCCCCGATCCCGCGCCCCCCGCCAGTGACGACGGCCTTCTTGCCTTCGAGCATCCCGCAAAGTTAGAGGCGGGTCGCTGCGGTGTCAAGGACACCCGAGAAGTCGGTGCAACGACGATGCCTCGTTGGACTCGGAGGGGGGATCAGGCGGTCGTGCGCCAGGTCGTGAAAAGACTTCTGGGTAAAGGAAAAGAGCGGCAGGTCCTCAGCCTCGCCGCAACAGCGGAGTGATGCGACCGCTCCCCCGGATGCCCTCTCCTGATCCTGGGCGGCGGTCCGCTGGACATGAAGGCGGATCCCGCCGGGATTCTCCCGTTCTTTTCCTTTACCCAGAAGTCTTTTCACGACCTCACGCGCCACCACCAAGGACCAGCTCGAAACATCGCCGCCTGGTAACGCAACTCGCAGTTTCGCCTTCGCCCCGCGAACGGCACGGCTGCGGCGGTGAACGCTCAGGAGGCGAGGCCGGAGGAGAGCATCTGGAGGACGGAGTCTTCGAGGATCGCGCCGAGCTCGGAGATGGTGTCGCGGCCTTCGCCGGGGGTGGCGTCGGCGGGGGCGCCGAAGTAGGCGTCGGGGCCGCCGGCTTCGCGGAAGGTCTTCTTGCCTTCGCGGATCGCCGCCGCCAGGGAGCGGGGGTTGGGGGGCAGGGTGCGGCGGATGGCGCCGCGCACGAGGTCGGGGCGCTCGGCGAGGACGACCGAGGTCTCGTAGCAGCCGGCGTGGCAGGCGCCGGACTTGAACTCCTCGCCGAGGCGCAGCGCCCAGGGCTTCAAGGTCAGGTCCGGGAACGCCACGAGCACTCCGCGCTCCGCCAGCTCCTCGGCCGCCGAGTGCAGGGAGCCGAGGTGGGCCGGGTCGAGATGGGCGTTGGCGAGCGCCAGGCAGGCCACCCGCGGCGCGAGCGACCAGCCGATGTCGCGGATCATCGCCGCCACGGTCTCCGGATGCACCGAGACCGTGCCCGCGAACTCGCGGGCAAAAGGCGCCGCCGCGTAGTCGAGGGTCGGCAGGACCAGCGCCTGCAGCCCGCGGTCCTCGAGGCGCCGCGCCGCCTCCTGGGCCATGGCCTCCGCGATCAGGCCGTCGGTGACGAGCGGCAGGTGCGGTCCGTGCGCCTCCACGGCGCCGAGCGGCAGGATCGCCACGAGCCGGTCGCGGGCGCGGCCCGCGACCTCGCGATAGGTCTTCTCGCCCCACAGCCTGCCCATGGCCCGCGAAGGCTACCACCGCGCGGCCCCCGCCCGGAGCCCGCCTCGCGCGGCCTCCGAAACCCCGTGCGGTGGTATGATGAGTGGCTACCCCCGCGGAGGATCCCCGACCATGAGCCCGTCCCGAGTTTCCACAGCCCTGGTGTACCTCGCCCTTCTCGCCGGCGCGTCGAGCGAGGCCGCCCGCGGGTGTCTCCTCGCCGAGCGGCTGCGCGTCGTCGCGCCGCACCTCAGCGAGGAGGAGGTGCTCGCGCTGGCGCACGGCAACATGAACCGCGAGGTGATCCCCTACGCGCTCGAGGCCGCCGTGGCCTGCACCGACGGCACGGCCGACATCTTCCCCTGCGATGCGGTCGACCTGCTCTCCTTCCTTCCCCTGTCCGCCATCGGCGGCGGCTCGGGCAACGACCTGTGGGGCTGGCAGGACCCCGTCACCGGCACGGAGTACGCCCTCGTCGGCCGCAGCAACGGCACCGCGTTCGTCGACCTGAGCGACCCGGAGAACCCCGTCTACGTGGGCAATCTGCCGACCCACACGGGGAACAGCTCGTGGCGCGACATCAAGGTGTACGCCGACCACGCCTTCGTCGTGTCCGACAGCAACTCGAACCACGGCGTGCAGGTCTTCGATCTCACCCAGCTGCGGGCGGTGACGAACCCTCCCGTGACGTTCCCGGAGACGGCCCACTACCCCGGCTTCGGCAGCGCCCACAACATCGCGATCAACGAGGACACCGGCTTCGCCTACGCCATCGGCTCCGGCACCTGCAACGGTGGACCGCACATGATCGACGTCTCGACGCCGACGAGCCCCGCGGGCGTCGGCTGCGTCGGCTCGGACGGCTACACCCACGACACCCAGTGCGTCGTCTACCACGGCCCGGACGCCGAGCACGTGGGACGGGAGATCTGCTTCAACTCCAACGAGGACACGGTGACCATCGTCGACGTCACGGACAAGGCCAACCCGGTCCAGCTCTCCCGCAACGGCTACACCGACCACGGCTACACCCACCAGGGCTGGCTGACGGCGGACCATCGCCACTTCATTCACGACGACGAGCTCGACGAGATCTTCAACGGGCACATGACCCGGACCTACACCTGGGACGTCTCCGACCTCGACCAGCCGGTCCTGGCGGGCTTCTGGGACGGCGAGGCCGACTCGATCGACCACAACCAGTACATCAAGGGCGAGTACACCTACCAGGCCAACTACACCCGCGGCCTGCGGATCCTGAGGCTTCTCGACCCGAGCACCGGCTCGCTCGAGGAAGCCGCCTTCTTCGACACCTTCCCGGAGAGCGACGCGCAGGACTTCTCGGGCGCCTGGAGCACCTATCCGTTCTTCGCGAGCGGCATCGTCCTGGTGAGCGACATCTCGCGGGGCCTCTTCGTCTTGCGGCCGCTCGTCGGCCCCCTCTTCGAAGACGGCTTCGAGAGCGGCGACACCTCGGCCTGGGACCTCCAGGTGCCGCTCTTCTGAGGCCGGAGCGCGTCGGCGGCCGGCGCGGCGCCGCGAGCCTCCCCGCCTTGCAGGGCGCAGGCCCGGCCCTTAGCATGCGCTCATGCCCTTCGATCCCGCCGGCGGCAAGCCCCTGACCTACAGCAGCTACCTCAAGGTCGACGAGCTGCTGGCGCTCCAGGTCCCCCTGTCGGACGGGCCGGAGCACGACGAGATGCTCTTCATCGTCATCCACCAGGTCTACGAGCTGTGGTTCCGGCAGGTGATCCACGAGCTCGAGGAGCTGCGCGCCCGACTGACGGCCGGGCCCTCGGCTCCCGCCCTGGCGACGCTCAAGCGCATCCTCACGATCTTGAAGACCCTGGTGGCCCAGGTCGACGTCGTCGAGACGATCACCCCGGTCTCCTTCAGCTCCTTCCGCGACCGGCTGGAGACCGCCAGCGGCTTCCAGTCCGCCCAGTTCCGCGAGGTCGAGATCCTGCTCGGGGCTCGCGACCGGCGGATCGTCGACCACCACCCGGCGGGCAGCGCCGGCCGGCTGCGCCTCGAGCGGCGCCTCGCGGAGCCCGCGATCTGGGACGCCTTCCTCCATTACCTCCGCCGTCACGGCCACGCCGTCCCCCGGGACCTGCTCGACCGCGACGTCCGCGAGCCGGCTCCGCCCTCGCCGGAGGTGCAGGCGATCCTCCTCGCGGTATACCGCGAGCACCCGGTCCAGAGCATGATCTGCGAGCGGCTCCTCGATCTCGACGAGGGCCTGCAGGAGTGGCGCTACCGCCACGTGAAGATGGTCGAGCGGACGATCGGCACGAAGAGGGGGACGGGCGGCTCGTCCGGGGCCGAGTACTTGAAGACGACCCTCTTCCGCCCCGTCTTCCCCGACCTCTGGGCGATCCGGTCGCAGCTGTGACCTACCGCGCCGCCGACCTTCTCGGCGAGGTCAATCCCCTCGCCGAGCACTACGGGCACTTCCGGGTCCGCGAGCGGACGCTCTTGTCCGGCCACTCGCACCAGGCCTGGCCCGACTGCGGCCTCGAAGCGCAGCAGCGGGCTTGGCTCGACGCGGCGGAGCACGTGGACGACAAGTGGGAGCGGGCCTTCGCGGCGGCCGGCAAGATCCGCGCCGGCTACCGCCGCCTGCTCGACGATCCGAGCGGTCTCTACTCGCTGGCGGCGAGCACCCACGACCTGATGGTGAAGCTCCTGTCGGCCCTGCCGCTGGCCGCGCGGCCGCGCTTCGTGACGACGGACGGCGAGTTCCACTCGATGCGGCGGCAGTTCGATCGCCTGGCGGAAGAGGGGATCGAGATCGTCCGGGTGCCGGCCCTGCCCGCCGCGACGGTCGGGGAGCGGCTCGCGGCCGCGGTCGACGAGCGGACGGCGGCGGTCTTCACCTCGACCGTCTTCTTCGGCAACGCGCATCTCGCCGGCGACCTGACGCCGGCCGCCGCGGCCTGCCGGCGGCACGGCGCGATCCTCGTCCTCGACGTCTACCATCAGCTCAACGCCGTGCCCTTCTCGCTGGCGGACCGCGACCTGCTCGACGCGTACGTCACGAGCGCCGGCTACAAGTACTGCCAGCTCGGCGAAGGCAACGCCTTCCTGCGCTTCCCCGCGGACTGCCGGCTGCGGCCCGTCGCCACCGGCTGGTTCGCCGAGTTCGGGAGCCTCACGGCGCCGCAGCCCGGCGGCCGGGTCGGCTACAGCGTGGCCGACGACCGGTTCGGCGGCGCAACCTACGATCCGACGAGCCACTACCGGGGCGCGGCCGTGTTCGACTTCTTCGCCGCCCATGGGCTCGATGCGCAGCTGCTCCGCACGGTGAGCCAGGCGCAGGTCGGCCTGCTGTGCGAGGACTTCGACGCGCTCGACCTCGACCCGCAATGGATCCGCCGCGACCGCTCGGTAGGGCTCGCGCAGCTCGGCGGCTTCCTGGCGCTCACGTCTCCCTGGGCCGGTGCGCTGTGCCGCCGCCTGAAGACCCGCGGCGTGTGGAGCGACTACCGCGACCGCGTGCTGCGACTCGGGCCCGCCCCCTACCTGAGCGGCCGGCAGATCCGCGACGCGGTGCGGGCGCTCGGCGAGGTCGTTCGCGAGGTCGCCGCCGAAGCGGGTTGACGGGCGCCCGCGACGAGCGCGGGAGAAGGTCAGCGCGCGGTTGCCGCTTCAGTCGATCCGGCGGCGGGTGCCCCGCCCGTGCTTGCGATCGCTGCCGTGCCTGCCGTGCCCGTGGGGCCGTGCCCGCCGCTTGGCGGCGTACTCGTCGGCCCCCTGGGACTTCCAGGACCTATCGTCCTCCTGGTCCGGAAGCACGAGCTCGAGCGGGGTCGGCTCGAACCGGGCTCGTCCCGCCGGCGCGCCCGGCGGCCGGCTCGGGCCCGGGCGGCGCCCCTTCTCCTCGGCCGGGCTCAAGCGGATCTTGCGGCCGTCGAAGAGCGTCCCGTCCAGGAGCCGCAGCGCCCGCTCCGCCTGCGCCGCGTCCGCGAGCTCGACGAAGGCAAAGCCCCTGGGCTGCCGCGTCTCGCGGTCGAGCGGGATCGCGACCGCGACCGCGCCGCCCACGTCCGAAAAGAGGTCCGCGAGCTGCTTCTCGGTCACCTTGCGGCTCAGGTTGCCGACGAAGAGTCGTGCGTTCATCTACAGCGCTCCCGTGCAGCAGGCCTTGGCAGGCCCTGGAAGAAGACGAAACACCGCCGTCATGCCGATTCTCCAGGCTCCTGGTTCTCGAAGTTCCTGCCAAACGGTATGCCGCTGCCGGCGGCAATGTCAACGGCCTGGCTCTCCCTCGCAGCCGTTCGTGGCGCGTGCCTTTCCGCCGCCGTTGACTCATAATGCCCGGGCGGGCTCGAGAGCCGGCCATGAGAGAAGAGTCGACCTTCACGCCACCGTCGCACGAGCCGGCCTCGGCCGTCGCCGAAGCCGAGATCTCGGAGCTCGCGCTCCTCGGCGGCGCCGAGCCCGAGGCCCTCTCGCCGTTCGCCCAGCTCGCCGAGGAGCGGCGCATCGCGGCCGACCCGCGGCTGCCGCTCGCCGACCGGCTCGAGGCCTTCGAGGACATCATGGACTCCGAGGTCGGCGACACGAACCTGACCCGCGCCCGCAACGTCGAGCGCCAGTTCGGGATCCGCCAGCTCTACCTCAAGTTCGACGGCGGCAACCCGACCGGTACGCAGAAGGACCGCATCGCCTTCCTGCAGGTCGAGGACGCGATGCGGCGCCGCTTCGACTCGATCACGGTCGCGACGTGCGGCAACTACGGCGCCGCCCTGGCGCTCGCCGCCTCGGTCGCGGGGCTGCGCTGCGTCATCTTCGTCCCCGGCAGCTTCCACACCCGGCGCAGCTCCGAGATGGAGGGCCGGGGCGCCGAGCTCCGCCGGGTGGAGGGCGACTACGAGGCCTCGGTGGAGGCCTCTGGCAGATGGGCTCGGGAGCACGAGTCCTACGACGCCAATCCGGGGGGCGCCAACACCTCGCTCCAGCTCCAGGCCTACGGCGAGATCGCCTTCGAGATCTACGACGAGCTACGCGACGCGCCGGCCGCGGTCGCCGTGCCGGTGTCGAACGGCACGACGCTGGCCGGCATCCACAAGGGGTTCGTGCGCCTCTACCGGCGAGGCAAGACCTCGCGGATCCCGAAGATGATCGCGGGCTCGTCTTCGGGCAAGAACCCGATCGTGCGCTCGTTCCTCAAAGGGCTCGACGCCTGCGAGGACCTCGACCCGGCCCGGCTGCGCGAGACCGCCATCAACGAGCCCCTCATCAACTGGCACTCCGCCGACGGCCAGCACGCCCTCGACGCCATCCGCGCCAGCGAGGGCTGGGCCGGCAACGCCAGCGACCGCGCCATGCAGCGCCACTCCAAGCTCCTGCGCGAGGTCGAGGGGCTGAGCGTGCTGCCGGCCTCGAGCGCCGGGCTGGCGGTGCTTCTGGAGCACCATCAGCGCGCGCCCCTGCCGGGCGACCGTTACGTCGCCGTGCTGACGGGACGAAGATGAGCGCGCCCTGGCCCGAGGGCAACGCGATCCTCTACTGCGAGGGCGCGTTCGCCACCACCTACGGCAAGACCGCGCACGGGCTCGTGCGACGTTCCGAGCGTTACCGCGTGCTGTCGGTCATCGACTCGACGGCCGCCGGGGGCGACGCCGGCGAGCTTCTCGACGGCCGCCCGAACGGGATCGCCGTCCACGCCGGCCTCGATGCCGCCCTGGCGGCGGCGAGCGAGGCCGGCCTCCCTGCCACCCACTTCGTCGTCGGCCTCGCCACCGACGGCGGGCGCCTCCCGGCCACCGGCCGCGCCGCCGTCGAGGAGGCCATCCGGTCCCGCCTCCACGTCGTCTGCGGGCTCCACGACTTCCTCAGCGAGGATCCCGGACTGGCGGCCCTGGCCGCCGAGCACGGGGTCACCCTCGTCGACGTGCGCAAGCCCCCTCCGCGCGACGAGCTTCACTTCTTCAGCGGCAAGATCGAGGAGATCGGCGCGCTCAGGCTGGCGGTCCTCGGCACCGACTCCGCGGTGGGCAAGCGCACCACCGCCTGGCTGCTGGTCGACGAGCTGCGGCGTCGCGGCCGCCCGGCCGAGCTCGTCGGCACCGGCCAGACGGCGTGGCTGCAAGGGGCGCGCTACTCGCTCGTCCTCGACTCGCTGATCAGCGACTTCATCACCGGCGAGATCGAGCATGCGGCCTGGCGGGCCTGGGAGGGAGAGCGGCCCGCCGTCCTCGTCTTCGAGGGCCAGGGCAGCCTGCTCAACCCCGCCTACCCGGGCGGCTACGAGCTGCTGGCCGCCAGCCGTCCCGCGGCCGTCATCCTCCAGCACGCTCCGGCGCGCCTGGCGTACGACGGCTTCCCGGGCTACGCCCTGCACCCGCTCGAGCACCAGATCCGGGCCATCGAGGTCATCTCGAGCCGGCCGGTCGTCGCGGTCACCATCAACCACGAGGGTCTCGACCGCGACGCCGTCCGGCGGGCCGCGGACGCCATCACGGCCGAGACCGGGCTGCCGGCCTTCGACGTGCTGCGCGACGGCGCGGGCCCCCTGGCCGCGATCGCCGAGGATCTCCTCGCGCGCCGTGCCGAAAGACCGTCGTGAACGAGGCCAGCCGGACGCCGGGACCACTCGCCGCACTGCTGGCCATCGACCGGCTGGAGGTCGGCCCGCCGCGCATCGAGCCCCAGCGGGTGACGACGCCCTACCGGGTCGTCGCCGGCGGGGAGACCTCGGCGATCGACTTCGTCTACCGCTTCGCGGAGGCCGTCTTCGCGCCCGACCACCCCGGTGACCGCAATCTCGCCGCGCTCCTGGGGGCCCAGGTGGCCCTCAACTACGGCCTCTTCTGCCGCGAGATCGTCTTCCGGGGCGGCTTCGACGCCACGGACCGCACCTTCCTCGCCGAGATGGCCGCCAACACGGCGCGCGAGATCTACGTCAAGAAGCTCCTCGAGCCCAATCCGTTCCTGATCGGCGAGGCGGCGCGCCTGCCGGTCGTCAAGCAGAGGAGCTACCTCCAGGCGCGATTGGCCTTTCCCGATCCCGAGCCGCCGAAGCCGCGCCCGGCGGGGTCGGAGCGGCGTCCGTGGAGCCGGACGCCGGCGAAAGAGCGCTTCGCCGTCCTCTCGAGCGGAGGCAAGGACAGCCTCCTGAGCTACGGCCTGCTGCGCGAGCTGGGCTTCGAGACCCACTCGCTCTTCGTCAACGAATCGGGGCGCCATTGGTACACGGCCCTCAACGCCTACCGCTTCCTCGCCGGCACGGCGGCCGCGACGACGGCGCGGGTGTGGACGTCGTCGGATCGGGTCTTCAACTGGATGCTGCGCCATCTGCCGTTCGTGCGCCAGGACTTCGCCCGCCTGCGCTCGGACGAGTATCCGATCCGCCTGTGGACCGTCGGGGTCTTCCTCTTCGGCGCCCTGGCGGTCGCTCGCCGGCGCGGCGTCTCGCATCTGGTGATCGGCGACGAGCACGACACGTCGCGCCGCCTCCGGCACCAGGGCATCACGCACTACGACGGCCTCTACGACCAGAGCCGCTACTTCGACGAGCGGCTCACCCGCTTCTACCGCAGCAAGGGCTGGCCGCTCGTCCAGTTCTCGCTCCTGCGGCCGCTCTCCGAGCTGGGCATCGAGAAGACGCTCGCCGAGCGCTACCCCGAGCTCCAGGCCCACCAGGTCTCCTGCCACGCCGCGCATCTGCACGGCGATCGCGCCCTGCCGTGCGGCAAGTGCGAGAAGTGCCGGCGCATCGTCGCGATGCTGGTCGTGCTCGGCGCCGACCCGACCCGGTGCGGCTATTCCGAGGCGCAGGTCGCCGGCGCGCTCGCCGCCGTGGGAGACCGCGGCGTCAGCCAGGAGGCCGCCGGAGTCGAGCAGCTCGCCTGGATGCTGCGGCAGCGCGGGCTCATCCCGGCCGACAGCGCGCTCGGCGCGAGGGCGCGGCAGCGGCCGGAGGTCCTCGGCCTGCGCTTCCACCCCGAGACGTCGCCCGTGGACGCGATCCCGACGCTCCTGCGCCGCCCCCTCTACGAGATCCTGCTCGAGCACCTGGACGGAGCCTTCGAGCGCCAGGGCCGCCGCTGGGCGCCCGTCGATCCTCTCGGCGAGAAGTTCCTCGTGAGGCCGTACCGCTTCACGCGGCCGAATCGCGGAGGCGGTGCTTCCGACCCAAGCGCCGCCGGCGGCCAGACCGGAGACCAGACCGGAGACCAGACGGGCGGCCAGACCGGAGACCAGACCGGCGACGAGAGCGGCGAACGGGCCGGCGACCAGGCAGAGCCGGCCCGCAGCACCTATCTCTTCGGCGAGCTCACGTGGCCCCTCGTCAAGGCGCGGCTCGCGGCGACCGACACGGCGCTCCTGCCGGTCGGGGCGATCGAGCAGCACGGTCCGCACCTGCCACTCGACACGGACGCCTGGGACGCCGACTACATGTGCAAGGAGGTGGCCAAGCGCTGCAGCGACCCGCGGCCGCTCGTGCTGCCGGCCATCGCCTACGGCGTCTCGTACCATCACGACGAGTTCCCGGGAACGTTGAGCGTCAGCCCGGAGACGCTGTCGCGCATGGTCTACGAGATCGGGGTCGGCGCCGCCCGCCACGGGATCGTGAAGCTGATCATCGTCAACGGCCACGGCGGCAACCGCCCGACGCTCCAGTTCGCCGCCCAGACGATCAACCGCGACACCCACATCTTCACCTGCGTCGACAGCGGCGAGACGAGCGACGCCGACCTGGCGGGCCTCGTCGAGACCCCGAACGACGTCCACGCCGGCGAGGTGGAGACCAGCACGTCGCTCGCCACCCGCCCCGAGCTGGTCGACATGAGCCGCGCCCGGAGGTCGGTGCCGCGGTTCTCCAACCAGTATCTCGATTTCAGCTCCCGCAACTCGATCGAGTGGTACGCCCACACCGGCAAGCTCTCGAAGTCGGGAGTGCTGGGCGACCCCACCAAGGCGACGCGGGAGAAGGGCGAGAAGTACTGGCAGGTGATGATCGACCACCTCGTGCGCTTCGTCGAGCAGATCAAGGGCATGAGCCTGGCCGAGATCCACGAGCGCCGCCAGTGACGGGGCGAGGGCCGGGGCGATGAGGATCGTCGCGGTCGAGGCGTGGCCGGTGGAGCCGGAGCTGCGCGAGCCCTACACGATCGCCTACGAGACGGTGGAGCGGGTCGAGAACGTGTTCCTGCGCGTCACGACGGACGGGCCGGTGGTCGGCTACGGCTGCGCCGCCCCCGACCTGACGCTGACCGGCGAGACCGTGGCGACCGTGCTCGACGCGGTCGAGCGGCTCGCCGCGCCACGCCTGGCCGGCGCCGATCCGCTGCGCTTCGCCCTCCTTCTCGAGCAGCTGCGCCCGCCGCTCGACCGCCAGCCGGCCGCCTTCGCCGCCATCGACATGGCGCTCCACGACATCCTCGGCAAGGCCGCCGGCCTGCCGCTGTGGCGCCTGCTGGGCGGCTTCCGCGATCGCATCGCCACGAGCGTGACGATCGGGATCCTCTCCGAGGAGGCGACGACGAAGGCCGCCCGCGAGCGGGTGGCCCAGGGCTTCCGCTGTCTCAAGATCAAGGGCGGCGCCGACGTCGAGCTCGACGTCGCCCGCGTGCGCGGGGTCCGCGCGACGGTCGGCGAGGAGATCGAGCTGCGCTTCGACGCCAACCAGGGATACAGCTTCGAGGAGTCCGTCCGCTTCGTCGAGGCGACGAGGAGCGCCCGTCTCGAGCTGCTCGAGCAGCCCACCGCCAAGGAGAGGCTCGGCCTCCTCGGGCGGGTCACGGCCGCGGTCCACCTTCCCATCATGGCCGACGAGAGCCTGCTCACCCTGCGCGACGCCTTCCAGCTGGCCGGCGACGACCTCGTCGACATGGTCAACGTCAAGCTCATGAAGGTCGGCGGCATCGCGGAGGCGCTGCGCATCACCGCCATCGCCCGCGCCGCGAAGATGGAGGTCATGGTGGGCTGCATGGACGAGTGCGCCCTGGCCATCGCCGCCGGACTCGCCTTCGCCCTCGCCCGCCCCGGCGTCACCTACGCCGACCTCGACGGCCACCTCGATCTCGCCGGCGATCCCTCCGCCGGCGCCGTCATCCTCCGCGACGGCTACCTCTACCCCACGGACCGCCCCGGCCTCGGCTTCGACCTGGCCGGGCCGTGAGCCGCCCGAGCCTCCCCGCAGCGGCGTCCCCGAACGGGGCCGGTGGGCTCGAGACGACCGGCCGGTGCGCCGTCACCCGCCGCGCTCTTCCCCCTACCACCTCGAGATCGCGCGCACGTCGCCAGGCGGACCTCCGCGCGGATCGGGGGACTTCGGAATGCGCGCTCAGGCGAGCCGTTCGCGGCTCTCGTCCTCGAAGCGGACGATCCGGTCCAGATCGACCCTCTTGATCTCGAGCTCCGAGAGGAACGCCGAGTAGGTCATCGCGGCCGCCAGCCGGCGGACGTCCCGCGCCCAGGGAACGACGTAGACCGGCTCGCGCAGCTCGCCGGAGTCGAAAAGCGGCGCCAGGCGCACGGTGTCGGCGAGCGTCAGGCGGCCGGCGAGCAGATGGCGGACGAGCTCCGGACGGTTGTCGCGGATCGCGATGCGCAGGAAGGCGTCCACCTCCAGCACCCCGGTCAGGTAGACGGCGTCCTTGGTGAACGGCGCGCCGCCGCGCACGTCGCCGCCGCGGAAGATCCGCTGCGCCGAGTTGAAGGCCTCGCTCTCGGTCTGGCCGGCTTCCAGGAACGACTCGAAGACCTCGACGAAGTCGGCGCCCTCGAGGGCGTCCTTGACGGCGATCACCCGCTCGGCGATCCGCCGCAGCCGCCCGACGTCGATCGCGGTGGTGAGGATCTCCGAGAAGACGGCGAGCCCCTCCTGGGTCTGCGTCGTGCGCGGGGCGCCCAGGCTCAGGCACGCCAGGGCCGGCTGCTTGCGGCCGTTGAGCGCCGTCGCCGCGTGGACGAACGCCTCGTGCTGCAGGAGCTGCTCGCGATCGAGCTCGGAGAACATCGCCCCGTCGCGCAGCCGCACCCGCGTGGCGCCGGCGATCGCCTTGGAGGCCAGGGCCGGATCCAGCTGCACCTCGACCCGGTCGTCGAAGAAGAAGCGATCGATCTCCGGACGGAGCGAGGCGGCGAGCTCCGCGGCCGGAATCGTGTCGTCCCGGGGCGGGATGCGGCAGGCGCTGATCAGGTCGTCGGTGACCTTCAAGAAGAACCGCGCGGCGTCGACCGGGCTCCAGCCCTGCAGGCTCCATACCACGTCGGGCCGTCCGTAGAGAGCGATCGAGTGCTCGGTGAAGCGCGGGGTGCCGATCGCGCCCAGCATCCGGCCGGCGGTGGCGTAGCTGCGCGCCGTCGCCGCGACGAAGGCCGCGCCCGGGTCGCCGGGATCGCACCGCGCGGCGAGCCCCGCGAGCGCCTCGACCTCCGCCGAGAGATCCCGCGGCGGCGTCGCGGGACGCGGCAGCTCCCGGCGTCCGGCGCGCCAGGCCGCCAGAAACGTCCCCTCGAGCTCCGGGCCCCAGGCGATCGACGACAGGACCCGGATCCCGCGCGCGGCTCGCAGGACGGCCTGGTCGAGGTCACGCGTTCGGTCTCGGGTCATCTTCTCAGGCTCCGGCTCGCCGTCAGGGCGGGAAGTCTATCGATCGAAACATCCGGCGTCTCGGCCGCGTAGGGTTGAGCATCCCGGCCTCCCGACGGTGGGAGCTTCTCGGCTCATGGAAGCGGCTGTCATGACCAACTCGGAGAACGAATCGACGCCCGCGAAGCCGCTCCGGCTCTGGCCCGGCGTGGCCCTCGTGGTGCTGCAATGGGTGGCCTGGCTCGGCGTCCCCCGGCTGCTGCCCGACGCCGCGATGTACGGCGTGCTCGCCGGCCTGGCCGCCGGGCCGGCCGTCCTCGCGTGGTGGGCCTTCGCGAGCCGGGCGCCGCGGGTCGAGCGCTGGGGCGCCGCCGTCCTCATGATCCTCGCCCTGGCCGCCACCCGGCCCCTCCTCCACGAGTCGGTCGCCGAGGGGAACATGGGGTTCCAGTTCTACCTCTACGCCATCCCGGTCCTGAGCCTCGCGTTCGTCGTCTGGGCGGTGGCCGCCCGCGGCCTCCCCGCCGGGCCGCGCCGCGCGGCGATGGTCGCGACCATCCTCCTCGCCTGCGGGGCGTGGACGCTCGTCCGCAGCAAGGGCCTGACGGGCGACGGCTTTCCCGAGTTCGCATGGCGGTGGTCGCAGACCGCCGAGGAGCGCCTCCTGGCCCAGGCCGGCGGCGAGCCGGCGGCGCTCCCCCGGGCGCCGGCGGCATCGGCGCGGGCGGAGCCCGACTGGCCCGG
>Ga0224497_10000687_pt1 | contig 23061 bp, 19 predicted proteins | sample SF_Jul11_sed_USG_4_FD_167970 | JGI IMG/M metagenome (GOLD analysis project Ga0224497, IMG submission 167970) | Sediment microbial communities from San Francisco Bay, California, United States - SF_Jul11_sed_USGS_13 | ecosystem: Environmental > Aquatic > Marine > Sediment | place: USA...
GTCTATTCTGCCTAAGATTCCGCTCTCCCATTGAACGTTGAAGATCACATGAATACATTGTGACCATTTTCTATTGTTAACCCGTTATAACTAACAAAGGAGCGGTCTTATGAAAGCGATTGGAATTATTCTCGGTACGGTAGGTGCGAGCTGTTTTGCCCTATCTATTGCCTTCGCCAATCCAGGGATGTTACCCAACCATCCTGGATACCCAGCAAAGGGGAAATCTCCGGCCACTGGCCAATCAACGGCGAATGACCAGGGACAGACAAATGCAGTCGGGAACGCCACACTCGAGCTCTCTCAGGAAGCTGGGACCGCACATGCCATGAATGATGTCAGTGATGCCAACCGAGCACGGATCACAAAATCCATGGGTGCAGGGCGATTGCCAGAAACTGACACGATGAACACGGTTCCGATCAATCCAGCTGGTGCGACCTCAACCGTCATTAAATAAGAAATTTAGTTCTTTCAGTTCTGATAAAAAAAGGGTGCCATTATTGGCACCCTTTTTTTGTGTTTTTTTATGAGTAGGGCAATGAGTTATGTGTCTTCGGGTATAACCACTCCAGAAAAGACCGGGCCTTCCTTCCTTGCCCAGGAAAAAACTACTGTGAATCGGATAAACACTGAGCTAGCCCGCATTGTAAAGGATCAAATTCGCTCTCAAGGTCCCATGACCTTTCGGGACTTTATGTCAGCTGCGCTTTTTCATGAGACGCATGGGTTTTATACCAAGGCTCCGGCTATTGGCAGTTCTGTTGGTCCATTTGACACCAGCGCCAAATTTTCCGCTTTTGGGTTTGGGGTGGCTCAAGCCATTACTCAGGCTGCCCAAGTGATGGGTGATCCCCTCCGAGTGCTGGAACTCGGTGGAGGAACGGGTCAGTTAGGGGTCTGCCTGACGTCATTCCTCACAATCCCTCATGACTATGTGGTGCTTGAAACGAGCTCTGGGTTACGAGCCAAGCAGGCCGAAAAGGGGTTGAAAACGGTGGAAACCTTAAAAGGACTCCAGCCGACTGCCACAGTCGTGTTTGGCAATGAAGTCATTGATGCACTTCCCGTTTACCGAGTCATGGGGTTGGCCAATGAGGAGGTATGTGAATTATTTGTGGAGCTCGACGAAAATGGGGAATTGTGTGAACAACCTGGCGAATTATCGACACCAGAGCTACATCAGCGAATACATCAGGAACATATTCATCTTGGACGGGGGCAGATTGCCGAGGTGTGTTTGGAAATTAGGCCCTTTCTTCAAGAGCTGGCGCGGGTGGTCAACACAGGCTATATCATATTTGTGGATTATGGTGACAAGGCGTCAAATATTTATTCATATCGTCATCGCAATGGGACATTGCGTTCCTATTATCAACAACAACAGATTCATGATCCCTTTTTTGCGGTTGGCCAACAAGATATGACGGCCGATGTCGATTTTACCGCCGTCATCTCTGAAGCTGCCGCTTTAGGGCTGGAGTTGGCTGGTTGGACTTCACAGGGGGCCTGGCTCACCAACCTTGGCATTCAGAATTACGTTGGGACGGGGCATGATTCGGTTTCAAAGCAACGGGAAGTTGATCTATTAACCGGAGAAGCCAGTTTGGGTAGTGCGTTTGATGTGCTCATGTTTAAAACCCCTGGATTACCTGATGGCCCTGGTCTCCAGCCAGCGGGTGGAAGAGATTTGTCAAAATTCCATCAGGCCTGACAAATCTCACCACACTCTTCTTCCAGGCCATCTCAGGTACCTCTGGTGTCAGCTAGAAAAAATCCATTGCGGGTATTAGGATCTCCAGGTGATGCTGAAGGGCGTCAAAATATTTTTTTTAATTTATTGACACAAAATGTATGTACAGACTATTTTTTTGCCTACAAAATGTTGTAGACTCCAAAAATTCATTTAAGTAGATCCTTTTCTCTCTTCTATTTTCCGCCGTCATACACACCCCATTTTTTAGTTGTTTGTGAATGTCCACAAGTTCTGTGGCATGCATGATGCACGGACTCACCTATTGACAACATGGGAAGCAGGAGGCTTTCAAAGGAGGGAGAGTTATGAATTGTGCACGATGTAATGGGCTGATGGTGGTTGATGATTGTCTGGACGTGAAAGGCGGTATGGGAGAGCTCTGGATTCGAGCGTACCGGTGCATCATGTGCGGAAATCTGATGGATCCGGTTATCAATCGGCATAGGACTACACCAGTTCAGGCCCAGGTTCTTCCGTTTCGGAAGCGGCTTCGGAGAGCTCCTCGAACTCCGGTTGCTCGATTAACCGCGTAGTACAGGTGCCTGACTATCAGGCACTCGAAATTTTTTGAGTCTCAAGGGCAAAGTCTGTCTCAATGTAGGACAGATGCTTGTGAGACAAAATTTGGGGACTCTGTCAAAATTGTGATGATTCTCTTGGCTCTTCTGACATTTCTTAAAAGAGTTCGCTAGCGATCAGCACCCTTGTTGAAGAGGGTATGTCCTGGTTTGACCCCCTCACAGTATTCTTTTCTTTCTCTTCACGTGAACATGTTCCGTTTGAGTTTGCCTTCCGAACCTGGTTAAATCACCCGCGTGACACTCCCAAGAGAGCAGACAAGAATCGTCTGCCACGTTCGTCTCTTGTTTGCTTTTCCCAATCAACTCCCGGTGTAAGGATGTTGCCGACTGGTGACGACTGACCAAATTTTTCTCATAAGCCTTCTTGGCCTTCTCGTGGGATTCTTTGTGTGGGAACGGTGGCGCTACGATCTTGTGGCCCTTGCTGGGTTATTGATTGCCACCCTTCTCGGATTGATTCCTCCCGATGAAGCCTTTTTAGGATTTGGCCATCCCGCCGTTGTGACAGTAGCCGCCGTTTTGATCATCAGCCGTGGATTAAGTAATGCCGGGGCCGTAGAAATATTTACCCGCTACATCAAGAGGGCGACCTCCTCACCCACTTTACATGTGGTGGGTTTATCGTCCGTGGGTGGCCTGCTTTCTACTGTGATGAATAATGTCGGTGCGCTGGCGTTGCTTATGCCAGTGGCCATTCAATCCTCTCTCGAAGCGAAACGCTCACCAGCAATTGTGTTGATGCCCTTAGCGTTTGGCACAATTCTGGGCGGCATGGCAACGTTAATTGGGACACCTCCGAATATCATCATTGCCAACTACCGGGCAGAAATTACCGGGCAACCATTTGGCATGTTCGATTTTTCTCCGGTTGGCGGGGTGGTGGCCATAGTAGGAATTTTCTTTGTTGCATTAGTCGGTTGGCGGTTAATCCCTTTCGCGCGTCGATCTAAAAATGCGCCACAAGATTTATTCCATATCCAGGAATACCTCACCGAAGTCAAAGTTCCCGAAAATTCTAAGGCCATAGGCAAATCTTTGTCAGAGTTAGAAGCGGCCACGGAGGATTCCGATGCATTAATTATTAGCTTGATTCGAGGGGAACAATCCATTCGGGGTGCGGCCTGGCGGGAAAAGATACAGGCCGGCGATGTCTTAGTTTTGGAGGCAGGCCATCAAGGCATCAATAAATTTGTGTCAACCTTAGGGTTGGAATTAAGCGGGACTCAGTCAAAAGAAGAAGTAGGAGAGTTAGAGCCTCAAAAGTCGACAAAGATCCCAGACGAGATTTTATTAGAGGCTGTGGTGCCTCCTGACCGCTCCTGGTTGGTAGGGAGATTGGCCGGGACCTTGAAACTCCGAAGTCGGTTTAGTGTGTCTTTATTGGGAGTCTCTCGCCAAGGAACACCGTATCGTGGTCGGTTAAAGGAATTTCGATTCAAGGCGGGAGATGTGCTGCTCTTGCAAGGGGATAAGGAACAGGTATTGGATGTCATCGGTTCATTGGGATGCCTGCCCTTGGCCGAACGCGGGATTCAATTGGGAAAATCAGGGCAAGCCTGGCGGGTGGGTGGGCTTTTCCTTGTGGCCTTGGTGAGTGCGCTAACAGGGATCGTGCAGTTACCGATTGCGTTAATGGGGGCTGCCTTAGGCATGGTCCTACTGACGGTGGTGTCTCCGAGAGATGTGTATCAGACGATTGATTGGCCTGTGCTGGTGTTGCTTGGGGCCATGATTCCACTTGGTCGAGCACTCGAGCAGAGTGGGGCCACCACCGTATTAGCCCAATATCTGGTCAACGTCACGAGCGGGTATTCACCAATTATTTTGTTAGGTGTGATCATGGTATTGACGATGCTGCTATCGGATGTCATGAATAATGCGGCCACTGCCGTGGTCATGGCCCCCTTTAGTGTCGCCGTGGCCCAAAGCCTTGAGGTTAATACCGATCCCTTTCTCATGGCTGTGGCGATCGGGGCCTCTTGTGCGTTTCTGACTCCCATTGGGCATCAAAATAATTTGTTGGTGATGGGACCTGGCGGCTATCGATTTGGGGACTACTGGCGAATGGGATTGCCGTTAGAACTATTAATCCTCCTGGTATCGCTTCCCCTATTAGTCTTCATGTGGCCCTTAACCGGGCAAGGTTAATGGATTCCTGAAAAGAAACGAGAGGGAAAAGTGGCATTCTCATTTGGCGCTCATTCTTACCGAAAGACCTCTCGCCTTTTTTTTAGGCGGGTGGTGTACATGCCAACCGATCTTGATCCGTTTCGCACGCTCCTGAGCCGGATCGTATTGGTGGGAGCGCTGTTTTGTTTATTAACGGGGATACTCTGGTTCGATCGAAACGGTCTCAAGGATCAAATGGATGGAGAGATATCATTTTCAGATGTGATCTATTTTACGATGGTCACGGTGACCACTGTCGGCTATGGGGACATTGTGCCGGTCTCCACACGAGCGCGATTGATTGATGCGTTAGTGGTCACGCCGGTCCGCATCTTTATTTGGGTCATTTTTTTAGGAACCGCCTATCAATTGGCGTTCAGACAATTTACCGAGGTATTTCGCATGGCAAAACTCCAAAGGCATCTGAAGCACCATGTCGTCATCTGTGGATTCGGGCATACGGGGTACTCAACCGTCAAAGAACTGCTCGCCAAAGGAACGAACCCGGATCATATCCTGGTCATCGACCCCGGCGAAGAACGGGTGCGAATGGCTGGAGAACTGGGAGTCGTGGCACTCAGAGGCGATGCGACGCAGGAAGGCATTTTAAAATATGGCGCGTTTCTCAATGAAGCCAAAGCCGTCATTGTTGCCGCCGGAAGGGACGATACCAATGCCCTTATCTTATTAACCGTCCGTCATCTGAATTCCAACTGCCGGGTGATCGTCAGTGCGAAGGAAGAAGAAAATGTCAAACTGTTTCGTCAGGGCGGGGCGCACACCATTATCTCCCCGGCAACCTATGGCGGATATATGTTAGCGGCTGCGGTGGATCAAAAATATTTGGCGGATTATTTAGAAGACTTTTTAACGGCTGGCGGGCAGGTCAATATTGTCGAGCAAACGGTGGAAGGGGTCGATGTTGGGAAAACGGCCAACGATTTACAGCCAGATGTCTTACTCAGAGTCTACCGGCACGGCACGATCTTATCGCCATGGGAATTTCAAGGTGGGCAGCGTCTGGAGTCAGGTGATGTGATGTTATTATTCCGTCCCGTTCAGGATGAGAAGACGCAAGCATAAGGTGATATTGAAATGTATTGTAATGAGGTTCTTCCAATTTTGGTATGGATACAACACAGGATTGAGCTTTCTCGTATCCCCCTCCTTTGTAAGGAGGGGTAAGGGGAGGTAGAAGCACAAAGTTGGCACATGTGATTTTCAGTCTGCCATGTTCGCCTCTTTTAGCAGTCCAACCATTTCCCTTTCTGGAGTTGCCGGGTTTCGGCCCGGCAGCCGATCTACTTTTCTTTCGGGAAAAGTAGACAAAACCATGTTGGCTGTGATGTGGCCCTTTGGGTTTCCTGCGCGGTTCGCCGACTCCGGCGGCGCGCAAACCCGCTGCGCTCAAACAGTGCGCGCCTTTTTCCCGGAGTCGCCTGCACTGCTCGGCCACACCACCATGCCAGAGAAGACTGTAGAAACAGGAAACAATGAGTCCCCAATTATCGAGGACCAACTCGCGGAGCTTGCCCTGAGTCTTCTCGAAGGGCTCAAGCAAAGCCCGACAGTTCATCTGAGCGGGCCGGACCGCAGGCGTCAGATTATGGCAGGAAACCAACAATTCCGTCCGTTCAAGACGAAAATCCGAATGCATAAATAAAAATAGGCATTTTGATAAAGAGCAGCTAACTCTTCATCAGCGGGTCGTAGGTTCGACCCCCTGTACGGCGCACCAATTAAATCAATGGCTTATGTCCGCTATGGCATAGGCCATTTTTGTGTGCGTAGACGTTGAGTAGACTGTAGAAGATATTATTTGAGGAGGTTTGGACCCGCTTGGACCAACGGATTAAGAGGTCGGGAATAGTCTTCATGCAGTAATGTTAGGGAGAGTATTTAACGCACTACCCCCGCCTTAAAAGGGCAACAGAATCTGAAGAAAATCAGCAGTGCTGATTGAATAACATTCCTACGTTTATCAAGCACTTATAAGTTCGTTGCCCTATATAGAAAAGATCTCATTTGATTTTTCTTTTAGAAGTAAAAAGTCAGCTCTTAAGTCCTTTCCTGGGCGGACGGAAAATTTATTCCAAAACAACAAACTTTGAATCGTCAGGTTAGAGTTTCGAATTCTTTAGACCCCGTTATTCCCTTGAAAAAGAAACCTTTGTAAGGCTTGTTGAGCTAAATGTAAGATTAAATTCTTGCATCACTATTGAAAAAGTTAATTGTTCAGAATTCCCTGCTTAAGGAAAAGATGCCGAGTCTCTTGACCACTATGTTTCCCAGGTTCATCTCAAGAACTTCTATTCGCCGAGTCTAGACGGGCTGATGTATGCAATTCGAAAGCACGATCTGGAATCCTTCACTCCCAATGCGAAATCAGTATGCAGAATTGAAGATGGGAATACTAATTCATACCTGCGAGAAGACCGGGTTGTTGAAGATTTTCTGAAAAGCATTGAGCCAAAGTACAACGTGGCACTCGAAGGGTTAGCCAAAAAAAATATCGATAGTGATTGCATCTACACCATCGCAGGGTTTGTTGCATATGTTCTCGTTTGTTCGCCAGCTGGCATGCGAATTTTTGCTTCACCGCTCAAGACTTCCGTTGAAGACTGCGGTCGAATTATTGATAGACAAGGAGTATTTTCTTTACCTCCACCTGGGCTTGGTGGAGGAAGCCTCACAGAACTCCTGGATGATGGCAAAATTGTCGTAAAAGTTGATACCAAATACTCTCAGGCATTGGGAATTTCCAGTATAATGAATTTTATCACCAGCTTTGGAAACTCCAGGTGGGAAGTTTTACAAAATCCCTTTGACGATAGTATTTTTTTCACGAGTGACTTTCCTGTCGCTTTGGAACCTAGTAGCCTTTCTTCCCCACAAAATAAAATCATTCCACTTGCACCAAATCTTGCGATTAGAATATGCCCTGATCCTTCCCTCGACATAAACCAAGTTGATTTATCCTTTTCAAACTTTGAATACAGCTGTAGAAAGCTAAACCGTAAAGATGTTGGTTCCATAAACAAACTAATCGTACGCTGTGCAGAGTCTGTAGTTTTTTATCGGGACAACCATGACTGGGTATCTAGTTTTGTCAGTAAGAACTCAAAGTTTCGCATTGAGCCACAAACAATAAAAGTGCCGCACGGCACTGGTATGATTTCCATTTCTACCCAGAATGTCGTAAAGATACAGACCTGAGGAAGGAAAAAAATGAACGGACTTGGGGTCAGGTCTTGCACTGCCACATCTTGACCCCTCATTATGACATCCATTACAACATGTGCAGGGCTGGTTCAGGCTGCATTTGCATCGATACACACCCAATCTCCCCATTTTTCTTAGCAAAGAAAGTCGTCAGCATGGATCACCACGCTCAGCCGTTCGTTGAGAAAATGACGCGGGACTATCGAGACGTTGAACATTCTCGCGAGCCCATTGAACTCATTAACATATTGAAATTCGAAGGGATGGTCGGCAGTGGAGGCGAAGCGAAGACGGTGGGTGCTGCGGGGCAGGTCTTACTCAATGGACACGTCAAAACGCCACAGCGCAAGAACATCATGGCCGGTGATACGCTAGAATTCGCTGGGCAACACATTTGAGGCCACCTCCCAACACAGAGTGGCCATTCGCATCATGACGTCATAGGAACACCGACATGACGAATAACGATTGTCTGCGTCGAATTCGCTACATCTTGGATTTGAGTGATTCCAACATGATGGATATCTTTGCCCAGGCCAATCAGGACGTGACACGAGCAGAGGTGAGTGCGTGGTTGAAAAAGGATGATGATGCCGATTTCGTGAAATGTCGTGACGTCATCTTTGCGACGTTTCTCAATGGTTTGATTCACGAGAAGCGTGGCAAAAAAGAGGGCACGCAGGTGGAACCCGAACAACGGCTCAACAATAATATCATTTTCATGAAACTGAAAATCGCATTCAATTTACAAGCTGAGGGAATCGTGTCGATATTGGCCCTGGCCGGTTTGCGTGTGAGCAAGTCTGAGCTGAGTGCCTTTTTTCGCAGACCTGATCACAAACATTTTCGCAAATGCCAAGACCAAATTTTGCGGAATTTCTTGAAAGGCCTTCAACTGCAGTATCGCCACGAACTTGATCCCGATGACGTATTTGAATAGAAACCTCTTGGAGTTGTGGGAAGGACTTAGGGGCAGGTCATGCAAGACGAAAAATGTTATCGGGAGGCTTTCGTGATGGCCCGTCCACTTCAACTCCAATTTCCCCTTCGGTGATTACGCTGCCAAACGCTACTTCTACTATGGGCCTGTTGAAAAAAGCTGCCAGCGGCGTTCTCGCCATTTTTCCGTGCTCACGTACTCGATATACGCTCCGCGCGTCAAAACGGCTGCGGCCTTGCTGGACGAACTTTTTTGAACAGGCCAGAAACCCTTGGTCACAAAAATAGTCTTGGGCGAATTGGCCTTTGGAGCTCGGTATTATTCAACACTCCTACTATTTGTGACAACGATTGCCGATTCTGTTCGTCCATCTGATTGCGAGACCACATATGCGCGAGCATGCTGAATCTGAAAAGGGAGTCAGAGCGTATCAAGAAGGAGACTATGCCACCGCTCTCCTTGAGTTTAGACAACTTGCTGAACAAGGATTGGCCTCTGCCCAGAACGATCTTGGTGTGATGTACGCCAATGGAGTGGGGGTGTCCCAAGACTATCAGGAAGCCGCACAGTGGTTTCACCGTGCTGCCGCGCAAGGGCATGCCTCTGCCCAGTATGCTCTGGGTATGATGCATAAAAAAGGAGAAGGCGTGCCCCAAGATGCTGAGGCAACGGTGCGCTGGTGGCGACGTGCTGCTGAGCAGGGTCATGCTGATGCCCAGAGCAATCTAGGTGTGATGTACCACAGGGGAGAGGGCGTGCCTCAAGACTCTCTGGAAGCGGTCAGATGGTATCATCGTGCTGCTGAGGCGGGACATCCGGATGCGCAGAGCAATCTGGGTGTGATGTACCATAGGGGAGAAGAAGTGCCTCAGGACTATCGAGAAGCGATCAAGTGGTATCAGCGTGCGGCTGAGCAGGGACATGCCTTTGCCCAGAGCAATCTCGGTGTGATGTACGCCAAGGGAGCCGGTGTGCCACAAGACTACGCACGTGCGCATATGTGGTTCAATATTGCTGCCTCGTCAGGGAAGGTCTATGCAAGGGAGATACGAGAGGATGCGAGGAAGATGCGAGGTGACGTTGAAAAGAACCTGTCTTCCGCTCAAATCATCGAGGCCGAACAACGCGCACGAGAATGTATTGAGAAAAACTACAAAGGGTACTTCTGACTTTGTGAGCGTTTTAGAGGCGATGAATGGCGAATGACCGCTCTGTCGCAAATACTCCCGAGAAATAGACATCATTCAGGCATTTGCCTCGGCTACGAGGGCATACAACTTTCCAGCGGATGATCGCTCATTTCCTCCGGGGATATTCATCGGCCCTTTCTTGATCATCGCCATCACTTCAATGTCACGTCATGTTTCTTGAGCGGCATGAAAGTTTTTCAATCCCAGCATCGGTCGCGTCAACCTTATAGAAGCCCATCCTCCCATCAATTCTTCGATGTCTCCGGCACTGAGGGAGTAGCGAGATACCAACGAACACGTTGAAGGATCAGGTTTTCTTGAAAATGGCGTCCTTTGAAGGATATGGTAGTCATGCGAGTCTCCCTTAAAAAGGCGCATGTTCCCACACCAAGCGATTTGCGACAGACCCATCTCCTCTCCTCTTGGACCGTATTGGTCTTTTGCATAAAGATTACTCCCATTTTATCTGGAACAAATTCGGAGCCTCCGGCAGGGAAAGGTCCTTAAGGACGTAGACTTTCCCACTCAGCGCTTTCTCTCCCAAAGCTCATTGAGAAAACCCCCCTTTTCATAACCTTACTCCTAAAGGGCATGACTCTATAGGTCTTGATTGCAACCACAATTACACACCTTTTTCGGAAGGCAATTCATTGGATCCGTCCACATTCTAACAAGAAGAGGAGGGTTGAATAATCCTTATTTCCAAGGTCATATAAGCCCACAGACACGTGGCAGATCAGAGATCTCGGGGCGGTTAAAAAAAGTTCGTCCAGCAAGACCGCAGCCATTTTGACGCGTGGAGCGTATATCGAGTACGTGAGCACGGAAAAATGGCGAGAACGCCGCTGGCGGCTTTTTTCAACAGCCCCAGAAGGGTTCTATTGTCGGGGGGATGCGCAATAGATGAGAATCAGTCTCTGAATATGGAATATTTGACTGACACGATTGTTCTGTTAGCTGCGGCAGTGATTGCGGTCCCGTTGTTTCAATCTTTAGGTCTTGGTGCCATCCCAGGGTTTTTGGTTGCGGGGATTGTCTTGGGACCATCGGGGCTGGGATTTATCGAAAATTATGATGAGATTGGGCACCTTGCTGAGTTGGGCGTTGTGCTCCTGTTGTTTGTGATTGGAATAGAAATTAATCCCTCTCGTCTTTGGAAGATGAAGGGATTGGTGTTAGGACTGGGATCGCTTCAGGTTTTTATCACTGGAGGGTTGATCACGATCATTGCCCATGAAGCCCTGCAATCTTCGTGGAAAATTTCGTTGTTAATTGGATCGGCGTTAGCCCTGTCCTCCACTGCGTTTGTTCTTCAACTGTTAACGGAAAGGAAGATGCTTTCTTCAGAATATGGAAGGCCTGCTGTGGCCGTCTTACTGTTACAAGATCTGGCAGTTGTTCCACTTCTGGCTTTTGTGTCTTTGATGGCCACACCGGAGTTAACCATCGCCGAAGATGTGTTTTTTGCATTCGCCGAGGCACTTCTCATTCTCGTTCTCATTATTACAACCGCCCGATATATTTTGAATCCCACCCTGAATAGATTGGCCAGGTTTAGTTCTCCAGAAATATTTACCGCATCAGCGTTACTGTTGGTGTTGGGCTCAGCGCAAGTCATGGAAAGTATTGGCCTCTCCATGGCTATGGGGGCATTTACCGCTGGCCTCTTGATTGCCGATTCATCGTATCGCCATCAGATTATCGCGGAGATCCAGCCCTTTCGAGGTTTGTTGCTTGGGCTGTTTTTTATGTCCATGGGCATGTCCATAAATCTCTCCCTCTTTTTAGAGAATCCTCTTGTCCTTGTAGGTGTTGTGGTTGCGTTAATGGCGGTCAAGTTCATCATTCTCTGGCCTTTGTCACGTGTGTTTGGCATACAGAAATCCACATCGATTTCGATAGCCTTACTCCTGGCTCAAAGTGGTGAATTCGCCTTGGTGCTGTTCGCCTTAGCGAAAGGAATGGGGCTTTTAGATGAAACGTTATTTCAACATCTTCTGATTATTGTCCTACTGAGCATGCTGGCCACCCCAGCGCTAGAGAAAGCCGCGTACCGGATATTTTCCTCTATTCGTGAAGGGAGCACGACCATTCCCGAGCTTGAAATTGGCAGGACAGAACAAGATGTCAAGCCGGTCCTTCTTATTGGTTTTGGACGGATGGGCCGCAAGGTCGGCTTTGTCATGGAGTTTCTGAAGGTGCCTTATGTGGCTATCGATAGTAATGCCGCTCTGGTGGATCGGGAACGTGCAGAAGGGAAACCGGTCTATTTCGGAGATATCAAACGTGCTGAGGTTTTCAGAGCGGCTGGGGCTGCGGATGCCCCCCTTGTGATCGTGGCCATTGATGACCTTAAGGCCACAGAGCGAGTGGTATCCTCTCTTCATGCCGCCTATCCGGCTATTCCTATTTTTGCGCGCGGGCATGACATTATGAAGTGCCAGGATCTTAAAGCCCTTGGGGCGCACTTCACCGTTTCAGAGACCCTGGAGGCCAGCGCAGAACTTGCGCGTGCAGCCTTGCTTTATATGGGTGTTGAAGCCCCGGAAGTCGAAGTTGCGCTGGAAGACTTACGGAAAGACTATTATGGACGAGCCAATCAGGGTATAGGTGATCGTGAATGAAGCAACAATATTTCATGGTGGGGCTTTTTTCACTTCGCGCCGCGAGAACGAAAGGTGGCGCATGTGCGGAGTTCTTCACGCCCTTTCTTATGCGTACGCAACCTCCCTCCAAACCTGAAAGGTCCGAGCACGTACCCGACAATACTCCCCCTAAAGGCTGGACTGACAAGTTGAATGGCCGTTGGCTTAAAAGATGAAATGCCGGACATTATCCAGGATTAACCCCAATCCGATTACGCCAATCAGGATCGCGATCCCTCGTCTTAAATGCTTCGAGGATATTAATCGAGTGACCCGAGATCCAAAGACCAATCCCAGCACACTTCCGAGTAACACCAACCCTGTTAAGGAAAGGTCTAAGGCTGCCAGTTTCAAATGTCCAACGACTCCACCGATGGAAATGAGGGCAATGATGAGAAAGGATGTGCCAATCGCCAGGCGGATAGGGAATTCCAACAGGATCATGAGGGCTGGCACAATTAAAAATCCACCACCTATTCCAAAAAATCCTGTGAGTAATCCAACTCCCCATCCAATGGCTGAGGCCTTGAAGGCGCAAGGCCAGGAAAAATGTTTGGCGCATCCGGTCGGCACATCGTTGCCTTGGTCTTTTTGTGGCTGAAAAAACGTCCACACGCTCATAAGCAACAACAAATGCCCAAACAGGAATAACACAACGGTTTCATGAACTAATTGATGACCTTGCGCACCAATCCATGCGCCAATGACCCCGGTCAAACTGAACACCAGGGCTGTAGGAATGTGGACCTGTTTCTGACGATTTTCCTGCCAGGCCCCAAAAAGAGCAGAATACCCGACGACGATCAGTGACATGGCGCTAGCCTTTTGAACCGGGATGCCCACCACATACACTAACAGTGGGATGGCTACCAACGACCCTCCTCCCCCGGTAGAGCCAAGTAACAGCCCGACCAGTCCACCAGATAACAGTGCGAGAATATAGTGGAAGTCCATTTAAGAAAATTTCAGTGAGAATAGAACGGCAAAAGGAGAAGTCCCAGAGGTATTTTTGTGACAGACAATAGTGACAAAAAATAATCCAGAATTTCTTTATACCACAGACTTCAGCGAAAGAAATTACCGAGAAAGGGTTTGGGATAATGGCGAGATTGAGTTTTGATGGAAAAGGTAGGCGGCCAAAGTAGGAATTTGGTCTTGGGGAATTGGACATCCAAAAACTTGTTGCATTTTTTTAATGATGGCCGCCCATTTTTCTTCGGAATGCTCAGGTTGCATATAAATGTAATCGGCTGAATGGCATATGACGCAATAGGTGTTGGCCACCTCCTGTCCTTTCCCCGGTTGAAAGGAAAAGGGATCAGGGGGTAAGAAAATTGATCGCGTCGTTTTGGGGGGCTCTTCGGCTACTGATAGTGATCCGAGGCTTGTCAGAATGATGCCTATTATAAGGAAGAGAACGGATAAGCTTCGCGTCATGACGAGGTTAACCCTGTGTGGAAACCTGAATGGTCTCAACGGCGTTGCGTAAATATCCACTAGGATTCCATTTGGCATGAAGCTGTTGGGATTCCCCAATACGATTGATCGCCAAGGACTGAAATTGATAAGACTGCCCAGGTTTTAATGTGACCTGCGTTTCCCATTGGCGAAAAGAAAAGTCCCCATAATCTTTTCCTAGCCTTGTGGCTTTCCAGTGCTGCCCTCCATCTATCGAGAGCAACACTTGATCAATGCCATATCCCTGATCGAAGGCAATGCCTTTGACTAGCATTGGCGAATCAGTTGGCAATGCCGCTCCATCTTCCACATTCGTGATGAATGAACGAACCGGCATGGTTGACAGAGGAACGGTACTTGTGGGCTTTTGGCCTGGCTCTACACACCCGCAGGCATTGTCGGGAATGCGATAAGCCGGGTCCATCCAGAAAGTGTGATCGTCTTGGTTGAGGACTTCGATGTCATTCAGCATCTTGACCCAATAGGAGGCATACCACCCGGGAACTACGAGGCGCAAAGGAAAGCCATTGAGAAAGGGAAGTGGCTCACCATTCATAGAATAGGCGACGAGTACATGGTCGGCCATGGCATTGTCCAACGGGAGCGATTTCAGAAAATCCGGTGTAGCATCGGCAACAGGTTGATCCAACCCGTCAAACCGAACATGCTTGGCATCTTTTTCCAATCCAACTTTTCCCAACAAATCTCGTAATCGCACTCCTTTCCACAGGGCATTACCCATCGCTCCATGTCCCCATTGGCCTCCAGCCACTCGGGGCTCAGAAAAACCTCGACTATTTCCCGCGCATTGGCAGACCGCCGCTACTTCTATCGGCTCAAATTGTTCTTGTAGATCCGTGAGGCTGAAAGACAAAGAATGTTTGACTCGACCTCGGATAGTTAGGCGAAAAATTTGCAGATCAACAGTGGTGGGAATATTGGCTAAATGCCAGCGGACAAAGAACGCGTCATTCGGAGTATAAATATTTTCTTTAAAAATAGGAAAAGGTGTTTCCAGCTGGGGTGGTCTCGTCGTCATGACCATGAGTGGGCGTTTCTCCGGAAAGGCGACAAGAGGGCGATGCCCGCGACTAAATGGAAGGTCGATGCTAGAAGGAGAGCTTGCCCGGGCAGACGGTAGTCCAAGAGCACTCAGCCCTCCCACAATGAGGCCTGTTTGGAGCAGCCGTCTGCGGGTGAGTCCATCAGTGGAATGCATGTTGTGCTTGTCCGTGGTGAGAGCCAATATCCATGTAGCAAGTGATTCTCTAGTTTTGCAAATGAAGTTGCCCGTTCCCGAACGAGAAAGACTTTCGCCGGGGTTACGGAGTCATGCTGGTCAAAGGTGGGTCTTTTGTGAAATGGGAAGCTGAATATGAAAGGTTGTCCCTTTCCCCTGTTCACTCTCAACCCGTATGGTGCCATGGTGAATCATAATCACATCCTTGACGATTTTCGTTCCGAGCCCGGTACCGGTTGCCTTCGTACTGATCGCCTGAGACGTAAAGAGCCGATCACGAATTTCTGGTGGCATGCCTCGCCCTGTGTCAGTGACGGCCAAATACATGGTATTTGAATCTTCTTCTACGCTACCTCGAATGGCCACGGATCCGCCATGTGGAATTTCAGGGATCGCATTATTGACCAGATTGTACAGGGCATTAAAAAGCCGTCGCTCGTCTCCTTCTAATAGAGGAAGGGCCTCGAGATTGGCGGTGGAGAGTGCAATACCTTTTTCCTTGGCATACGTCCGAAGTGTCTCATAGACACCCTCAACAATGTCGTGAATCTGGCATGGGACAAAATGTGGGGGGCTGGTGACTCCCTTGACGGCATCCGCAATCTCCCGTACTCGATCTTGAATCCGCTTGGCATTAGTCACGATCATCTTCAGCAGATCCTGGCTATTGGCATAGCTCAATTCAGCGCCTTGGGCCTTGATCTCAAGAAGTTGAGGAAATTGTTCATCTATTTCATCTTTTAACAGATCCGCACCTGACAACACCGGCATCAGCATATTTTTAATATCGTGTCCGATGTCGCCCAAGACTCTGGTGACTTCGGCCAATTTCGCTTCCTCTAATAATTGAGCCGCCATTCGTTTCTTTTCGGTGATGTCCTGAAACGTCACCACGGCACCTGCCAACACCCCTTGTTCATTCCAAATGGGCGTACTGGTATATTGGGCGGGGAAACTCGAGCCATCTTTTTTCCAGAACACTTCCTCGTCGCCCTGATGCACCAACCCATCTTTGTAGGCCTTGTAGATGGGGCAGGTTTCAGCCGGGTAAGGAGATCCATCAGATTTCGTATGGTGCCAGGTGAGGTGGCTGGGCTTCCCTAACAACTCTCCAGGTTCATAGCCCAATAATCTGTTCGCAGCCGGATTGACGAAGGTATGGCGCCCCTCCAGGTCTAACCCAAAAATGCCCTCCCCTGCAGCCTGTAAGATCATGTCGTTGGTTCGGCGAAATTGTTTAATAGCCTGTTCGCATTGCCGGCGGTAGGTAATGTCTTGAAACACGACAACGGCACCGACTAACCCTCCCTCATGATCCCGGATGGGGGTGCTGGTGTATTCGGCAGGAAAACTGGTGCCATTTTTTTGCCAAAAGACTTCATTGTCGCCCGTATGGACTTGGCCATCCTTGTAGGCCCCATAAATCGGGCAGTCTTCTTTAGGGTAGGCACTGCCATCGGGTTTGCTGTGATGCCAGAGCGAGTGGCTAGGTTGGCCGATCAACTCCTCGGGTTCGTACCCGAGCATTTTGCTTGCGGCCGGATTGACGAAGGTATGGCGTCCCTCCAGGTCTAAGCCAAAAATGCCTTCCCCCGCCGCCTGTAAAATGAGGGCGTGGTGTTGTTCAAGCTGTGAAAGGCTTCGTGAATCGGCGGCATGTTGATGGTTGATATTTTTGGGTGGTTGTTTCATGGCGCTCTTTCTACATCTTGAGGTTTAGGGACCGGATTTTTCCAGTCCTTGAGATCGTGCTTGATTTCTTTACTTCAGTTACTTAATGGCCGCTCACGATTATTTAGCCAATGTCCGGATATACTGGATTAATTGCCAGATCTGATTATCTGGCATCCCGGAAAACGCCATCATCCCTGTTCCAATCGATCCGTTTTTGATGATCCAGAATAATTGACCATCCGAAATATCCTTCATCGTTTCCCCGCACGTGAAATTTCGGGGACGAGGATCTAGCGCTGCTCCCATGGGCCCCTGACCGTCGCCCTGTGTGCCGTGACAATTCATGCAGGCTAGAGGTTTGGCGGTTTGCTGAAACAAGATCTTCCCGGCTTTGACGTTCTCGGCAATCTGCGGCAGTGGATTTTGCATGTTGCGGAATTTCCCAGGAGCACTTTTCGTCTTCCGCGGCTGCGGGCAGACACCGGAAGGCCCAGTTCCTCCAGCAGTTTTCGCCATGTCAGCTTGGCCTTTAAACGTGGCCTTCAGATAAGCAATGACATCCGCCACTCCCTGTTGACCGATTGTCAGTCCCCAGTATGGCATGCTCGTGGATTTCCCCACACTTCGTCCGCCATGGTTAATCACATTGTAGAGATACTCCATTGGGAGTTTTTCAAAAGGGATGTTGGCATGTACAGCCGGCTTAGGACTTAATCCCGATGCCCCAGGGCCGTCACCTTTGCCTTCCGCGCCATGACATTGGGAACAATATTCTTTATAGACCACGGCACCCCGATCCACACTGGGTTGAGCAAACTCAGGGCTGGTCCAGGGTTCATAGTATTGAAAGTCCTTCACCCCGAGGGTCATCAAATACCCAATCACACTTCGTAATTGGGGTTCGGTCGCATCAGCTAAAAATTCTCCGCTATGGGGTGTGAAATCTTGGGGGTTGATCCCGAAGCGAAAGAGCCAATCGGCATTATAGCGATTTCCGGAATCAGCCAAATTGGCGCTTTGCGGTCCGCCAGCGAGTTGTCCGTTTTCTTCAATCGTGTGGCAGCCAATACAAGCATGCTCTTTATAGATAAATGCCCCATCACTCGCGTCTTTTTTGGTAACTTTTGTGAGATCAAAGGCTCCGACGGCGACGCGTGAATCCTTCAAATTCTTTTCGAAATAATCAGCAATGGAATTGGCCTGTTCCTCCGTCACAGTCTCGTGGGAATTTGGTTCCTGCCCCTGATCCCACCGATAGCTCTTGGCATACAACAGTGGTTCTTTACCAGTAAGCCAGCGAATAAGCCAATCCCGTTGATACTTGCTCCCACCCCACATGAGGTCCGGAGCTTTCAAGTTAAACCGGCTCTCTTCCTTACCCTCAAATTTATGGCAAGTCGAACACGTGTTTTTTACCAGGGCCTCGGTCTCCTGGTCATTTGCCGCAAAGAGAGAGTGTGGGGAAAAGACGACGAAAAAGATACTCAATATGAGTGCCAGCATGCGTTCTTGAAATTTTTGCCTTACTATTTTCATCTGATTCATCGGAACAACCTCCCTAATTGAGAAAAACAGAAACAGTCATCATTATTTTTTCAGAAATATTTTTTTCTCTCTCTTGTTCATTTCGGGGAGCCTATGAGGAAATATTCCCCAGTCTCCAATTGCTCTTTCTGAGGCATTTCGCCTCAACCGAATCACTAACATGTCATTAATATGATATAAAGCAAAACTAACACCAAGTTTCCGAAAAGGTAAAAAATAAAAATCTTTCTAATTTCAACAAGTTGGAGGTAATGTAGTGTGGCGTTATTGAACGCATGGCCTCATTCGTTAAGGCTCTACCGTTAACGGTTAACACCATCATCGAAATAGCTCTTTCAATACAAAGACCCCCTCATCGCCAAGCAGGCGATGAGAGGGTCTTGCTTTTTGCCTTCGGCTATTCCTCTTCTTTAGAAATGGCTGATTTCCCGTTGTTCCATGGCCTTTGAGACTGCGGCCAAGAGCTTTTCCCTCTCAACTGGCTTGACTAAATACGCGATCACTGCATTCTCCATGAACGATGTGGCCATCTCAAGGTTGGGGAATCCGGTCAAAACTCTTAGCGAAACATGTGGAATTTTTTTTTGAAAAAACTGAATCGCCTCTATACCATTCAATTTGGGCAATTTGAGCATGCGAATATCGGTAATAACCACATCTAACATCAGAGGGTTATCTCCACCTTTTCACTTCTTGAATAGCCTGCTCCCGTCCTCTGCATCACGCACATCGTATCCGGCTTTTTCCAACGTCATTTTTACGACCTTCCGAACATGCGGTTCATCATCCACAACCAAGATCCGGCCCTTTGAATATTTTTTCACACTTGAAAAGACTGTCTTGATGGGCTTCCTTTCTTCATGACTAAATAGAGCAAGCAAGGTGCTAATCTTTCTGATAAAAATGAAAGAGAAACTATTTTAAAAATCAATGCCTTACGAAAACTGAAGTTTCAACCCAAAGGGGGAATGAGTTTATTTCGTTAATGGGGAACTTAACAAATAGCGTTAACATATTAACGATGCAATGGTTTGAATGAAGGAACGTGGCAGGTCAAAAGGGCAAAAAGAGACTTCTTGGCAAGGTCTACAGCTTTTTGGCTGAGAACAGGAAGGGCGATGGGCTAAGGAAGAGAGGCGAGCGAGAAGATTGTTGGCTTCTCGCTCGCCTTTTTGGAAATCTTGTGGAAGAACATTTTTCTGTCTTGAGTCTAGTCCGTGCTAATTCCTCTCCGGTTGTTCATGGCACAGGGTGCAACTCACTTGTGTGCCTTTTGCAAGAAAGATGTTTTTCGTGCCATCCGGTTGCTCTTCTTTGGCTTGAAGAGTTCGATCTGCCGTTGTTTTGGAAAGAACCGTGCCTTTCAAGTTTACCCCATGGCAGGCTTGACACCTGGCGGTATTTTGCTCAAAGAGTTCCTTATGTTCTTTGTTCCACAACCGGTCGTTAATCGGATGCATGCCATGAGGGCCATTGAGGGTGAGGCCCAAGCTGCCATCGGTATGGCATGTCGTACATTCACTAATGGGCCCTGAATGACCTTGCAACTGTGTGGCCGCCACATTGTCATTAGCCAGAGGGTCTTGATTGGGCCAAATGGCATGTGTACTGCCATGGCAGCCTTCGCAAAACACCCCACCGTGGCCCTTGCTATTTCGGTAGAGGGTGTCAGGGTTTTCTGCGAACCGGGTGTTGGTTGGCACGAAAGGGGTTGCGGCAGGATCAGTCGGATCAAACGCTTTTCGAAGGATCAGGTCATTACCAAGATGATCGAGGGCATCTCTCCCATGACAGGAGCCACATTTGGGTTCATCCAGCCAATGCCGCCGGAAATCTCCTGTCCGTAATTGGAAGATTCCAGCAACGGCATTCATGCCCGCATGGCAATCATGGCATTGAAGGCCGGCCTTAAACATGGCTCCCCGAAAACACTGGGTGACCTTTCCAGGGTGGCATTGGAAGCAATTTTTCTCCATTGGGCCCGAAGAGGGAATGATTTCCGTGATGTCGGGGTCTAACGGATGAGCTGCTCCGTGCAGTTTGTGCATGACTTGAGACATAGCACCTCGGCCAATTTGCTCACCTTGTGGGCCTTGTTCAGCGAGATCTAAGGCCGCTGAATAATGACAACGCGCACAGAGCACCGGTTGTTCCGTAGCGAGACTGGTCTCATGCTTCGTATCATGCAACTTAAGAATATTGACCTTGCCCGCATGTTCAACATCCAATTGACTCGTTCTGTCTATTGCTGAAACGTACTCGATGCCTAGCCGTTTGGTGGCCATGGGCGTATCGCCCTCCAAGGCATGGCAACCGGCACAATTGACTTCTTCAGAGACAGGCACCACGGTATCAGTCGTGGCAACGACCTCGCCCGCCCCATTTTTCGCTTGAATGCGCATCAGTGGATACGGATTGTGTCTCCCCACATCATCTGTTGGGGTCATCGGAATGCCTGGAGCCACAAAGGCCTTGAGGACATCCCAAAAGCTGTTAAACATTTGTGGGTCATTAGCTGTATACGGATCTAAATGGCCAGGCATCTTTTGCCCAAAGGCCAACCCTTCATCGGCGGGCGGATTCAAGCCAAAAAGATCTTGGACGATGGGATTCCCTGTCCTGGGATGAATATTCCAAAAATCGGTTTTATACACGGAGTCAGAATTTTGGCTCGTTGAGTTGATGGAATCGGCGCCAGCGGGGTCGACCGGATTTGACGCCGCGGAATATTCCACACTGGCTTCTGTATTATCCAGGATCCGTGGGCGGTTGGAACCGGTCCCGCCTTTTTGAATGACCTGTGCGACCACGCGGTTAAAGGGGGGAAGCAGAGAAAAGGCTTCGTTGCCCAAATCTCCGCAATGCATGCCTAAATCATTAGCCGCCAGCACTTGGTATTGACCGCTGAGAATAAACGGTTGCTGAGGAACCGAGCTGACTCCACCTTTGGGTGTCACCGCCACAAGTGTGGTCGCAGGCGTAGGGTCGGCCAACCCTAAGCCGTCGGTGACGGTCAACACCACTTGATAGGACCCCACCTGGGCAAAGGTCACAGACCCAGGGTTTTGTTCGGAAGAATTCGAGGCTCCTCCGCCAAAATTCCAGGCATACTGCAGCGGGAAATTCCCGTCTGGATCAGTGCCCCCTCCTGAAAATTCGATAGTCTGCCCCACCTCAATGGTGACGGTTGAGGTGGGCGTCAGGATGGTCCCATTTGGGGGAAGATTCGTTGTTCCTCCACAAGGGTTAGGGGCATCTTTGACATTTCGCTCTGCGGTTCCTCCCTGAGTGGTGGTGGCTGAAACGCGACAGGGAACGGGGGAAGGATTGGATACGCTTAATCTCCATTCTTTCTCACCAATGCGTACCGTTCCGAGTACCACTTGTGTTTCCGTATTTCGAATAACCACCTGCTGCCTGGCAGGACCTTCCCCCTTGACGATGAGGCGAGCATCGCCCGCTTCCCATTTCGCCTCCTTAATGGTCAAAGACACTTCGCCCTTTGATTGATCAACAAGGACCACCAAAGACACCCCACCACATAAGAGCATCAATCCCGTAAAGAGTAAGAAATGTTGAAGAAGTTTAGGCATGAGTGTATTCCCCCTTCATAATGAAGATACGGGCTAATCGATGAGTGGCAGGTCGAGACAACACACGACCGCCAAAAATCGATAGGCTAGTTATGAAAAGACTCCAAGCAGTGTTATAGGGGGAAATTATCCCGGCCGTTAATTACTGAATGTCTTGCACATTCAATGGCCTTAAGTACGTAATGCATTTCTTCAGGGGGTGAAGATAATTTAACAATAAGCAAAATTTATGCTTCGGTGTTTTCCCTTCGAGTTCATGAATAAAATCAATATGTTTGCTTGAACAGTATTTGCAATATCGTATGAAAATACTAAATTTGGTGAAGGGATATTCCTTCATTCATTTGAGGTTCTTTTCTGGATATTCAAGCAATCAAAGAACCGTTCAAGTTTCAGAAAGAGATGTCAATTCAATGAGTGCTAGAGGGGACGGTTCGGTCAATTAAGTGTTTTCTGTAGGTGAAGCACAACTTAATATTCCCCCCGTGAGGTTAGAGACGTTAGTGAAACCGTGTTGGAGGAGAATGCGGGCGGCGAGGTAACCGCGTAATCCGACCCGGCAATAGACGACGGTTTCTTGTGTGGGGTCGAGTTCCTGAAGATGGTCTCTCAAGTCATCCACAGGGACGAGGTGAGCATGGGGGAGATGCGCCTCTTGATATTCGTCCGGGGTTCGAACATCTAATAATTGAAGCGAAGTATTTGTCTCCAGCTTCTTTTGCAATTCTTCACATGTTAGCGTCTTTACTTCTCCGCGTAACGTATTGGCGGCCACGAAGCCTGCCATGATGACCGGACCCTTGGCAGAATTAAATTGTGGTGCATAAGCCAAATCAAGTTGTTCCAAGTCCTGGACTTTCATGTTGGCATGTAACGCCGTTGCCAGCACATCAATTCGTTTATCGACTCCCTGTTCGCCAACGATTTGGGCTCCCAAAAGTTTTCCCGTTTCCTGTTCCACCACCAATTTTATATGGAGGGCTTCTGCGCCAGGGTAGTATCCGGCATGATCTAGTGGATGCGTCACCGAGACGAAATACTTCAAGCC
>Ga0224497_10000692_pt1 | contig 22903 bp, 17 predicted proteins | sample SF_Jul11_sed_USG_4_FD_167970 | JGI IMG/M metagenome (GOLD analysis project Ga0224497, IMG submission 167970) | Sediment microbial communities from San Francisco Bay, California, United States - SF_Jul11_sed_USGS_13 | ecosystem: Environmental > Aquatic > Marine > Sediment | place: USA...
TCGAATACAGGCTGTGCACCACGAAGAAGCCGGTGACGAAGACCATCGCCCATCCGACCACGCGCCGGGTCGTCTCGAGCACCAGCAGAATGAAACCCGCCCCGACCCACAGATCCAGGGGTGTGATGTCGCCACCGCGCATGTTGAACCCGTCGATGTCCCACAACGTATAGCCCTGCACGAACAGGCCGAAGCCGACCAGCACGAGATCGATCAGGAAGCCGAAAACGCGCCATGCATTGCCGCGGCCGCCCGGCAAGATGAGGGGATCGCGGTACGAGCGGCGAAACAGCGGGTTAAGCAGCACGGCCAGCACCAGCATGACGGTCAGGTGCGTGCCGCGAAAGGAGCGCGTCTCCGGCGTGCCGTAGACGGCGGTATACAAATGGAACAGCGCCAGCGCGATTGCGAACACCGCGCAGACGGTGGCAATCACGACCGGCAGGCGCACACCGCGATCCCGCATCACCGTCTCGATCAACGAGGCTTCCTTGACCTCGTGATACTCGAGACGCTCTTCTACGATCTGGGCCGTGGCGTCAACCATCGGGTCTACCAAAAAGGGGTCCGTGATTATGCAGCGGGGACGGGCACCGCCCGCTCGGCGCAACGATTGCGCCATGGCGCGCGCAGGTCACAGAACACGCGAGCGTACGCGCATCGGCCCGTGCAAGTCGCCCGGACCGATGCGCGTTCGCGTCCGTGGCTACATCTTCTTGACGCCCAGCTCCGCGTAGCAGCGCGCCGCGCCCGGATGAACCGGTATGGCGGCTGCCGCCAGCGCGTCTTCCATCTTGACCTTATTCCACACCTTCTTCACCGCCGCGAAGGTGCCGTGCTCCTTCCAGAAGACCTTGCACATGTTGTAGACGAGGTCCGCCGGCAGGTCCTTGTTCACCACCATGACCGTCGCCGTGGCGAGCGTCGGCACGTCGGCGGTCATCCCTTCGTAGGCGCTCATCGGGATCTTGGTGGCGATCACGCCGGGATTGCTCTTGATGATGCCCTCCATCTTTTGGGGGTCGATGCCGATGAAACGGATGCCCGGCTTGAAGTTCAGGTCGATGAACGAGGCCTGCGGCAACGACGTCACCGCGAGGAACACGTCGATGTGGCCGTCCTTCATGAGCGCCACCGAATCGGAGTAGTCGACATAGTGGACGGTTCCGCCGTTTTGTTTGATCTTGGCGAAACTCAGGTCATAGGCAGCGAGCACCGTTTCTGCGAACGCCGTACCGGTCCATCCCGCCTTCCCGGGGCTGAGATTCTTGCCGTTGAAATCGCTGATCGACTTGATGCTCGAATTCTTGGGGACGGCAATCTGTACGATACCCGGATACAACGTCGCAAAGAACGTGACGTTCTTGTAGGGACGGTCGAATTTTCCGCGCCCGATGTAGCCGTTGTAGGCCGTGTGGCCGTAGCTCCAGCCGATCTCCGCGTTGCCCTCGCTGACGTCCTTGATGTTGCCCACGCCGCCACCGGGACCGTTCGAGGCGGCGACTCCCTTGATCTCCTTCTGCATGATCTGCATGATTTTCGCGCCCAGCGGATACCAGCTCCCGCCGGAAGGGCCGGATACCATGCGCACGAACGTCTCCGCATTGGCAAACGGGGCAGCTAGCGCAAGGCAGCCGGCGAGCGACATGATTTTCAACGTTGGTTTCATACGATCTCTCCTCCTTTGGGGTTTACGAATCAAGCTGTTCCTCGTTTGGCGCGACGGCGCACGCACCGCCGGACGCGCACTGAGCGGTCGAAATCCGGCGCGTACCGAATCCGACCCCGGGCGTCTCCTCGCAACCACCCGGCAGTTCGAGTCGGATCAAGTCTAGTCCGATTCGGCAGGTGCGGAAAGCGACCCGTGTTCCGCGCATGCGAACCGGTGACCGATGGCGCCAGCCCAGCGCGCAGGGCGACCAATCCGTCGGCCGTCCAAGGGCTGCGGTCGATTCGACGATCTTCCCGATACACGACGGACTTTTTGCGGATTTTGTCTGTTTGTATAGAGGGTTATCTGCCGCCAGCTTCAGGTCCTGAACCGGTTTCGAGTCACGACTCGGGGGCTGTCAGCCCGCAGCGAGAGTAGGCTGGCGGGCCGCCCGCTCGAACTCCACATTCGGCAGGCGCTCGAGCCGCCACAACTCGTCGAGCAACGCGCGCGCGGCGGGCTCGCCCAGCACCGGTACAGCCAGCTCGAGATACTTGCCATTCAACTCCGCGTCCGAGAGCGGCAACTCGGGGTCGCCCTTGCGCGTGGGCTGGAAGTGCGCGAGCTTGCGGCCGTCGGCGGTCTCGATTTCCACGCGCGCGGCGCGTTGGTTGGGATAGCCCTTCGAGAGCTCGGGATCGGCGATGCATTCGATCCGCTGCATGAGCGAGCGCACCTCGGCGTCGCCCAGCCGCTCGGGCAGAAACGCGTTCAGGCGCACGCTGCCGTGCACCACGGCGTGCGCGACGGTGTATTGCACGCTGAACTTGGCCTGATAGTCGCCTTCCGGCTTGGCGTTGTCGACGATGTCGAGGCCGGCCTTGTAGGTCGCGATCCGGATTTTCCGGATGTCCTTCGGGGCAAGCTGGTGCTCGTGCACCAGGTGGAGCACGGCGTCGATCGGCGCGAAGGTATGGCCGCAGCAGCCGTGATTTTTAAAAGTGACCTGAACAATGTGGTAATCCGTGCCCAGACCGCGGGTTGCCTTGCTCCAGTCCGGGTTGACGCTCATCGCCGCGCCAAAACCGACCGCTCCCTCGAGGATGTCATGCACACCGGTGACACCCTTGGCGGCCGCCATTGCGGCGAGCGCGCCGGCTTCCGCGGCATGCGCGCTGTGCAGCGGTTTCGCCATCGCCTGCGAGCGGAATGCCTGCTGCAGCCCGGCGGCGAAGGTGCCCGCGTTGCCCAACGCGTTCATGAACTGCTCGCGCGTGCAGCCGAGGACCGTGGCGACAGCAGCGGCGGCACCGAGACAGCCGACCGTGCCCGTGATGTGCCAGAACTTGTAGTGCGAGGGCATCACGGCCTCACCGATGCGCGTCGAGGTCTCGTAGCCCACGATGACGCCGCGCAGGAATGCCTCGCCGCCTGCACCTTGTACCTGTGCCGCGGCGAGCGCGGCGGAAATGATCGGGCTGCCCGGGTGGTAGCCCGCGTCCCGGTAGATGTCGTCGAACTCGACCGAGTGCGAAGCGGCGCCGTTGATCAACGCCGCGGCTCGCAGCGTGGCGCGCCGGCCGCTGGCAAGCCGCGCGCGGCCGCGGTCCAGTTCCTCGGCGAGCGCCTGCTCGAGCAGCACGGCCGGCGCGACCCCGCTGCCTGGCAGCAGACAGGCGTACCAGTCGATGACGGCGCGTTTGGCGTGGTGGATAACTTCCGGGCGCAGCTTGGCAGTTTGCTCGGCGACAGCGTATTCAGCGATGGTCTTTAGCAACATGGCACAACTCCTCAAAGGTCGGGATTGCTCAAGACGTGATGACGACTGGTGATGATTACTGGTGATGGAAAATGGTGATGAAAAGCTCGAAAAGCGCCGATGACCTTTTGCCCATCACCACTTCTCATCACCAGTTCCCATCACCATTTTCCATCACTTCTTCTCAGCCCCGGGAGGCCGCTGGGAAAAGGACCGCTCGAAAACGGATTCGGCAATGCGGTTCTTGAGGATCTCGATCGAGCCGCCCGCGATCATCCAGCCACGGCATTTGCGGAAGCACCACTCGACCAGCGTCTCCTCGGTATAGCCCATCCCGCCCATTACCTGCATCGCCTCGGAGGCGATCTCGAAGCCGGCCTGGTTGCAGAACGCCTTGGCGATGGAGGTTTCCTCGGCCGAGGGAAAGCCACGATCCGCGTTCGAGGCGGCGCGATAGATCAGGAGCTGGCCCGCGTCGAGCTTGATCTTCATGTCCGCGAATTTCCACTGCAGCCCCTGGAACTCTGCCAGAAGGCGTCCGAACTGCTTGCGTTGCAGGGCCCACTGCCGCGCCGTTTCGTAGCAGTAGCGTCCCAGCGCAAGCGAGCGCGCCGTATTGCCGATGCGCTCCACATTGAAGCCCGCGATCTGCTTCTTGAACCCGCCCTGCCTGAGCACGACGTTCTCCGGCGGGACGTAGACGTTGTCGAACCAGGTCGTTACCCACTCTTCGCCGTTCATGAAGCGCGAAGGCTTGCTTTGCTTCACGCCGGGCGCGCTGCGCTCGATCAATACCGAGCCGATCCCATCCACGCCGGGGCCGTAGCGCACGTAGGCCAGTATCACGTCCGCGTACTGCGCGTGGGTCGTGAAGATTTTCTCCCCGGTGACGCGGTAGCCCTCGCCCTCGGGCGTCGCGGTAGTCGTGAGGTCGGTTACAGCCGAGCCCGCATCCGACTCGGTCATGGCGACGCAGATGACGGCCTCGCCCGAGAGCAAGCGCGAGAGATAGCGTTTCTTCTGGTCCTCCGTCCCGTACTCGGCGAGCACGCGGATTGCCCCGAAATTGCCCGCCTGGATCACATCAGCGCTGCGTGGGCACACCTGCGCGATGGTCTCGATCGCGATCACCGCGTCCATCAGCGTTCCGCCCTGGCCGCCATCCTTCTCGGCGATCGTGATCCCGAGGAGCCCCTGCTGCGCCATGAGCTTTGCCACGTCCCATGGATGATGCTGGTTGTGCGCGCGAGCGAGGGCGCCGGCGCGCAGATGGCGCTCGGCGAAGCCCCTCACTGCCTCTTGGAACTGTTTCTGCTCCTCCGTCAGCTCAAAGTTCATCGCTTACTCGTGCTCTTGAAGAAGTGATGGGAGATGGTGATGAGAACTGGTGATGAAAAATGGTGATGAAAAACCAAACCACAGTTTGCAACGGTTTGCTCATCACCAGTATTCATCACCATTTACCCGCCCCTTGCGAGTCAGGCGCGGAGCAAGGGCCGTAACTTGCGCACGTCTCGGTACTTCTCGAGGTTCCAAACGGCATCGCACAGGGCGCGCGCCTTGTTCTTGCCCAGGACTGGCGCGAGCAGATGGTAGGACTTCTCATCCACTTCGGCGCGCGTCATCGGGTTCTGCGCCGTGCCCCGCACCGCCTTGACGTGGTGCCGGAGCTCGCGCCCGCCGGTGAGGCGGATCTCCACGATGCCCTGGCGCGAGGGCATGGCGCGCGTCATCTCGTCGTCGCCGTAGAGCTCGATCTTGCTGCGCAGCGCCAGCACCTTCGGGTTGTGCATGCGCTTCTCGTCGTGCGCCGATTTGAAGGTGACGATGCCATCGAGCAGCATCACCGCGCACAGGTGCTGCATGCAGATGTCCGGCATGTTGCGATTGTTAGTGGTATTGGCGCCCTGGTGCGCCACGCGGACCACGACTTTCTCGACATCCGCCGCCTTGATCGACTGCGTGCGGATGAGATCGAGCAGCGCATCGAGGGGCGCCTGGATCGGGGAGCCCACGGACCAGCGCTTGATGTTGGTGTTCATAATTTCGTAGGTAGAACCCAGCTCGCGCACGAGCCGCTCGGGCTCCGGCGCCTTGCCGATGCGCCGCGTCTCGTCGTAGGCGACGAAGAAGTTACGCTCGCCGGAGAAGACGTCCTCGACACCGGTGAAACCGGCCGCGACCATCGCCGCCGCGGCAACGCCATTGCGCGCGGGCATTCCGCCGAAATCGAAGGCCTTCTCAATATGCTCCTCGTCGCGCATCCAGCACGAGACGCCCGAACACTGCTGGGCGGTGTACGAGAGCAGCCAGCGCGCCCGGTCTGCGTTCACGTTCACGAGCGCGCCCGCCGCCGCCGCGGCGCCAAACATGGGGCCGAAGGAATGCGTGGAGTGGCCCGCTTCCCGGAAGTCGTACGCGTGCAGCGCCATATTGACGCGCGTGCCGATGTCGTAGCCGAGTGCTACCGCGCGCAGGAGCTGCGTGCCGTTGCGGCCCTCGCGCTCGCCCATGGCCAGCGCCGCGGGAACGACGGCGCAGCCGGGGTGGCACAGCGAAGGCGCGTGCGAATCGTCGGTCTCGTCGGCGTGGGCAAGCATGCCGTTCGCGAGCGCGGCGAACTCGGCGATGGTGACGATGCGTGAACCGGCGACGCACGATTCCTTTCCACCACTGCGTGTTTTCGCGAAGGCGATGGCCTTGCGCCCCGGCAGCAGGGGCGCGCCCGAGACCATTGCGGCGAAGGTATCGAGCACGTGATGCTTGGTTTTCTCGACGACGTTCGCGGGCAGAGGCCGCTTCAACGCGCCCGCGATATAGGCGGCGAGTTCTTGCATCAACGAGGAAATTTCAGATTTCGCCTTCGGCTTCATCTGAAATTTCCTAAAGAATAATACTTATTCATCTTCTGCTCCGGGTTGTTATTGAGTTGTCCCTCATAAGGAATTTGCGGGACGAAAGTCGCGCAAATTCCTAGGGCATAAAGCCGCCCCCGTTCAACTGGATCGACTGCCCCGTGACGTAGCGCCCGTCGGGGCCACACAGCAGGCGCACCATGGCCGCGATCTCTCCGGGCTCGCCCCGGCGCCCGAGCGGGGGTAGTGAGCGCCGATATTCGGGCCGCTCGGGTGCGCTTTCCGAGCCGCGCACCGTTGCGTGACCGCATCCGGCCCCCGACGCAGCCCTGCTGTTCGGCGCGGTACCGACGCGGCCGAGGGACCGTCATGATACCAAAGTGAGAACGGGCAGTGCCGCGGCATCCGGGGCGCGACAGGCTGCGATAGAATAACGCGCTCAGGACCCAGGAGGCATATCGTGAGCACACCACTGGTCGGGATCGTCATGGGCAGCAGCAACGACTGGGACGTCATGCAGCATTCCGCGCGCGCCCTGAAGGATTTCGGGGTCGCCTACGAGGCACGCGCGCTGTCGGCCCACCGCACGCCCGATCTCCTTATCGAGTGGATCGACGGCCTCACTGCCCAAGGCGCCCGATGCTTCATCGCCGGTGCTGGCGGCGCGGCGCACCTTGCGGGCGTGGTCGCCGCCAGGACCACACTGCCGGTGCTGGCGGTGCCGATTCCATCGCGGCACTTGCAGGGTCTCGACTCACTGCTGTCCATGGTGCAAATGCCCAAGGGCATTCCGGTTGCCACCTTCGCGATCGGCGACGCCGGCGCGGCGAACGCGGGGCTCTTCGCCGTCTCGATGCTTGCGCTTGGGGACGCAACGCTCGCGACGAAACTCGTGGATTTTCGCAAGAAGCAGGCCGAAGCCGTCAAGGCCGCGAAACTTCCCGGCCTTGACGGCTGAGTGACTGGGTGCGAGCAGTCAACCACTACGTGGTTACTCTGAAACTTGGGCACTTAGTCACCTAGTCATTTAGTCACCTAGTCACGCAAGAAAATGACGACAAATTCTTCCACTCTATTTGAGTCGAGCCTAAAGAGCCTGAAGTTCCTGCACCGCGGCAAGGTTCGCGATCTGTATGCCGTGGGCGAGGACAAGCTGATGGTGATCCAGACGGACCGCCTCTCGGCGTTCGACGTGATCCTGCCCGACCCGATCCCGGAAAAGGGGCGTGTGCTGACAGAGATGTCGTTCTTCTGGTTTCGGAAACTCGCGCACATCGTGCCCAATCACCTGACCGATGTGAATCCGGAGACGGTGGTCGCCGCCGCGGAACGCGAGCAGGTGGAAGGGCGCTCGATGGTAGTGAAGAAACTCCAGCCGCTCAAGATCGAAGCCGTGGTGCGCGGCTACATCATCGGCTCGGGGTGGAGCGACTATCAGCGCACGGGCGCCGTCTGCGGCATCCCGCTGCCCAAGGGACTGAAGCAGGCGCAGAAGCTGCCGCAGCCGATCTTTACGCCGGCAACCAAGGCGCCGATCGGCAGCCACGATGAGAACATTTCCTTTGAGCAGGCGGTCGACATCGTCGGTGACCGGGCGCTCGCGGAACGGGTGCGCGACGTCTCGATCCGGATCTACGCCGAGGCCGCCGAATACGCAGCGACGCGCGGCATCATCATCGCCGATACCAAGTTTGAATTTGGGGTTGATGATAAGGGCGGGCTGGTGCTCATAGATGAAGTGCTGACGCCGGATTCGTCACGATTCTGGCCGGTCGCGGAGTACCGTACGGGAACCAGCCCGCCCTCATTCGACAAGCAGTTCGTGCGCGACTGGCTTGAGACGCAACCCTGGAACAAGAAGGCGCCGGCGCCCAGGCTGCCCGCGGATGTCCTTAAGAAGACCACTGAGAAATACAAGGAGGCCCTACGCCTTCTTACGCAGTAGACGGGTGATGAGAAATAGTGATGAATAATGGTGATGAGAAATGGTGATAGGTTGTCGCTGCTTTAGTTATCACCAGTAATCATCACTTCCTCAGTCAGTGGTTTCCGATAAGGATATCGAACAGGCAGCGCTGATCCTCAAGGCGGGAGGATTGGTCGCTTTTCCGACCGAGACCGTCTACGGGCTGGGGGCCGACGCGTCCAATGCGGATGCGGTCGCGAGAATCTTTGCAGTCAAAGGCCGCCCGGCCGGTCATCCCCTTATCGTTCACGTCGCTGACGCCGTGCAGGTCGCCAACTGGGCGCGTGAATTTCCGGAAGGAGCGCGTAAGCTCGCGCGCAAGTTCTGGCCGGGGCCGCTTACGCTGATTCTCAGGCGCGCGCAGCGTGTCTCCGACGCGGTGACCGGCGGTCAGGAAACGGTGGCGCTGCGTGTGCCTTCGCACCCGGTGGCGCTGCAGCTGCTCGCCCGCTTCGGCGGCGGCATCGCGGCTCCCTCGGCGAACCGGCACGGACGCGTATCGGCGACAACGGCGGAGCACGTGCGCCACGAGTTCGGGGAGTCGATCGACTGCGTACTTGATGGCGGCGAGGCTGCCGTAGGCATTGAGTCCACGATCGTGGATTTCTCGGGCGCGGCGCCAACGCTGCTGCGACCGGGATGGATCGGGCCGACGGAATTGGAGCAGGCGCTCGGCACGCCGCTCGCAGCGCCGGGGGCCGATGCACCGCGCGCGCCCGGGAACCTGGCAAAACACTATGCGCCGCAAACGCCGCTCATCGTCATGGAGTTCGACCTTTTGATGGAACTCGCTGCCACCCTCACGCGCGTCGGCAAGCGGGTCGCGGCGCTCGCGTTGACCGAGCGGCGCCCGGTGCACGAAAGGCTCACGTGGATCGCCGCGCCGACCGATCCAGCCGCCTACGCGCACAAGCTCTACGCCAGCCTGCGTGAACTCGATGAGGCCGGCTGCGAAACCATCCTGGTGGAACAGCCCCCGCAGACCGCGGAGTGGATGGCCATCAACGACCGCCTGTCGCGCGCCGCAGCGGGCGGCGGCGAGGACGCCACTACCTGACAAAGGCAGAACGCAGAAGGCTGAAGGCGGAAGGGCCTTAGATCCCGTGATGGGTAATCGGCCTAACACCGGTGAACGGTGAGCGGTGAACCGTAAGGGGAGACTCGTCCCTCTTGGCGTCTTGGCGGTTCAATGTTGGAGCCTATCGGCGTGTATCTGCGTTTATCTGCGGCTTTTGATGTTTTCTGATTCTTAAGACAGGCTCTAATTAAGAGTCACCGGTCACGCTGCTTAGCCATAGAAGAGGTTGACGAGAAAAAGCGGGACCGCGGGCACGTAAGTCACCAGGATCAGCACAGCGACCAGCACCGCGATGAACGGCACGTTGGCTTTGCTGACGTCCCAGACGTTCTCCTTGGCGATCGAGCAGGCGGTCATGAGCACGCTCGCGACCGGCGGGGTCTGCTGGCCGATTGCGAGGTTGAGCGTGACGACCAGTCCGAAGTGGACCGGGTCGATCCCGACTTGATTCACGACGGGCATCACGATCGGCACGACCAGTATGATGGCCGCGGCCGAGTGCAGGAAAAGGCCTACGGCCAGGAAAAAGATGTTCAGCAGCAGCAGCACCAGCCACGGACTGTTCGTGAAATCGATGATGGCCTGGGCGAGGCGCTGCGGCACCTGTGCTTCCGTCAGGTAGACGCCGAGCAGCGCGCTCGAAGCGACGAGCAGCATCACCACCGCGGTCTGCACGCCGCCATCGATTACGGCAGTCCAGAGCTGCTTCCAGTTGATCTCGCGGTACCATGCCGCAATCCCGATTGCCGCGACAACCGCAAGCCCGGCGCCCTCGGACGCGGTGACGATGCCGCCAAAGATGCCGCCGAGGATGATGATGGGCAGCAGAAAGGCGAGCGACGCCTCCTTGAACGTCCGCCATACTCGCCGCAGCTGGAATACCTCCTCGACCGGGTAGTCGTAGCGCACCGCGTACCAGTAGCACAGCGCCATAAGCAAGAGCCCGCCGATGACGCCCGGGATGATTCCGGCGACGAAAAGCTGCACGACGGAAGCATCCGCCATCACCGCGTAGAGGATCATCGGGATCGACGGCGGAATGATGATCGCAAGCGATGCCGACGACGAGGTGATCGCGGCGGTGAACGGTCCGGGGTAGCCTTTCTGCTTCATCGCGGGCATGAGAATTGAGCCCAATGCCGCGACATCGGCGACGGCGGAGCCGGAAATCTCGGCAAAGAACATCGAGGTCGCGACATTCACCATCGCGAGACCCCCGCGGATGAATCCCAGGAGCGCGGAGGCGAACGCGATCAGCCGGCGCGAGATCCCACCCGTGTTCATGATGGCGCCGGCCAGGATGAAAAGCGGAATGGCGATCAACGGGAACTTGGTCGCGCCGGTGAACATCACGATCGCGAGGTTGGGCAGCGAGTCCAGGCCCCCCGCGGTAAGCATCGCGATGATGGCGGCGATGCCAAGCGCGACGGCGATGGGCACGTTGATCAGCACCAGCGCCAGCATGCCGAGAAAGAGCAGCAGCATCGCCATCTAGGGCCCTCCGGGTGAGGCAGGTGAGGCCGCGGCGCGCAGCGCTTCGGGCAGGCGCAGCAGCTCCGCGATGACGTACAGGCACGCCCCGATCACGATGACCGACTGCGTGTAACGGGTCGAAACCTCCGGCAGACTCACGAGGTAATCAGTGCTGAGCACCTCGAGCACCGCCCACCCCGCCCAGCCGAGCAGCACGAAGAACGCGATCACGAAGCTTTCGGCTACGAGGACGGTGGCGACCCGCAGGCGCCGCGGCAGAGTGTCGACGAGGGCTGACATGCCGATATGGGCGCCCCGGAGCGCCGCGAGCGCGGAGCCGTAATAGGTGATCCACGCGAGCACGATCTCGGCAACTTCGTCGTACCAGACGAGCGACTCGCCGGCTTTGCGGTAAATCACCGCCACGGTAACGATCACGGCGAGCGCGATCATCAGCGCGAACACGATGACCTCGAGCAGGCGCTCAAACGCTCGACGCAGCCTGTCGGTGGATGACAGCGTCACGGATCGATGTACGTAAGGAAGCCGGAGCGGCCGCTGGCCGCTCCGTGTTGCGGGTTACTTGCCAAGCGCGATCGCGCGGTCGATGAGCGGTTTCGCGGCTTTAACGTCCTTTGAAAATTCCTCGTAAATCGGCTTCGAGGCGGCGATAAAGGCATCCTTGTCGGCGTTGTTTACCTGAACGCCGGCGGCCTTGATCTTGCCCAGCAGATCCTCTTCATCCTTGACCGCGGTCGCGTAGACGAATGCCTGGGTTTCCTTGGCGACCGACTCGAGGGTCTTGCGCACATCGGTGGGCAGCGATGCCCATTTCTTGGCGCCGACCGTGACGTAGGCGGGCGTGTAGACATGGCCGGTGATCGAGAGGTATTTCTGCACCTCCTGGAACTTGCCGCTGTAGATCTGCGCGTAAGGATTTTCCTGACCGTCCATGACGCCGGTCTTCAGCGCGGTGAACACTTCGGAGAATGCCATCGGGCTCGGATTGGCGCCGTAGGCCTTGAACATCTTGACGCGCCACTTGCCCTTGGGCGTGCGCAGCTTGATGCCGTCCAGATCGCTGGGTACGTTGATCGGGCGCTTGTTGTTGGTGATATGCCGGTAGCCGTTTTCCCAGACCGCGATGATTTTCAGACCTTTCTTCTTGACGGCCGGCTCGAGCTTGGACCAGAACAACTCCTTCTCGATGCGTTTCATGTGGTCGCGGTCCTTCACCAGGTACGGCATCTCGAACACCCCGAAGACGTCCGACTCCGAGGACATCACGGTCGAGGGCAACGAGAAATCCACCGTCCCGAGCTTGAGCTTCTGGATCAACTCGCGGTCGTTGCCGAGCTGGCTCGAGCCGAAGACCACCACCTTGGCCTTGCCGCCGAGCTTGGCGTTCGCACGCGTGGCGAACTCATTGGCGGATTTCTCGAACAGCGAGCCTGGGTTGCCGACGTGGCCGAATTTCAGCTCCATCTGGGCGAGCGCGGAGCCAGCCGAAAAAAGCGCGATCAGCAGCGCAAATCGCAAAACGTGAAGATGCTTCATGACACTCCTCCTGTTAAGGGACCCCGACTTGACCGATTTAGTCGGTATCGGCGTGGGCGGGGCGGGGGGCTAACTTAGCCCGTACCGCCGGTTTCCACAAGTGGCGACGCTATTCCGGATCGCGGAAACGGGCCGAGCGAGGATAAGGGATGATGCTAGTGACTAAGTGACTAGGTGACTAAGAAGATGCGCTGCAGCCCGAACCCTCAGTCATGCTCTATCAAGAAGCCGTCACCCGTCACCCGTCACTCATCACCGCCCCGCGCCGCTGGTCGAGCGCGGCAGCGCTCAAGCTGCCGCGCGTTTGTTGGCGCTGGCAGCGGCCGGCTGCGACGCGAGGTAGTCCATGGCTGCGTCCACGCCGCCCTTCTGGTGCGGCACGCCGGCGAGCGCGAGCCCCATCTCAACGCCGGCAAGCGTGCCGAGCAGCATGAGATCGTTGAAGTCGCCGAGATGCCCGATGCGAAACACCTTGTCGCGCAGCTTGGTCAGCCCCGAGCCGAGCGAAAGGTTGAAATGATCCAGCACGACCTGGCGGAAGGCGATCTCGCTGTGGCCTTCCGGCATGAGCACCGCAGTGAGCGAGCTCGAATATTCCGCGGGATTCGCGCACAGGATCTCGAGGCCCCAGGCCCGCACCGCGCGTCGCGTCGCTTCGGCGTGCCGGTCGTGGCGCTTGAAGACGTTCTCGAGCCCTTCCTCTTCGATCAGCATCTTGAGCGCGACGCGCAGGCCGTAGAGCAGGTTGGTCGCGGGCGTGTAAGGAAACCAGCCGTCCTTGTTCGCGCCGATCATCTCTTCCCAGTTCCAGTAGGAACGCGGGAGCTTGGCGGACTTCGCGGCCGCGAGGGCTTTGTCGGAGACAGCGTTGAACGACAGGCCCGGCGGGAGCATGAGGCCTTTCTGCGAGCCGGCCACAGTCACATCCACGCCCCACTCGTCGTGACGATAGTCGATCGAGGCAAGCGAGGAGATCGTGTCGACCATGAATAGCGCCGGATGCTTTGCGCGGTCGATCGCTTTGCGCACTTCGCCTATCCGCGTGACGACGCCGGTGGACGTTTCGTTGTGCACCACGCACACGGCCTTGATCTCGTGTTTCCTGTCCTGCGCGAGCCGTGCCTTTAGCGCCTCGGCATCGACCCCATGTCGCCAATCCCCTTTAATAAACTCGGGCGTCAGCCCGAGTTTATTGGCCATGTTGCACCACAGTGTCGCGAAGTGCCCGGTCTCATACATGAGCACTTTGTCGCCGGGCGAGAGCGTGTTGACGAGCGCCGCCTCCCACGCGCCGGTGCCCGACGCCGGGAAAATCACCACGGGCGCCTTCGTCTTGAACACTTGCTTCAACCCGGCCAGCACTTCCTTCGACATCTGCTGGAACTCGGGGCCGCGGTGGTCGATCGTCGCGCTGTCGATCGCGCGCAGCACCCGCTCGGGCACGTTGGTGGGGCCGGGAATCTGCAGGAAATGGCGGCCGCTCTGGTGTGTCATGGTTCTTCTCCGGGTTGGCTGCGTTATTATAGGCTCGATATCTGGAGGACAAGAAGTGATGAATGATGGTGATGAACCGCCCGGAATGACCCAACGATTTACCCATCACCAGTAATCATCACCAGTATCCATCACCAATAATCATCACCTCTTTATGTGATGCCCGAGATGGCGATGCGCTCCATTCATCCTGGTGACTCGGCGCTTGCCACAAGGCTGCGGCGCGAGGTGCGAGGCGAGGTGCTGTTCGACCCGGCATCGCGCGGGCGCTACTCCACGGACGCCTCGATCTACCAGATCGAACCGGTCGGCGTGGTAGTGCCGCGCACCGAGGACGATGCGCTCACCGCGTTTCGCATCGCGCTAGAGGAAGGCGTGCCAGTCCTGCCGCGCGGCGGCGGTACGTCGCAGTGCGGCCAGACGGTCGGCGCCGCGCTCGTCATCGACAGTTCGCGCTGTCTCAACCAGATCGTCGACTTCGACGCGGCGGCGCGCTCGGCCGAGGTCCAGCCCGGCGTCGTGCTCGATCAGCTGAACGCGTATCTGCGGCCGCACGGGTTGTGGTACCCCGTGGACGTTTCGACCAGCGCGCAGGCCACGCTCGGCGGCATGGCCGGCAACAACTCCTGCGGCTCGCGCTCGCTTTACTACGGCAACATGGTGCACAACGTGGGCGCGATCGACGCGGCGCTGGCCGACGGCTCCGAGTACCGGTTCGGTGCCGTGCCCGGCGATCTGCACGAGCTCGACGCGCCCGGGGGTTATGTCGAGCTCGTCAGGAAAATCCGCGGGATCGCGACGCGCGAGGCTGAGGAGATCGAGCACCGCGTGCCCACCACGCTCCTGCGCCGCGTCGCCGGCTACAACCTCGACATGATGGTGGGCGAGCCGTTCAACATGGCACACCTGCTCGTGGGCTCGGAAGGCACGCTCGCGTACTCTCGCCGCCTCCACCTCAACCTCTCGCCGCTGCCCCCGCACAAGACGCTGGGCGTGTGCCACTTCCCGACGTTCTACGCTGCGATGGAGGTGCCGCGGCACATCGTGCAGTTAAAACCCGTTGCGGTGGAGCTGGTGGACCGCACGATGATCGAACTCGCGCGCGGCAACCCGGCGTTCCGTCCGACCGTCGAGCGGTTCATCAGAGGCGAGCCGGAGGCGATCCTGCTGGTCGAATTCGCGGGCGAGGCTCGTGACGAGCAACTGCGCAAGCTGCGGCAGCTTGGCGAGCTGATGGGCGAGCTCGGTTTTCCAGGCGGTGTGGTCGAGATCACCGACGCGCGGCTGCAGCGCGCCGTGTGGGAGGTGCGCAAAGCAGGGCTCAATATCATGATGTCCATGAAGGGTGACGGCAAGCCCGTCTCCTTCATCGAGGACTGCGCGGTACCGCTCGAGCATCTCGCCGAGTACACCGACCGCCTGACGCGCGTGTTCGAGAAGCACGGCACGAAGGGCACGTGGTACGCGCACGCCTCGGTGGGCTGCCTGCACGTGCGCCCGGTGCTCAACATGCGCGAGGACGGCGCGCAGAAGATGCGCGCCATTGCGGAGGAAGCCGCCGAGCTGGTGAAGCACTACAAGGGCTCCTACTCCGGCGAGCATGGCGACGGTCTCGTGCGCTCGGAGTGGATCGAGCCCTTCTACGGGCCCAGGCTGACGCGCGCCTTCGAGGAGATCAAGGATCTGTTCGATCCGAAGGGATTGCTCAATCCCGGCAAGATCGTGCGCCCATCGAAGCAGGACGACCGCACGCTTTACCGTTACCCGCCGGGCTACCGGACGATCCCGATCCGCACCGCGCTCGACTGGTCGGAACACGAAGACGGCACAACACCCCGTGGTGAAGGCTTCGCCAAGGCGGTGGAGATGTGCAATAACAACGGCCACTGCCGCAAATTCGACGCCGGGGTGATGTGCCCGTCCTACCGGGCCACGCGCGAGGAGCAGCATCTCACGCGCGGGCGCGCCAACACGCTGCGGCTCGCGCTCTCGGGGCAGTTGGGTCCCGATGCGCTTGCTTCGGACGCGCTCTATGCCGCATTCGACCTCTGCGTCTCGTGCAAGGGCTGCAGGCGCGAGTGTCCGACGGGCGTCGACATGGCAAAGATGAAAATCGAGTTCCTCTACCACTACCGCAAGCGCCACGGCCTCACGCTCAAGGACCGATTGGTCGCGTACTTGCCGCACTACGCTCCGTGGGCCTCCCGCTTCGCGCCCATGATGAACGCGATGCAGGCCGGCACGAAAAGTCTGCTCGGTCTCGCGCGGCGGCGCTCGCTGCCGGCCTGGCACACCGATCCCTTCCGTGAGATGACGGCACCCGACGCGGCCCCAGCCGCGAGCGGCCGCGAAGTGGTGCTGTTCGTGGATACGTTCAACCGCTATTTCGAACCTGATAACGCCCGCGCGGCGCTGGCGGTGCTCAAAGCGGCCGGCTACGTGGTTAATTTGCCCCGCCCCGCGGACGGCGGGCGTCCCTTGTGCTGCGGGCGCACGTTCCTCGCGAGTGGACTGGTGGATGAAGCCCGCGCCGAAGCGCGCCGCATGATCCGGACGCTCGCGCCCTTCGTCGAGCGCGGCGTGCCAATCATCGGGCTCGAGCCTTCCTGCGCGCTTGGCCTGCGCGACGAGTTTCTGTCGCTGAATCCGGATACCACCGTTGCGGCACTCGCGGCCAAGACCTTTCTGTTCGAGGAATTCATTGCGCGCGAAGCGGAAGCGGGCCGCTTCAATGTGGCGCTGAAGCCTTTGCCGCAGAAGAAAGCGTTGCTGCATGGGCACTGCCATCAGAAGGCCTTCGACGTCATGCCCGATGTGGAGCGGGTGCTGCAGCTCGTGCCCGGGCTCGAAGTCGAGACCATCGAGTCGAGCTGCTGCGGCATGGCGGGGAGTTTTGGCTACGAGGCGGAGCACTACGACGTCTCGATGAAAATGGCGGAGGCTTCGCTACTGCCGCGCGTACGAAAGGCGGGCTTGGAGGAATTCATCGTCGCCGACGGTACGAGCTGCCGCCACCAGATCTACGATGGCAGCGGCCGGCTGGCGACGCACGCCGCTTGCGTTCTGCAGCAGGCGCTCGGCGAGCGCGCCGAGCGCAGTGATGGATGATGGTGATGTTTGATGGTGATGAAAAATAGTGATGAGAAATGGTGATGGGACGTTACGCCGTGCAACTTATCACCAGTTTTCATCACCAGCACTCATCACCAATATTCATCGCCTCTTGCTCATCCATGGGCGACCGCTTATCGGTCGCTTATGGATGAGCGCGCAGGGATGACGCGCCCTCAGTTCGCGCCGGAAGCCATGCCGCAGCTTGCGGTGGCGACCATCGTGATCGCGCAGTTTTTGGGCACCTCGTTGTGGTTCAGCGCGAATGCCGCCGCCGACGACCTCCGGCAAGCATGGGGACTGGCCGCGGCGGATATGGGCACGCTCACCAACGCCGTTCAGCTCGGCTTTATTTCTGGCACGCTGCTGTTCGCGATCTCCGGGCTCGCGGACCGTTTTCCAGCGAGCCGAATATTTGCTGTCTGCGCCGTTGGCGGGGCGGCGGCCAATGCCGGATTCGCATTGCTGGCAACAGGGCTCACCGACGCATGGGCCTGGCGATTTGTGACCGGCGTGGCTCTGGCGGGGATCTATCCGTTGGGGATGAAGCTTGTGGTGAGCTGGGCGCCCGAGCGCGCGGGGGAAGTACTCGGCTGGCTCGTCGGGATGCTGACGTTCGGAACCGCGCTGCCGCACGCGGTGCGCGCCGCGGGCAGGGCCTGGCCGTGGAGCTACGTGGTGCTCGCCTCATCGGTACTGGCGCTCGCCGCCGCGGTCATGTTGCTGCGGCTCGGTGACGGCCCCCATCTCGTAACCGGACCCAGGCCGCGGCAGTGGGGCGGCCTGCGCCGGGCGTTCGAGGTGCCAGCCTTTCGCGCCGCCGCTTTTGGCTACTTCGGCCATATGTGGGAGCTCTATGCGTTCTGGACGCTGGTGCCGTTCCTGATTGCCGGGGTGCTGGCGCGTGAGGCGGCCGCGGGGCCCGGGTTGTGGCAGGTATCGGCCTGGTCGTTCGCCGTGATCGGCGCCGGCGGCCTTGGTTGCATACTGGGCGGGCGGCTGAGCCGTGGTTTCGGCAGCGCCCGCGTCGCCGCCATCGCCCTCGCCAGTTCAGGCGCAATGTGCCTGCTCTTTCCGCTGGTGCAAGCAGCTCCGGTGGCGCTGCTCCTTGCAGCACTGCTATTCTGGGGCGTCATGGTTGTGGCCGACTCGCCCCAGTTTTCTGCGCTGTCGGCGCGCGCCTGCCCGCCGGACTTGGTCGGCAGCGCGTTGGCGATCCAGAACAGCATCGGCTTCTTCATCACCGTGGTCGCGATCACCGTCGCCTCATCGGCGTGGGACACGCTCGGTGCAAAGATCGGGTGGTTGCTGTTGCCCGGACCGGTGCTTGGGCTCATCGGCATCGCCCCGCTGGTGAGCAAGCGATGAGCCCCGCCAGCCGCCCATTGCAGCCGGACGGGGTGTCGCTCATCCTGAAGGCACTCGAGTTCGCTGCGCAAAAGCATCGCGATCAGCGCCGCAAGGACAAGGAGGCGTCGCCCTACATCAACCATCCCATCCAGCTTGCGAACGTGCTCTGGCACGAGGGCGGCGTCGCCGACCCGGCCGTGATCGCCGCCGCGTTGCTGCACGATACGGTCGAGGACACCGAGACGAGCTGGCAGGAGCTGCGTGGCGAGTTCGGCGACGAGATCGCTGCTATCGTGCTCGAGGTCACCGACGTGCAGTGGCTGAAGAAGATCGTGCGCAAGCGCCTTCAGGTCGCAAAAGCCAAGCACGCCAGCAAACGGGCGCGCCTCGTGAAGCTCGCCGACAAGATCTGCAACCTGCGCGATGTCGCTGCGCGCCCTCCGGCCAGCTGGCCGCTCGAGCGCCGGCAGGAGTACTTCGAGTGGGCGAAGGAAGTAGTGGACAAGCTGCGCGGCACGCATCCCGGGCTCGAGCGGAAGTTCGATGATGCCTACGCCCTTAAGCCCTGATTGCTGAACGGGTGGTGGAAACTGGTGAGGGGAATTGGTGATGAGTACTGGTGATGGGTGGCGCAAGACAAATTTCCATCACCATCTTCCATCACCAATTATCATCACCATTATTCATCACATCGATTGGCGGCGACTGGCGACACGCGGCCCGGTCCATTCACTGTTGAGGATGCACGGGTTTTAGTGTGGGACGCGAAATCACCCAAGTCCGCTTCGACCCGGTTGACTACACGAGCTTTCGGGAGCGCGTGGAAGCGGAGACGCGGATCTTCGAGACGTGGTGGCGCGAGGGCCAGTTCGACCGCTCGGCGTACATGGGCGGCTTCGAGCTCGAGGCGTGGCTCGTCGACCGCGAGTGCCGTCCCTTCCCGGAGAACGAGGCTTACCTCAAGCGCCTTGCGAGCCCGCTGGTGGTGCCAGAGCTCGCGCGTTTCAATGTCGAACTGAACGGCACACCGCAGCGGCTGGCCGGGCGCGCGCTGCGAACGCTGGAGGACGAGCTCGTGGCGACCTGGCAGCGCTGCCAAAAAGCGGCGCAGGCGCTTGGCGGCGCGCTGGCGATGATCGGCATACTTCCGACCGTGCGCGAGCGCGACCTCACGCTGCGGAACATCTCTCCGCTCAATCGCTACTATGCGCTGAACGAGCAGGTGCTCAAGCGCCGCGGCGGCCGCCCGATCAAGCTCGAGATTGCGGGACGCGAGCGGCTCGCCCTCACGCACGAGGACGTCATGCTGGAAGCGGGGGCGACGTCGTTTCAGGTGCATCTGCAAGTGCCGGCCGACGAGTTGACGCGCTGCTTCAATGCCTCGCTCGTGCTGGCGGCGCCGCTGGTGGCGCTCTCGGCCAACTCCCCGTACCTCTTCGAGCACGATCTCTGGGACGAGACGCGAATCCCGCTTTTCGAGCAGGCCGTCGACACCGGCGACGCGGTAGAACCGGGCGAGCATCGGGTCACGTTCGGCTCGGGCTACCTCGAGTCAGGTCCGCGCGAATCCTTCGTCGAGAACCTCGAGCGCTATCCAGTGCTGTTGCCCGCGCATTTCGATTCGGCACCCGAGGAGTTGTGCCACATGAGCCTGCACAATGGGACGATCTGGCGCTGGAACCGCCTGCTACTGGGCTTCAGCGGGGCCGGCGTTCCGCACGTGCGCATCGAGCACCGCGTCATGCCCGCAGGCCCGACCATTATCGACATGATGGCGAACGCGGCGGTCTACTTCGGCGCCGTGCGCGCACTGGCCGGCCGGCGCGTCGCGCCCGAGGCCGAGCTTTCATTCGAGGCGGCACGCACCAATTTTTATGCGGCGGCGCGCGACGGCCTCGCCGCGCGCTTCGCCTGGCTCGATGGGCGGAAAGCGGGCGCGGCGGAGCTGCTCGAGGCGGAAATCCTGCCGCTGGCGCGCGAGGGGCTGCTGCAGTACCGCGTCGATCCCGAAGACGTCGACCGCTACCTCGGTCTCGCCGCGGCGCGCGTGCGCAAGGGTCAGAACGGCACGGCATGGCAGCGCGCCTTCATCGCTGCGCACGGGCGTCACTTCTCGCGCCTCACGGCCGCTTACCTCGAGCACCAGGGAAGCGGTCGGCCCGTGCACGAATGGCCGATCTAGCGAGAGACAGGACAGGCGACGACATGCTCTCCATCCTGACCGACGTTCCGCCTGGCCTGCTGGAGGCCGCGCCGACGGAGCTGCACCGAATTCTCGCTGGGCCGACGCTCATCCATCTGCCGGGGCAGCGGCGCGAACCGGTGCTCATCTCGGTGCTGCTACACGGCAACGAGGACACGGGGCTGCGCGCCGCCCAGACCGTCCTCGAGCGCCACGCGCAGCGGCCGCTGCCGCGGGCGCTGTCGCTCTTCATCGGCAACGTTGCCGCCGCGCGCCTGGGCGTGCGCCGTCTCGATGGACAGCCGGACTACAACCGGGTGTGGCCGGGCTCGGATCAGCCGCACGCGCCGGAGCACGAGATGATGGCGCGGGTGGTGGAGGAGATGCGCGGGCGGCATGTTTTCGCGAGCGTGGACATCCACAACAACTCGGGTCTCAACCCGCATTACGCCTGCGTGAGCCGCCTCGATCTGCGCGCGTTACAGCTATGCGCGCTTTTCAGCCGCACCGTGGTCCATTTCGAGCGCCCCCTCGGCGTCCAGGTCTCGGCCTTCAACGATCTTTGTCCGGCCGTCACGCTCGAATGCGGCAAGTCGGGATCGCCCGGGTCCGCGGAGCACGTCGCGGACTTTATCGAGGCCTGCCTGCGTCTCTCCGAGTTTCCGGCGCACGCTCCGCACCCGCAGGATCTCGACCTCTATCACAGCGTCGCCACCGTGAAGGTGCCGAGCCACGTGACTTTCTCGTTTGGCGAAGACAACGTGGATCTCCAGCTCGCGCCAGAGCTCGACCACATGAATTTCCGCGAGCTCACGCCGCACACCTTCTGGGGCCACGTGCGCGCGGGCTGCGCGCGTCCGCTCGAGGTGACCGACGCGGCGGGCAGCAGTGCCTTCGAACGCTACTTTGCGGTGAGCAATAGTGAGCTGCGTCTCGCGCGCACGGCGATGCCCGCGATGCTGACGCTCGACGAGCGCGCGATCCGGCAGGATTGTTTGTGCTATCTCATGGAACGGCTGGTGTGCCCGCCGCTCGCTTGATGCTGTGTCGAGAATCGAAAGACATATTAACCGCGGATAAACGCGGATGAACGCCGATAGATTCCGGTGAACAGCGAGCGGTGAACAGTAAACGGTAAGACCGAAAGCATGTTGATTCTTCCGTTCACCGTTTACCCCTGACCAGCTTATCCGCGTTCAGTCCCTCACCCCGTCCCTCTCCTTTCGGGAGAGGGGGAAGGGATGAGAATTAGCGGCTTGGCACACGATGCTCAGCCGACGCGCTTGATCTTCGCTGTGTCAATCACGCGATTCCATTTCTTCACGTCGCGGTCGATCAGATCCCGGAACTCCTTGGGCGGGCCGCCAGCGGGCTCGATGCCGCCCGCCTGCAGGCGCTCTTTCATCGCCGGCTGACGCACCACTTTCGCAACCTCGCGGTTCCACTTCGAGACGATGCCTTTCGGTATGCCCTTCGGACCCCAGATGCCGTACCAGTGAACGATTTCGAACCCCGGAACGGTTTCGCTGACAGTGGGCGTGTCGGGCATCAATGGCGAGCGCCTCGGGCTGGTGACGGCAAGCGCGCGCAGCCGCCCCGCTTTTACGTGTGGAAGAGTGGGCACCATGCTGAACGCCGAGATCTGTACCTCACCGGAAACGACCCCGACGAGCCCCGGGCCCGACCCCTTGTACGGGACGTGCACCATATTCGTATTGGTCTCGATCTTGAAGAACTCGAGTCCGAGGTGCGTCACGCTGCCGTTGCCGACCGAAGCGTAGTTGAGTTTGCCGGGCTGTGAGCGCATGAGCGCAATGAGCTCTTTCACGTTCTTCGCCGGAACGGAGGGATGCGCGATCATGATGAGCCCTGTCGTCCCGATCAGCACGACCGGCTGAATATCCTTCACCGGGTCGTACGGCAGCCTGCGATAGGCGGACGTCGCGCAGTAGCTCGACGAGACGATGATCAGCGTATATCCGTCGGGCGTCGCGCGCACGGCGATCTCGGCGCCGATCGCGCCGCCGGCGCCCGGCCGATTGTCGATCACGATGCCCTGACCGAACACTTCCGATACGGGCGTCGTGACCATGCGCCCAATAATGGATGAACCGCCGCCGGGCGAAAAAGGCGCGACTAACCGTATAGGCTTGTTCGGATACTTCTGTGCGAGCGCCGGGCCTGCGATGCACGTGGCAACAGCAGCAATTAGCAACAGTATGCGCTTCATCTTTCCCTCCTTTTTGTCCCAAAAAAGACGTCTGATGCCCGAGCCCCGTGCCCACACGGCGTCAGGCAGCAGTGTCCGACTTTTCGCCGACCACCAGTGCTGCAGATAGACAGGAATTGCATGACCACAAATCGATTTAAACTGAATCTGATCAAGAGCACACGTTCGAGACGTGCCAGTCTAATGCTAGACAACCA
>Ga0224497_10000694_pt1 | contig 22883 bp, 22 predicted proteins | sample SF_Jul11_sed_USG_4_FD_167970 | JGI IMG/M metagenome (GOLD analysis project Ga0224497, IMG submission 167970) | Sediment microbial communities from San Francisco Bay, California, United States - SF_Jul11_sed_USGS_13 | ecosystem: Environmental > Aquatic > Marine > Sediment | place: USA...
CGTCAATCACCGCAATACCACCCAGATTGTTGACTATCGCCGTGTAGGCGATCAGCGAACTCGTTTCCGGGTTCTTCGCCAACAGTGCTTTAAGTGCGCTCTCCAGCTCTTGGGTCGCGTTCTCGCTTTTGTAAATCGAAACGATCTCCGGCAAAGCTTCGGCAATAAGGTAGGTGTTCTCATCGATAATTCGATGATAGAGTTTCAGCGCCGTCTTGTTATCACCCGTGTCGCGAGCTATATGCGCCCGCGTCAAAGCACCGCGCATGGTTCGCGGCCGTCCCGACTGAGCTTTCTTGACGAATTCCCGAGCCGATGCGAAGTCGTTCTGCGCCGCTGCCACTTCCGCGCGTTCACAGTAGTAATGTGCGATTTGCAGCGCCAGCGAGCGGCCGCTGAGAATCTCGAGGCGCTGCCCCGCATCTACGGCTTTCTCCCACTCTCGTTCCTGCTCAAAGATGCGACAAAGGCTCTCCAGCGCCTGCACCTGGTAGCGGGACCCCTGTGATAATCGCGCGAACAGACTTTCCGCCCGATCCAGCAATCCTGCCGCCAGATAGTCTTTTGCCAGTGAATAAAGGGCCTGATCGCGCTGCTCGGAAGCCAGGTCCGGGCGCGCGATGATGTTCTGGTGAATTCGAATTGCACGATCGACCTCGCCACGACGGCGAAAGAGGCTACCCAGCGCAAAGTGAGTTTCGATGGTTTTGTCGTCGACCCGAACCATCCGCAGGAAGTGCTCAAGAGCCTGGTCGGTCTGCTCATTGAGCAGGAAATTGAGTCCTTTCAGGTAGTCGATATTGAGCGGTGGCGGCGCATCTTCCTCATCGCGCTCGCCAAATCGACCCATCGCCCAACCCGCTGCGGCGAGCAACAGAAACAGGCCCGCCAGAAGAAAGGTGGACTCAGTCGGCATCGCTTAGAGGCAAACCTCGCAAGCTCGTCACTTCACTTTCCGACATACGCAGGGAGCGCCGCAAGATGCGTCGTTCATTGATTAATTTCAGCGCGAAGACACCCATGCAAAGGATGCCGAACAGCCAGCCCAGGGCAAAGGTTATGGTTAGCACCAGCGGCAATGGCTTGGTGAACTTGGCGAATGCCAGGTCGATTTCGACCATACCGGTATTAATAGCGGTAAAGGTTGCCATCAAAGCGGCTATCACCAAGATGAGAATCAGCAGGCCGATACGTTTCAGCATGCGTTCACTCCAAGATTGTCAGACGGTTGAAGAAACAGAACCATCGTCGCGACTTATGGCGCGCGATCAATTCTTGATCGGCAGGTGGCGACTCTCGTTGACGCGCTCGCGCAGGTCTTTACCGGGTTTGAAATGGGGAACGTATTTTCCGGATAGCGCTACTGCCTCGCCCGTCTTCGGATTGCGGCCTATGCGCGGCGGGCGATAGTGCAAAGAGAAACTGCCAAAGCCGCGAATCTCAATTCGCTTCCCCTTTGCCAATGAGTCGCTCATGAGATCGAGCAAGTGCTTGACTGCCAGCTCAACATCTTTCGCTGGCAGGTGCTTTTGCTTACGGGAAATTGATTCTATGAGTTCAGATTTTGTCATTATACTTGTCGTCGTACCGCCTTGGCAGCGTAACCCACGGATAGTAAAGACAATAATAGCCCGGACGAGGTCGTCCGGGCTAGCCTTTTTACTTATTATTTACTTTCGCCGCCCATCTTTTCCTTCAGAAGCTCACCAAGAGTGGTCCCGACGGGGGCTGCGGACGCGTCGGACTTGTAGGTACTGACCGCCTCAGCTTCCTCGTGGACCTCCTTGGCCTTGATCGACAGCGCGATCGCGCGGTTCTTGCGATCAACGTTGATGAACTTGGCCTCGACCTCTTCGCCAACCTTGATCATGGTCCGCGCATCCTCTACCCGGCCACGGGCCAGTTCGGAGGCGCGCAAGGAACCAAAAACACCGTCGCCGAGATCGACCGTCGCGCCGCGCGCATCGACCTCTGTGACCGTACCTTTGACAATCGAGTTCTTTGGATGCGCAGCAAGCCAATTTGAGAAGGGATCTTTCTCGAGTTGCTTGATGCCCAGCGAAATACGCTCGCGCTCTGCATCGATCGCCAGTACCGATGCCTCGATCTCCTGGCCCTTCCTGTAGTTCCGCACCGCTTCCTCGCCGACGTCATCCCAGGAGATGTCGGAGAGGTGAACGAGGCCATCGATACCACCGTCGAGGCCGATGAAGATGCCGAAATCAGTAATTGATTTAATTTGGCCCGATACCTTGTCGCCACGGTTGAAGGTCGATGCGAATTCGGCCCACGGATTCGGCTTGCACTGTTTGATGCCAAGCGAAATGCGACGACGCTCTTCGTCAATCTCTATAACCATGACTTCAACTTCTTCGCCGATTGATACGACGCGTGCCGGATTGACGTTCTTGTTGGTCCAGTCCATCTCAGAGACGTGCACCAGGCCTTCAACTCCGTCCTCGATCTCGACGAAGCAACCATAGTCGGCAATGTTGGTGACCTTGCCGAAGATACGCGTCTGCGGCGGATAGCGTCGCGCCAGATCCTGCCACGGATCGTCGCCCAACTGCTTCATGCCGAGCGACACACGCTGGCGTTCGCGGTCGAACTTGAGAATCTTGACGTCGATTTCCTGGCCCACCTCAACGACCTCGGAAGGGTGCTTGACGCGTTTCCAGGCCATGTCCGTGATGTGCAGCAGGCCATCGATCCCACCCAGATCGACAAAAGCACCGTAGTCGGTCAGATTCTTGACGACGCCCTTGACCGAATTGCCTTCCTGTAGGTCTTCCAGAAGCGCCTCGCGCTCGGCAGAGTATTCTTTTTCGACGACAGCGCGGCGTGACACAACCACGTTGTTACGCTTTTGGTCCAGCTTGATGACCTTGAATTCGAGGCTCTTGCCTTCGAGGTACGCCGGATCACGAACCGGGCGAACATCAACCAATGAACCCGGCAGGAACGCCCGAACGTTGTCGATTTCGACCGTAAAACCGCCCTTGACGCGTCCGTTGATGACGCCCTCAACAACGTCGCCGTCTTCGTAGGCCTTTTCGAGATCGATCCAGGTACGTGCCCGAATCGCTTTTTCACGAGACAGCTTGGTCTCGCCGAAGCCGTCTTCAACGGCATCAAGCGCGACTTCGACCTCATCCCCTACGGAGATGCCGCCGTCAAACTTGTCGTTCTTAAACTGTTCTAAAGGGATTACGGCCTCTGACTTGAGACCTGCACTGACGAGGACAACCTCGTCATTTACCGCGACGACCACACCTTTGATAATCGAACCCGGTTTGATTTGCTGACTGGCAAAACTTTCTTCAAATAATTCCGCAAAACTTTCTGACATGTTTAATTAACCAAGGGAACCGCTGTTCCCACCCAAACGTCCAGTCGCTTCCTGCCACCGACGGTCATTACAAAAAAAGGAACGAACGTCCTGTCCGATCCCATCCATAGCTCTTTCGGCTAAAACCAGAGTTCCGAGGCCCAGTCAAGAACTGTCTGCGTGACAGCTTCGATGGACTGGCCGGAGGAATCCAGAATTCTGGCATCCTCTGCCGGTCGCAGCGGAGCAACCGATCGCTCGGAATCCCGCCGGTCACGGTGCTCTATGTCCCGCGAAAGGGCGGCAAGGCTAACATCCATACCCTTGTCTTTCAACTGCTTATGGCGTCTTCTCGCGCGTTCTTCGGCGCTCGCCGTCAGGTAGATTTTGAGCTGCGCGTCGACAAATACGTTCGTTCCCATATCTCGACCGTCGGCCACCAGCCCCGGCGGCTGCTGGAAAGCGCGCTGGCGCGCCAGAAGTGCCTCGCGGACGGCCGGAATGGCGGCCACGGCGGAGGCGCCGGCCCCGGTTGCTTCGGTCCGGACCTGGTCCGTGACATCCTCGCTACCCAGCCAGATCCGCTCGGATCCGTCGTCGTAGCTGTCAAATTTGACGTCCAGCGCCCGCGCAATTCCCGCAAGCCCCTCGGCATCCTCGAGAGGAATATCGGCCTTGCCGGCCGACAGCGCAACCAGGCGGTACAGCGCCCCGCTATCGAGCAGGTGCCAGCCCAGCGCTTTCGCAACGCGGTGAGCAATGGTGCCCTTGCCCGAGCCGCTGGGGCCATCGATGGCGATGACAGGGACCGGCTGCTTCATGCAGGCCCCTCCTCGATCGCCCGGATATCGGCACCTATGGAATCCATGCACGAGCAGAAACCGGGAAAAGATGTGTCGACTGCATCGACATTTCGAACGGTCACCTCGCCGCCGGCGACCGTACCGGCCACGGCCAGGGACATTGCCACGCGATGGTCCCCGAAACTCTCTACGGTGCCACCGGCAAATCTGCCTCCATGTACGACCGCGCCGTCCGGCGTCTCGTCAACCTTGATTCCCAGTTTGCGCATGCCGTCCGCCATGGCGGCGATCCGATCACTTTCCTTCACCCGAAGTTCAGCGACGCCTGAAAAAACCGTTTTTCCCGCCGCGGCCGCCGCGGCCACGAACAGCACGGGAAACTCATCGATCGCCAGTGATACCAGGGCGGGGTCCACCGGCACCCCGCGCAGCTTCGAGGAGCGAACACGGATGTCGGCAACGGGCTCCTCGCCCAGCGTCCGGCCGGCTTCCAGTCTGATATCAGCGCCCATGCTCTGAAGTATATCGATGACACCTGTTCGCGTTGGATTTACGCCCACATTGACGATCACGATGTCTGCTTTCTCAGCCAGAAGCGCCGCGAGCATCACGAACGCGGCCGACGACAGGTCGGCAGGAACATGAACACGACAGCCCTCCGGCGCCTGCCCGCCTTCCAGCGATATGTGATGTCCTTTGCTTGTCACGTGGACTCCCATGGAACGTAACATGCGTTCTGTGTGATCACGCGTTACGGCCGGTTCCACGACGCGAGTCGTGCCGTTCGCATACAGGCCGGCCAACAGTATGGCCGACTTAACCTGTGCGCTGGCGATGGGTAGTTCATAGTCGATCGCGCGCAGCTCGCCCCTGCCGCGAATGCTCAGCGGCGGCTTGCCGCCTTCGCTTGTAATGTCGGCACCCATCTGACTCAGTGGAGTAATGATCCGGTCCATTGGCCGGCGAGTCAGCGACGCATCGCCGGTCAACACGCTGTCAAAATCCTGGCCACTCAATAACCCCGCCATCAGGCGCATGGCCGTACCCGAATTGCCGAGATCAAGCGCCGCCGCGGACCCCCTGAGACCGCGCAATCCTACGCCATCAATGGATATATCGGTCGGTCCTGGCTGCGCGACGGAGACACCCAGTGCGCGCATGGCAGCCAGCGTTTGCAGACAGTCGTCTCCGGCCAGGAATCCGCTGACATCGGTCCGGCCGTTCGCGATGCTGCCGAGTATGAGCGCACGATGGGACACAGACTTGTCGCCCGGCACGGTGACCTTGGCGTCCTCGACTCTGGATGGGGATACCTTGAAATGCATGCGGCCCGCGTATCAGCCAATTGCCTTTGGATAAGCTCCGAGTACCTTGAACAGTGAACTCGTTTTTTCGAGTTCCGCCAACGCATCGGCAATTGGCGAATCGGCAGCATGCCCGTCGATGTCGATAAAGAAAACATAGTCCCATTTACGTCGCCGCGACGGCCGCGACTCGATCCGAGTCATGCTGACGCCGTAATCGGCGAGCGGTTGCAGCAAATGATGCAGGACGCCGGCACCGCCCGCCGTATCGCTCGTCGATACAAGGATTGTCGTCTTGTCATCACCGCTCGACGCCAGCAGCTGCCGACCAACGACGAGGAAGCGCGTAGCATTATCGGGTCGATCCTCGATGTTATTGACCATGATCCCGAGTTCATAGACATCCGCCGCGACCTCGGGGCCGATGGCCGCTGTGCCGTCCTCGTCCCGGGCGCGTCTCGCGCCGGCGGCGTTGCTCGACATGCCAATCAGCTCAGCGTGCGGCAGATGCTCGCGTATCCAGCCACGGCACTGAGCCAGTGACTGCTCATGCGCGCAAATGCGCTCGATTCTCTCCAGCCCCTTGAACTTGCTCATCAGGTGCTGCTCGATTTTGAGTTCTATTTCACCGGAGATTTTGAGCGGAGATGTCAGGAACATATCGAGCGTATTGTTCACCGATCCTTCGGTCGAATTCTCGATCGGTACGACACCGAAGTCCGCAGCACCGCTCTCCACCTCCTGAAATACCTCATCGATGGTGTGAAACGGCAGGGCCCGCACCGAATGACCGAAGTGTTTATAGACGGCGGTTTGTGTAAACGTGCCCTCCGGACCGAGGAATCCAATTTTCAGCGGCTCCTGCTGCGCAAGACAGGCGGACATGATCTCGCGAAACAAACGCAGCATCTCCTCGTTGCGCATCGGACCCTTGTTGCGCTCCAGAACGCTGCGAAGTACTTCAGCCTCGCGCTCGGGTCGGTAGTAGTCTACGGCCGAGGCCAGGTCGCCCTTCGCGACCCCAACCTGCTGCGCGATCTTGGCGCGCTCATTGATGAGTGACTGAATTCGCTCATCAATACTATTGATGCGCTCCCGAATCTCTGCGAGTTTCGCCTTATCCGATTTGTCGTTCGACGCTGCCATGCAAATCCTGCTCGAAAACCGTAACGGAATCCTCAGGTTACAGGCTTGCCGAGATTTCGCAACGTCAGGACGCCGTCGATCGCCCGGATCTCCGCCAGAAGCTCGGACGTCGGCTCCTCATTTACGTCAATGATCGTGTAGGCAAGATGCCCGATCGACTTGTTCAACAGGTCTTCGATGTTCAGACCCGCGTTCGCCAGGTCAGTCGAGATCTGGCCGACCATGTTCGGCACATTGGCGTTGGCGATCGTGATGCGCCAGGCGTCGAGGCGCGGCAGGCGAGACTCCGGGAAGTTCACGGAGTGGCGGATATTGCCGTTTTCGAGATAGTCCTTGATGTTTTCCGCGACCATGATGGCGCAGTTCTCTTCGGCTTCACTTGTTGACGCTCCCAGATGCGGCAGCGCCACGACCTTTGGATGTGCAATCAACTCAGATGTCGGAAAGTCGGTGACAAAAGACCGCAACTTGCCGCTGTCCAGAGCAGCAATGGCCGCGGCGTCGTCGACAATGCCTCCGCGCGCAAAATTGATCAGCACCGAATTGTCGTTCATGAGCGCCAGGCGGTCCGAATTCACGAGATTCCGGGTCGTATCCAGCAGCGGCACATGTACCGTGACAAAGTCCGCATGCTGAAAAAGCTGATCCAGGGTTTCTTCTTGCTCGACGCCGGCTGAAAGCTGCCACGCATTGCGAACCGTGATTTTCGGATCGAAACCGGCGACTTTCATTCCCAGGTCGAGCGCTGCATTGGCAACCTCCACGCCGATCGCACCGAGGCCGATGACCCCCAGCGTCTTGCCGGGCAATTCGAAACCGACAAACTGCTTCTTGCCCGCCTCGACCGCCTTTTCGAGTGCGGCCCCGGTTTCGGTCAACGCACTCACATACTCCCGGGCGTTGCATAAACTGCGTGCTCCGATCAGCATGCCGGCAATAGCGAGTTCTTTGACGGCATTGGCGTTCGCACCGGGCGCGTTAAACACAGGCACGCCGCGTGCGCTCATGGCGTCAACCGGAATGTTGTTGGTACCCGCACCGGCCCGGCCAATTGCCGCAACTGTGTCCGGAATATCCATATTGTGCATATTGAAGGAACGCAGCAATATCGCGTCCGGGTGCGCGATTTCGGAAGCCACTTCGTAGCGTTCGCGAGGTAGGTGGCGCAGTCCCTCGACCGCAATGTTGTTCAATGTAAGTACTTTAAACATGATTCCGTTTCTTAATTAATGGGGCGTCGTAGCGCGCCGGATCATCAGCCGTTGGCTTTCTCGAACTCCGCCATGAACTCGATCAACGCGTCAACAGCCTCTTCACTGACCGCGTTGTAGATCGAAGCCCGCATGCCGCCGACGGAGCGATGCCCTTTCAAGTTTGTCAGCCCCGCGGCATGGGATTCCTCCAGGAATTTGGCGTCCAGCGAATCGTCCGCGAGGATAAACGGGATATTCATCCAGGAACGACAATCCTTGCTGACGGGGTTGGAATAAAAGCCGGAGCCATCGATCGCGGCATAGAGTTTGCTCGCCTTGCGCCGATTGACTTCGGCCACGGCTCCAAGCCCGCCTCGATTCTTCAGATACTGGAATACCAGGTCAGCCACGTACCATGCAAAGGTGGGCGGAGTGTTGCTCATCGAGTCCGAATCTGCGTATGACTTCCAGGTCATGAGGTGGGCATTATTCGGCCGCGCTTTCTCCAGCAAGTCGTTGCGCACGATCACAAGCGTAAGACCGGCCGGCCCGATGTTCTTCTGTGCACCGGCATAAATGACGCCGAATCGGCTCACGTCAATCGGCCGCGAGAGAATCGTGCTCGACATATCAGCAACCAGCGGCACGTCGCCGCCGGGTACGAAATGGAACTCGACCCCCGCAATGGTTTCGTTCGGGGTGTAGTGCAGGTAAGCGGCGTTATCGCTCCTGCTCCAGTCCTTTTCGTTCGGGATATACGTGAAATTTCCGTCCGAAGCATCTGCGGCAATATTGACGTTGCAGAATTTCCTGGCCTCCCCCGCGGCTTTTTTGCCCCAACTTCCGGTCAGGACATAGTCGACCGTGTCGTCGGGGCCGGTTAGATTCAGCGGTGCCATCGCCATTTGCAGCGTTGCTCCGCCCTGGGAAAACAACACGCTGTAATCGCCCGGTATCCCGAGCAATTCCCTGATATTTGCCTCGGCCCGCGCCGCCAGTTCGACGAAATGCTTGCCGCGGTGGCTGACTTCCATGACCGACATGCCGGTACCCTGCCAGTCGGGAATGTCGTTGCGGATGATTTCGAGAACTTCGAGGGGCAGCGCCGCGGGCCCGGCACTGAAATTGAAAACGCGCGACATGTCGCTGTGGTCCTTAAACAAAAGGGGGATGATTCCAGGCCGCGTATTGTTACGGTTTAAGAAATCAAATGCACTAGGTAAATGACGCTACCGACCGCCAGCGGACAGCCGTACGCCGCACCAAAACAGTGCGTTATTCCTCCTCGTCTTCGCCGATCGATTCGATCCGCGCCAGGCCGACCAGCCGCTGGCCGCTTTCGACCCGGATCAGTCTCACGCCCTGGGTATTGCGTCCCACGATAGATATGTCCGCGACCCCGGTGCGCACCAGCGTTCCGTTGGAACTGATGAGCATGATCTCGTCATCGTCCGCAACCTGCAGCCCGCCGACCGTCCTGCCGTTTCGATCGGTCGTCTGAATCGCGATCACGCCCTGCCCACCCCGGCCCTGGACCGGAAACTCATCGACCGGAGTGCGCTTGCCGTACCCGTTTTCGGTGGCCGTCAGGATCAGGCCATCCCGAATAATCGTGAGCGCTATGACCTCGTGACCAGCAGGTAGTTTGATACCCCTGACACCGGCGGCACCGCGACCCATGGGCCGCACATCCGCTTCACTGAACCGGATCGCCTTACCGTGACTACCGACGAGCAGTATTTCCGCCTCGCCGTCCGTGATTGCGACATCTACGAGCTTGTCGTCGCCACGAAGATCGATGGCGATGATGCCGCTTGTGCGCGGCCGCGAAAACTGCTTCAGCGGGGTCTTCTTGACCGTGCCGCCCGAGGTCGCCATGAACACGAATTGGCCTTCGTCGTACTCCCGAATAGGCAGCACGGCGTTGATCCTCTCGCCTGTTTCCAGCGGCAGCAGATTCACAATCGGTTTGCCGCGCGAGCCCCGGCTCGCCTGCGGGACCTGGTAGACCTTGAGCCAGTAGATTTTTCCCCGGCTGGAGAAGCACAGGATCGTGTCGTGCGTGTTGGCGACAAACAAATTGTCGATGAAATCCTCGTCCTTCACCTTCGTCGCGGACCGGCCGCGTCCGCCGCGCTTCTGTGCCTGGTAGACGTCAGTAGGCTGGGCCTTCGCATAACCGCCGTGGCTCAGCGTTACAACGACCTCGGCTTCCGGAATCAGGTCTTCGTCACTGAGGTCCGCGTGATCCTGCACAATCTCGGTACGACGCTCGTCACCATAGTTATCACGCACTTCAACGAGTTCGTCCCGTATGACCTGAATCAGCCTGTCGGGATCTGCCAATATGTCAGAATACTCTTTAATTTTCTCCAATATCTCTCTGTATTCCTTAATAATTTTATCCTGCTCCAGACCGGTCAGTCGGTGCAGTCGCAGGTCGAGAATGGCCTGTGCCTGAACGGCCGACAGATGGTATTCGCCGTCGATCAGGCCGCTGCCGACGGCGAGACCGTCAGGCCGAGTATCCGTGTCCCCGGCCCGCTCGAGCATGCCGGTAACCTCGCCGGGCGCCCACGCCCGCGCCATGAGTCCGGCTTTCGCGTCGGCCGGCGACGCCGAGCCCTTGATCAACACGATGACATCATCGATGTTCGCGAGGGCTACGGTCTGGCCTTCCAGTACGTGTGCCCGATCCCGCGCTTTGCGCAGGTCAAATATGGTCCGCCTGGTTACAACGGCACGGCGGTGCGCGAGGAACGCCTCCAGGATCTGCTTCAGATTCAGGAGCTTGGGCTGGCCTTCGCGCAAAGCCACCATGTTGATACCGAAAACGCTCTGCATCGGGGTGTGTTTGTAGAGGTTATTCAGCACGACGTCGCTGATTTCCCCCTGCCGCAGCTCAATGACGATGCGCATGCCGTCCTTGTCCGACTCGTCCCGCAGTTCGCTGATGCCCTCGATACGCTTGTCGCGGACCAGGTCGGCGATCTTCTCGATCAGGCGCGCCTTGTTCACCTGATACGGCAGCTCCGTGACGATGATGGCCTCCTTGCCACGGGCATTGATGGTCTCAACAGTGGTGCGCGCCCGAATATGGACCCGCCCCCGTCCCGTGCGATACGCCGAGTAGATGCCCTGGGCTCCGTTGATGATGCCGGCCGTCGGGAAATCAGGTCCCAGGATATGCTTCATCAGCCCCGGGACGTCGATTGACGGGTCTTCGATCACCGCGAGACACGCGTTAACGACTTCCCCGAGATTGTGCGGCGGGATATTGGTCGCCATTCCCACGGCGATACCCGACGAGCCGTTGACCAGGAGATTGGGTATGCGCGTCGGCATGACTGACGGCTCGCTCTCGGAGCCATCATAATTTTCGACGAAATCGACCGTTTCCTTTTCGATGTCGGCCAGCAGCTCATGCGCGATCTTGGCCATGCGCACTTCGGTGTATCGCATCGCGGCCGGCGAGTCGCCATCGACCGATCCGAAGTTGCCCTGGCCGTCCACGAGCATGTATCGCATCGAGAACGGCTGCGCCAAGCGAACGATGGTGTCGTACACGGCCGAGTCGCCATGCGGGTGAAATTTACCAATGACGTCGCCAACCACGCGTGCCGATTTCTTGTAGGGCTTGTTGAAGTCGTTGCCGAGCTCGCGCATCGCATGCAGGACGCGCCGATGAACGGGTTTGAGGCCGTCACGGACGTCTGGCAGCGCCCGGCCGACAATGACGCTCATGGCGTAATCCAGATAGGACTGCTGCATCTCTTCTTCGAGACTTACGGACAGCAATTCCTGTGCAACTTCAGTCATAGTTCTCTACTTTTTCAGCTCGCAATCTCAGCGCAATCCGCTCCGACGGAGCGGAAAAAAAGATCAATTCTAAGTGGGTTTCAAGCGGACCAGAATCTTGATTTCGGCGGACGTAAAAGGACCTTTTCCAAGGCTCAGATCAGGGTTGAAATAATACCACAGCAAGCGCTGAAACAGCAGTGTTTCCGGCACTTTCAAGCCCCATGCGCGCCGCGCTGGCGCTGCTCGCAGCGACGCGTATACTGCGGCGACTATGCAACATTGTGACACCCTGATCGCGCCGCGCTGGTGCGTCCCTGTCGAGCCTTGCGGGGTCGTGCTGGAGGGCCATGCGGTGATCGTGACGGACGGCAAAATCACGGGGCTTCTCCCGCTCGAGACAGCGCTGGAGAAGTACCAGCCCAGCGTCCTGATCGAGCGCCCGGAACATGTCCTGATCCCGGGCCTCGTCAATGCCCATACGCATGCAGCGATGACGCTGCTGCGCGGACTCGCCGACGATCTGCCGCTGGAAACCTGGCTGCGAGACGGCATCTGGCCTGCCGAGAAACGCTGGGTCAGCGCCGAAATGGTCCGGGACGGCACGGAACTGGCCATAGCCGAGATGATCTCGGCGGGCATTACCTGCTTCAGCGACCAGTATTTCTTTCCCGAGATCGTCGCTGAGACGGCCGTAGACCTGGATATGCGTGCCGTAGTCGGCACGCCGGTCGTCGACATTCCAACCAGCTGGGCGCAGGACGCGGAGGAATACCTGAGCAAGGGTTCCGACCTGGTGCATGACCCATACGCAGATCACCCGTTGATCTCCACCTGCTTCGCACCTCATTCAATAAGCGCTCTGTCCGACGAATGGTTCACCAGGCTGCGAGTCATGGCCGACCAGCTCGATGTGCCGGTGCAGATGCATTTGCACGAAACCGCAGGCGAGATTGCGGCGTCGCTTGAAAAAACCGGCAAACGTCCCTGCGAACGTCTCGACGAGCTCGGTCTTGTCAGCGCCTCGCTGCTGGCCGTGCACGCCGTGCATATGACGGATGCCGAAGTTGCCCGTTTCGCGGAGACCGGCGTGAACATCGTTCACTGTCCGCGATCCAACCTGAAGCTCGCCAGCGGCATTGCGCCGATTGCTCGCTACAGGGCTGCCGGAATAAATGTCGCAATTGGTACGGATGGTGCCGCAAGCAACAACGTGCTCGACATCCTGTCCGAAATCCGGCTGGCGGCGCTCCTGGCAAAGGTGTCGGCCGATGATGCCAGCGCCGTTTCGGCAAGCGAGGCGCTGTACATGGGCACGCTGGGTGCCGCGAGGGCGCTGGGGCTCGCGGACACGATGGGCTCTATAATCGCCGGCAAGTGGGCCGACCTTGCCTGCCTCGACCTCCGGGCCCTCAACAGCCAGCCGGTTTATGACGTTAGCTCGCAATTCGTTTATGCCGCTGCCGCCAGCCAGGTCTCAGATGTCTGGGTGGCAGGCAAGCATCAGCTGGATAATGGCAAACTCGCCCATATCAATACGGACGAGCTGCTCGAACGCAGCAACGAATGGCGCGACCGGATCGCGGCGCGAAGCCACTAGAGGCAAGGCAGAGCAACAATGACGACCGTCAGAGACAATGTGGACCCGGCAGAACTGGCCAAGTTTGATTCGCTGGCGTCGCGCTGGTGGGATACCGAGGGCGACTTCAGGCCACTGCATGAAATAAACCCGCTGCGGCTCGACTGGATACGTCAGCATGCCAAATTGGCCGGCTGCCGCGCCGTGGATATCGGCTGCGGTGGTGGCATTCTCGCGGAGTCAATGGCGGCCGCAAATGCGCGCGTCACCGGCATCGATATGGCCGAGGGACCGCTGGCAGTCGCTCGCTTGCATCAGCATGAATCGGGTGCCGACGTCGACTATCGGCGCGCGACCGCGGAAGAACTCGCCGCCAGTGAAGCCGGCGCGTACGACGTCGTAACCTGCCTGGAGATGCTGGAACATGTTCCCGATCCCTCCCAGGTCGTAAGGTCCTGCGCCGAAATTGTCAGGCCCGGTGGCCATGTCTTCTTCTCGACCATCAACCGCAACCCCAAGTCCTTCCTGTTCGCTATTGTGGGCGCCGAATACGTTCTCAAGCTGCTGCCCAGCGGCACTCACGAATATGCAAAGTTCATTCGCCCCTCCGAGCTCGAGGCGTGGGCAAGGAACGCCGGCCTGGAACTCCGGGCGAGCATCGGCATGCATTACAACCCCATCACCAGGGAGTATTCGCTCGGACCCGGTCTGGACGTCAATTACCTGATGTACTTCCAGCGACCCGCCGGCTAATGCAAATCCTGGACGACGCTTTCGACCTCGTGCTTTTCGATCTCGACGGGACGCTCGTGGACACGGCACCGGACATGGTTGCGACGCTGCAGGACATGCAGAGTGATCACGGCTACGAACCGATCGCATACGACCTCGGGCGTTCGAATGTATCCAACGGCGCGATGGGACTGCTGCGCGTCGGGTTCCCGGACCTCGACGAGGACGGACGGCGGAATCTGATTGCGGAGTTCGTGGAACGATACGCGGACCGGCTTTGTGAATTGACGACCGTGTTTGACGGTATCGACACGCTCCTCGGCCTTCTCGATGATGCCGGTTGCCCGTGGGGCGTGGTCACGAACAAGCCTGGGCGCCTCACTAACCCGCTTCTTGAGAAATTAGGCCTTTTCCATCGCAGCGTCTGCACGATCAGCGGCGACACGCTGCCGGTGCGTAAGCCCGAGCCCGGCCCCCTGCTCCTGGGCTGCGACATCGCCGGCGTCGACGCCAGCCGATCGATCTACATTGGAGATGCCGAGCGCGATATTCAGGCCGGGCAACGGGCCGGGCTTGCGACGATTGCCGCGGCCTACGGCTATATAACCGAAGACGACGACCCGCGCGAATGGGGCGCCGACATCATCGCCGTCGATACCGAGGAACTGGCGCAAATCGTGCTCAAAGCGGTTAACCTAGAAACCTGATGATCTCTGTAACGATTGATCCCGTTTATCTTGAAGTCGGCGCGCCCGCGCTGGGGATCGGTCTCGTCACGGGTGCCCTGATCGTCTGGCTGATCGCTCGAAGCCGGCGAAAAAAATTGCTCGAACACATAAATCTCGTGGAAAGCAACCTCAAGAATCAGGAGGCGATCCAGGGCGAACGTGAGGCGGCCTTCGACCTGGCGAATGCGAAACTGACCGCCGCGTTCTCCGACCTCGCCAACCGGTCGCTCAAGTCCAACAGCGAGAATTTCCTGCGCCTGGCGGAACAGAATCTGGGTACCCAGCAGGAGCGGGCCAAGCGCGAACTCAGTGAACGTGAAAAGGCCGTCGAGGCTCTCGTAAAACCGATCCGTGACGCGCTCGACGGTGCGCAAAAACAGATCGCGGAACTTGAAAAAGCACGCAGCGAAGCCTACGGCGGGATCAAGAATCAGCTCGAGGAGATGCAGCTCAACCAGAAATCGCTGACGCAGGAAACGCAGAACCTGGTCAAGGCGCTGCGCCGTCCCGAGGTGCGTGGCCGCTGGGGAGAAATCACACTGCGTCGGCTGGTCGAACTGGCAGGCATGGTCGAGCACTGCGACTTCATGGAGCAGGTACACACCGTCGGTGACTCCCAGGCTATACGGCCCGACATGATCGTCAGGATGCCGGATCAGCGCGAACTCGTGGTGGACGTCAAGACGCCGCTGGATGCCTACCTGGCCGCGGCCGAGGCGCAGGATGATGTACAGCGCAAGCTGGGGCTGGAGCGACATGCGAAGAACGTTCGCTCACACATACGTTTGCTGTCGTCGAAAGCCTACTGGGAGCAGTTCGACGAAAGCCCGGAATTCGTCATCCTCTTTATCCCGGGCGATCAGTTCCTGAGCGCGGCACTCAACGAACAGCCCGACCTGATCGAGTACGCGCTCTCGAAACAGATCATCCTGGCAACGCCGACGAGCCTGGTAGCCCTGCTCAAGGCGGTTGCCTACGGCTGGCGGCAGCTGGCGCTGGCGGAAAACGCGAAAGAAATACGGGTTCTCGCCGAAGACCTGTACGGCCGCCTGGCCACCTTCGTCACCCATATGAATCGCGTTGGCCGGCAGCTGGCAAGCAGTGTCGAAAACTACAACAAGGCGGTCGGCTCCCTGGAGCGCAACGTGCTGCCCGGCGCGCGCAAGTTCGTCGATCTGGGCGCACATGCCCCGAAAGAGCTTGAAAAACTGGAAACGCTGGAGTCGGTGCCGCGGACGATGATTGAGGGAAACGAACCTTGAGCACCGACCCCCGGTCTTACACCTATCCTGCCGACCTGCTGCACGATCGTATCGTCCTGATCACCGGGGCCAGCGACGGCATTGGCCGAGCGCTGGCCCTTCACTCGGCGAGCCTGGGCGCCCAGGTGGTCTTGCACGGCCGCAATGTCGGCAAACTCGAAACGGTCTATGACGAAGTCGAGGCAATCGAGGGGGCACCACGACCGTCCATTGCCGTGCTGGACCTCGCATCCGCCAACAGCGAGTCGTACACCACGCTGGCGCAGAGTATCGAACAGGAGTTCGGTCGCCTCGACGGCCTCGTGCTGAACGCCAGTATTCTGGGTGACCGGTTTTCGATCGAGCAATACGATGCGGTGCTGTGGCAGCGAGTCATGCACGTCAATGTGACGTCGGCCTTTGCAATGACGCAGGTCTTCTTGCCCCTGCTGCGCCAGTCGGACGACGCCTCCGTCATATATACGAGCAGCGGCGTAGGCCGCATCGGCAAAGCGTATTGGGGTGCCTATGCCGTCTCGAAGTTCGCGATCGAGGGGCTGTCGCAGGTCCTGGCCGACGAGCACCGCCATGGGGACCTGCGGTCCAACTGCATAAACCCGGGACCGACGCGCACGAAAATGCGCCTGGAGGCTTATCCTGCCGAGGACCGCGACAAGCTGAAACGTCCCGAAGAGATCCTGGCAACCTATGTGTATCTGCTCGGGCCGGCCAGCAAAGGCGTCACCGGCCAGAGCTTCGACACACAATAAGATTTTTCTTTAAATAGCAAAGATAAGCTAATATTTTTTATAGCTTTTTTTTCTTTTTCTTTTCGGCCGCGGCTCACCTGGTGCCGTCAGGCCCGCCGCGTAATACAGCGCGCGAACCTGCACAGGCGTCAATGCTTCGTATTTGCCGCGCCGCAGCTTGCGCGGCAGCTCAATCGGCCCGTACGCGGTTCGAATCAGGCGACTGACTTCGTAACCGATCGCCTCCCACAGGCGCCTGACTTCGCGGTTTCGACCTTCTTTCAGCGTGACGTTAAACCAACGATTTGCGCCGTCTCCACCGGCATGCTCGATCGTATCGAAATGGGCCGGTCCATCCGATAGCTGCACTTCGGACTGCAGCCTCTCGAGCTCGGATCGCGTCGGATTGCCGTGCACCCTGACGGCGTACTTGCGCACGATCTCGGCGGATGGATGCATCAGCGCATTCGCCAGCGCACCGTCCGTCGTGAAAATGAGGAGTCCGGTCGTGGCAATATCAAGCCGGCCGACGGCGACCCAGCGGGCGTCCTTGAGCCGCGGCAGGGCGTCGAAAACAAGCCTGCGCCCGTCGGGGTCCTCTCGACTGGTGACTTCGTCGCCGGGCTTGTTGTAGATGACGTGTCGATGCGGCTGTGCGTGCCCCCTCAACGACAGTGGACGTCCGTCCAGGGTTATCTTCTCCGTGCCTTCAATCGGCTCGCCCAGCGCAGCCAGGCGGCCATTTACGGCGAGCCGCCCCTCCCTGATCCAGGTTTCGACTTTGCGTCGCGAGCCGTGACCGGCCGCTGCCAGTACTTTCTGAATACGATCAGCCAACCGGGTCCGGCCACTCCGAGACCTTCAGCTTCTCGTAGTCGTCGTCAAACGATGCTGCTGCGGGCGCGTCGGGGTGTTCTTCAGGCTCATAGGATTCTTGTGGTTCATCCGTGCCCACCGGGTAGAGAACGGGCAGATCGCTCGCAGCCGCTTCCGCGACGTCGTCCGCACTGTCTTCCAGATGCTCTTCGACCTCCGGCAGATTGAGCTGCACGCGCAGGCTTTCCCAATCGGAAAGATCGGCGAGTGGCGGCAGATCATCGAGTTTCTTGAGACTGAAGTAATCAAGGAACGTCTTGGTCGTTGCGAACATGGCCGGGCGCCCCGGCACATCGCGGTGTCCGACAACACGAACCCAGTCGCGCTCGAGCAGCTGGCGAACAATATTGGAGCTCACCGCGACACCGCGAACCTCCTCGATTTCGCCGCGTGTAATCGGCTGCCGGTAGGCGATCAGCGCAAGCGTCTCGAACAGCGCACGTGAATAGCGCGGTGGTCGTTCTTCCCAGAGTTTGTGCAGCCGGTCCGCCATCGAGGATTTGATCTGCATCCGAAAGCCCGAAGCAACTTCCGATACGACAATGCCGCGTTCTTCATAGTCTTCGTTCAGCGACGCGATCGCTTTGCGAATTTCGGCTTTCTCAGGCGCCGTCCGGCCATCGAACAGGCCCTTGAGCTGATCGATATCCAGCGGGCGTCCAGCGGCAAGCAATGCCGCCTCGACAAAGTGCTTTATTTCAGTCGCGTCCATTCAGGGTCTTTCTCAATTTGGCTCATCGATCGGGGCCGACATACCCGGATCGTCATTCGAAACCAATCTGACCGTCGATGCGGCCCGAACGTGCAGCGGCGCATATTCTTCTGATTGCACGACCTCGATCACGGCCTCGCGCAGTAGTTCGAGGAGAGCAATAAAAGTAACAGCCACACCCATGCGACCCTCTTCCGGATCGAAAAGATCGGCAAATCCCGTGAAACTGCTGGCTTTGATTCGCGACAGAATTTCACTCATTCGCTGCCGCACCGATAACGGCTCTCGCTGCATGTGCAGGTTGGAGAACATCTCCGCGCGCTTGAGGACATCGTGAAACGCAAGCAGTAATTCTTTCAATGTAATGTCAGGCAGCTGCGTTACGATCGTGCGGTCGGGTGCATCGGCACTGGCAACAAATACGTCGCGTTCGAGACGGGGCAGATCGCTGAGGTCCTCGGCCGCTTTCTTGTAGCGCTCATATTCCTGCAGCCTGCGAACGAGTTCGGCGCGAGGATCGTCCTCCTCTTCCTCCATGGCTTCAGGGCGCGGCAGCAACATGCGTGATTTGATTTCGGCAAGCATCGCCGCCATGAGCAGGTACTCGCCGGCCAATTCCAACTGCAGCTCGTGCATGAGCTCGATGTACTGAACGTATTGCCGCGTAATCTCAGCGACCGGAATGTCAAGGATGTCGATATTCTGGCGGCGAATCAGGTAGAGCAACAGATCGAGCGGCCCTTCGAATGCCTCGAGAAAGACCTGCAGCGCGTATGGCGGGATATAAAGGTCCTGTGGGAGCGTTGTTACCGGCTCACCGTCGACGACGGCAAACGGCATCTCGGACTGGGCGGGCGACTGATTCTCGTCCTGGGCGGGCTTGGGCGCATCCTCAGGCGTCAGGACTTTAAGTTCAGGCTTCATACGGCTTCCAACGTGGCTCGTCGCATTCTATCGCATATGCCGAGGGTCAGGCGAACTGACTGACATCCCCGCGCCCTGTCCGCAGAATCTCCACAGAACCGCCGGAAAGATCCAATACGGACGTCGGTTCGATGCCGGTGGCCCCCGCGTCAATAATGGCATCCACCTCGTGCCCGATTCGCTCTTCGATCTCAACTGGATCCGTGAGCGGCCGATCGTCGCCGGGCAACAATAGCGTTGAACTCATAATGGGCTCGCCCAGCTCCTCGAGCATCGCCTGCACCACGGCATGATCCGGCACCCGCAGGCCGATCGTCCGCCGTTTGGGATTTTGCAGCCGTTTGGGGACCTCCCGGGTGGCGGTCAAAACGAACGTATAGGGTCCCGGCGTCAGCGACCGGATCAGCCGATAGGCCCAGTTATCGACTCTTGCGTACAGGCTGATCTCGGACAAATCGGCGCAAACCAGGGTGAAGTTGTGCTTCTTGTCCGTGCGGCGGATACGATGGATACGGTCAATCGCCTTCTTGTCACCAATGTGGCATCCGAACGCGTAGCTCGAGTCCGTGGGATATGCGATGAGACCACCACTGCGAATGATCTCCACAACGGCCTTCACCCGCCGCGGCTGCGGGTCTGTAGGATGTATTTCGATGAGCTTGGCCACGCGCGGATTGTATGGGAGCCAAGGCTTGGCGCCTAGTCTATTCCGACAATGGTACAGCTCGGACAAATTGAGCTATCATTCGCCCCGATTTTCTGTCGCACGACGGGCGCACAATGAATCTGATTTTCGAATTCCTGCCTCTGATGTTGTTTCTCGGTGCTTTTTTCTACAAAGGCATCTATTTCGCATTGATCGTGCTGATGATCGCAATGCCAATCGGCTTGCTCGTCAAATACGTACGCACCCAGACGTTCGACAAGATGTATTTCTGGTCCACGCTATTTCTGCTGGTCGCCGGCGCGTTGACCTTGTATTTCAGAAATCCAATGTTCCTTTACTGGAAACCCACCGTGTTTTACTGGGTGGTCGCCCTTGTATTTCTTGGCAGCATCTGGGTCGGCGACAAACCGCTGGTGCAGCGGTTTTTCGGGCTGGTAGAAGGGATGCCCCTCGGCAAGATAACGCGAACTCAATGGAGCAAGCTGAATATGGTCTGGGTCTTGTTCTTCGTTGCGGCGGGCCTCCTTAATATCTGGGTTGCATACAATTTCTCGCAGGAAACCTGGGTCAAGTTCAAAGTATTCGGTCTAATGGCCCTGACGTTCGTATTCATGCTGCTACAGACACTGTGGATCGCAAATCTGATCGGCGGCGACAGTGTTGACGAGCTGGAAAAGTAGCTGTGTGGTATGCAGTCATTAGTGAAGACTACGACGGTACTCTGAATCAACGGATGACCGCACGACCGGATCATATTGCACGATTAAAGTCGCTTTCCGCCGAGGGTCGCCTGCTTGTGGCCGGGCCTCACCCCGCAGTCGATTCACCCGACCCCGGTCCCGCCGGGTTTACGGGCAGCCTGATGATCGTGGACTTTCCGTCTCTCGAGGAAGCAAGGACCTGGGCCGACCAGGATCCCTATGTAAAAGCCGGCGTTATCCGCAAAGTAACCGTGAAACCTTTTAAGCGTGCATTGCCATGAGCAGCGAACGAGTGAAGGCGATCGAGGCGACGCTCAGCGACGCATTTTCCCCCGTCAAGTTGATGGTAAAGGACCAAAGCCATCTGCACGCCGGCCATGAAGGGGCCAAAGCCGGTGGCGGTCATTTCGAGGTGACTATCGTTTCCCAGGCGTTCGAAGGCTGTCAACCGCTTGAGCGCCATCGCATGATTTTTTCGGTTCTGGAGTCAATGATGCAGACCGAAATACACGCCCTGAGCATTCGCGCTCATACGCCCGATGAACTTTGACGCGCTCGCAGCCGAGTTTTTTCGGGACCTTTCTCGCGCCCAGGGCGTCTTATCGTATATTATTCGCCAACTTCGCAAAAAGGACCTCAACATGATTCTCAATAACGGTTCCGGGCTTCCTGGAACACGACAGACTGGTGCCATAATCGCGGCCGTAGCGCTCATGATTTCCGGGTCGCTTTGGGCAGAGACGGTGGCTACTGTAAACGGAGCCGAGATTAGCTCTGACGTATTTGACATGTACCTTGAGTCACGAACTCAAAAGCCCGCTTCGGCGGCGAGCCCCGACGAGCGCGCCACGATACTCGAGGAAGTCAAAGACATTTATTTGCTGAGCACGCAACCTCGCGCAAACGAGCTGGGCAAGAACCCACGCACCAAAGCGCAAATTGAGCTGCAGACACGCGGCATTCTCGCACAGGCGGTTGCAGCGGACTTCCTGGCCAGTAACGCCGCGAGCGACGCAGAAATTATGAGCGCCTATGAAGAGCAGGTAGCGTTGGCGCCGCCTCTCGAGTTCAAAGCGCGTCACATACTTGTGGAAACACAGAGCCAGGCCCAGGAATTGGTAAAAGAGCTTGAAGGTGGAGCGGACTTCGCAGAATTGGCCAAAGAGAAGTCGACCGGGCCTTCCGGGCCTAATGGCGGCGATCTCGGCTGGTTCGGCCCGAATCAAATGGTCGCGCCATTTTCGCAGGCAGTCGCGTCGCTTGAAGACGGCGCCTTTACGAAGACGCCGGTGCAAACACAATTTGGCTGGCACGTTATCTTGCGCGAAGACTCCCGTGATTCTAAGCCGCCAACACTGGACAGTGTTCGCGACGTAGTCAAACAACGGATCGAGCAAGAGAAACTGCAGAAGTACCTGCAAGAACTGCGCGCAACATTAAAAGAATAACTGTGACTTAACTTAATGCTAGTAATTTGTTCAGTTAAGGGCGCCTTTCGGCGCCCTTTTCTTTTCTGCGATTCGATTTGTGAAGCGGGTCACACATCGACCTCAGCATCGCATCTACTATTCTCCCGGAGTCATTCCTAATCGCTCGGGGATGGCTCCTCCAACCCTCGCATCTCCTTAATTGGTTGATACGAGAACTAAGTCGGCAGGGACGCCGACTTTTTTAATCCCGAATCTTACAGGCAAAGAAAAAGGCCACCGAAGTGACCTTTGTCTTGGTTCATTGAAAGGAACGGCTGTCCCCGACACGGAACTCTAATTGAGCGATATTAGAGCCATCCTTTCGAATGAATCTGTTACCTACTGCTAGTTCTGTCAGACAGCATAACTCCGTTTCGTGCCGGCATTGTGCCGGCAAAGCTCCAAAGCGCGCTCGAAGGAGCGAATCCCCGACTGAGACTGGGCGTGTAGTCGATTGTCAGCCCTCCCATCTCCGCTGTCCCGCGTGCCAGGTCAACTGACGAAAGTAGTCCGGTTACGAACACTTCGGTTGCACCGGGTACATACCGTTCAGCAGAAACCGAGAGTTCGTCGGCATACAGCCAACCCGGCGAAACTACGGAACCTGCAACGGATACGTAGTCACCAACGGTCATGCCAGCCAACATGCTCTGCGAGGCCATGACAATCTGCCCCATGGACTCGAAGACGCCGTTAATTCTATCGATAGAGTCAACTGGGCCGGATAGTAAGCGATTATCCGCACCATTGATACCAAGAACATCACCGCCGTTGATTCCAGCTACATCGCCACCGTTGATGCCGAGCACATCACCGCCATTGATTCCGGCTACATCGCCACCATTGATGCCGAGCACATCACCGCCATTGATGCCGGCTACATCGCCACCGTTGATGCCGGCTACATCGCCACCGTTGATGCCGGCTACATCG
>Ga0224497_10000695_pt1 | contig 22871 bp, 20 predicted proteins | sample SF_Jul11_sed_USG_4_FD_167970 | JGI IMG/M metagenome (GOLD analysis project Ga0224497, IMG submission 167970) | Sediment microbial communities from San Francisco Bay, California, United States - SF_Jul11_sed_USGS_13 | ecosystem: Environmental > Aquatic > Marine > Sediment | place: USA...
GCTCGCCCGCGCGGATGGTGACCACCGTCACCCCGGACGGGAAGTGGCGCAGCGCGTCACGGTACATCTCCGACTTGACGGCCATCGGGATCCTCAGGCGGAGGCGAGCTCGGCCGCGGGGCGCTTCGCGTACTTCGTGGCGACGTAGTCGTCGATGATGGCGCGGAAGCCGGCGGCGAGCTCCTCGTAGGAGCCGCGCAGCGACGTGAACTGCTGGCCGTCGACGAAGACCGGGCAGTGCGGCGCTTCGCCGGTGCCGGGCAGGCTGATGCCGATGTTGGCCGCCTTGGACTCGCCGGGGCCGTTGACGACGCAGCCCATCACCGCCACCGTCATGTCCTCCACCCCCTCGTACTCGTTCTTCCACGACGGCATCTGCTCGCGCACGTAGCTCTCGACGCGCTCGGCGAGCTCCTGGAACGTCGTGCTCGTCGTCCGCCCGCAGCCCGGGCAGGCGGTGATGCTGGGCATGAACGAGCGCAGCCCGAGCGACTGGAGCAGCTCGATGCAGGCGTAGACCTCTTCGCGGCGGTCGCCGCCGGGGCGCGGGGTGAGCGAGACGCGGATCGTGTCGCCGATCCCCTCGGCCAGCAGCACCCCCATGGCCGAGGACGACCACACGAGGCCCTTGATCCCCATCCCGGCCTCGGTGAGGCCGAGGTGGAGCGGCTGGTCGGTCTTCGTGGCCAGCTCGCGGTAGGTCGCGATCAGGTCGAGCGGCCGGGAGACCTTGCAGGAGATGATGATCCGGTCTTCGCCCAGCCCGCACTCCCGGGCCAGCTCCGTCGACTGCAGGGCCGAGAGGATCATGCACTCGTTCATGATCTCCTCGGACGTCTTGCCGAGATCCCGGTCGGTGTTCTCCTGCATCTTGGCCATCACCAGCTCCTGGTTGAGGGAGCCCGCGTTGACGCCGATGCGCACCGGCTTGTCGTGGTCCACGGCCACCTTGACGATGGTGGCGAAGTTCTCGTCCCGCCGGCCCGAACGGCCGACGTTGCCGGGGTTGATCCGGTACTTGTCGAGCGCCGCCGCGCAGTCCGGGAACCCCGTCAGGAGCTTGTGGCCGTTGTAGTGGAAATCGCCGACGATCGGCACGTCGCAGCCCTGGTCGGCGAGCCGGCGCTTGATCTCCGGCACCGCCCGGGCCGCCTCGGGCACGTTGACCGTGACGCGCACCAGCTCCGAGCCGGCCGCCGCGAGCTGCCGGCACTGCTCGACCGTCGCGGCGACGTCGGCCGTGTCGGTGTTGGACATCGACTGCACGACGATGGGCGCACCCCCGCCCACGTCCACCGAGCCCACGCGAACCCTGACCGTACGACGGCGCATGACGGGCGGGAGCATAGCACCGGCAGGCGAGGGCCGGCCGGGGCGAAACCCGCGTCCGTCGCCGGAAGACCCTCGCGGGATGGACAGACCTGCTTCCCGCAATAGACGGACGGACATCGTGCGATAGACTCGCCGCCTCGACCGCCCCGAGGACCGCCCGCATGACCGGACCCGCCGAGCTCACCCTCCAGCTGACGCCGCAGAACCGCTGCGACGCGATCGACTTGAAGGCCCTGCTGCGCGCCCGGCTCGGCGAGGCGGTGGGCGCCTACCGCCGGGCGATCTACTGCTCCCACCACACGACGGCCGGGTTCCTCGACCGCCACGTGGGGGGGCGGCTGCGCAGCCAGGCGGACCTGCTCGACTTCATCGGCGCGTTTCAGCGGCTCTTCCCGGCGCAGGCGGACTACGAGCACGACAAGCTGCACCTGCGCGTGGAGCTGTCGGCCGAGCAGCGCGCCACCGAGCCGCGCAACGCCGACTCGCACCTGACGTTCATCGGCGCGGGCATGAGCAATTGCCTCACCGCGGACCTCGAGGACGACCGCCCGGTCTATCTCGTGGACCTCGACGGAGTCCACGAGCACGGCGCGCGGCGCCGGCAGGCGTCGGTCGTGGCCTACAACCGGCAGCGCCCCGTGGCCACCGTGGAGCTCGAGGTGCCGGTCTCCGGCCACCCCATCGACTCGATCAACGTCTTCGAGCCCGGGCTCGGCCTGAGCGAGCAGCTCGCGGAGTTCGTGCGGCGCCAGGGCGTCGAGAAGGGCCGCCTGGATCTGAGCCTCCCCGAGGACGAGCGCGACGCCAGCCTCACCGTCAACGAGTACGAGACCCTGCTCATGCAGAACGACCTGCGCGACGTCCTGCGCGATCCCCTGCGTTTCATGCGCGAGAAGGGCCGCGGCCTGCTGCGCGACCCGCGGGCCGTCGCCCACCGCACCCTCGACTACGCGCAGTACGACTTCGTGCAGGTGCTCAACGAGCTGATGGACGCCGTGGGCGCCAGCGAATCGATTCTCGAGCGCCTGCTGGCGCGGTTGATGGCCCTGCCGGCGGCCCGGCTCTTCGGCGTCCGGCGCTCCGTCAGCCTGCTCGTCAGCGACCGGGAGGGCGACGGCGGGTCGATCGTCAAGGGCACCTACCAGAGCCCGATCCTCATGCAGTGGCGCAAGGCCGAAGGCGGCCGGCGGCGGGTCGCCGCCACCCTCGTCCGTTTCCGCTAGGCATGCGCTATCGCTGGCTGCTGTTCGACGCCGACGGCACGCTCTTCGACTACGACGGCGCGGAGGCCTCCGCCCTCGAGCGCACCCTGGCCGGCGAGGGCCGCGCGACGGACGCCGCCGCCCGCGCCGCCTACCACCGGATCAACGCCGCGCTCTGGAAGCAGCTCGAGGGCGGCACCGTGGACGCGGCGACCCTGCGCACCCGGCGCTTCGAGCTCCTCTTTGCCGAGCTCGACATCCCCTGCGCCGCGGCCCGGACGGCCAGCGAGCGCTACCTCGTCGAGCTCGCCGCCTGCGCCCGGCTCCTCCCGGGGGCGGAGGAGGTGGTGCGCGAGCTCGCGGCGTCGACCCGCATGGCGATCGTCACGAACGGCCTCGCGGACGTCCAGCGGCCGCGCTTCGCCCGCTCCTCGATCGCCGACCTCTTCGAGCTACTGACGATCTCGGACGAGCTCGGCATCGCCAAGCCGGACCCGCGGATCCTCGACGTCACCCTCGAGGCCCTCGGCTCGCCGCCCAAGGACGAAGTGCTGATGATCGGCGACAGCCTGACCTCCGACGTCCAGGGCGGCGTCAACGCCGGCGTCGACACCTGCTGGCTCGCCCCCAACGGCGACCGCCCCCCCGAGGCCCCGCTGCCGACCTGGGTCATCCGATCGCTGGCCGAGCTCCCCGCGATCGTCAGCGGCGCTCGCGGCCGCGCGGGGGCCCGAGAAGGCGCGGCGGACCCGGTGCCTCGGGTCCCCGAGTGCTAGACTCGCGCCTCGAGCGCCCAGGCATCGCGCCGGGCGACTCGGACCCGAGCTCTTTGTGAAGTCATCGCAATCTCTTCGCCCCGCGCTCCCCGCGAGCCCGGAGAAAGGACTTGATCCATGGGACAGGTACCGCGCGCGAAGCCCTGGCTGCTCCTCGGAGACGGCCGCCTCGCCACACATCTAGCCATCTATCTACGCCAGCTGGGAATCCCCTGCCGGCGCTGGAGCCGCCGCCACGGCTGGCACCCCGAGCCGCCGGCCGGCCTCGCGCTCGCGGGCGATCCGCCGCTCGCCGACGCCGTCGGCGAGCACGACCGCGTGCTCGCCGCGCTCGCCGACGACGCGCTGGCGGGCTTCGTCGCGGGCCATTCGCGAGCGGGCGGCCCGCCGTGGGTGCACTTCTCGGGCAGCCGCCGGGTCCCGGGCGCCGCGGCCGCCCACCCCCTGTGCACGTTCGGACCCGAGCCTTACGCCGCGGACTTCTACCCCACGATCCCCTTCGTGCTGGAGAGCGGCGGCCCCGGGCTCGCCGAGCTCCTCCCCGGGCTGCCCAACCCGGCGGTACGGATTCCCGCCGGCGACCGGCCGCTCTACCACGCGCTCTGCGTCATGGCGGGCAACTTCACGACGCTCCTGTGGCAGCGCTTCTTCACCGAGCTCGGGGCGCGCTGGGACCTCGAGCCGGCCCTCGCGCTGCCCTACCTGCGGGCCGTCGCGGCCAATCTGGAGTCGCCGGACGCCCAGGCCGCCCTCACCGGACCCATCGCCCGCGGCGACGGCGCCACCGTCCGGCGCAACCTCGAAGCGCTCGACGGGGCCGGCCGGCCCGAGCTCGCCGCCATCTACCGCTCCTTCCTGGACGCCGCCCGGGCGGCCGCGGCGGAGGCGGCGGCGTGAAGACCGTCCGCGATTTCGCCCGCTTCCGGGCCGCGGGGCGCCGGATCTCGATGGTCACCTGCTACGACGCCTGGTCGGCCAGGATCATCCAGGCCTCGCGGATCGACTGCATCCTCGTCGGCGACAGCGCGGCGATGGTGATGCACGGCCACGACTCCACGATCCCGGCGACGGTCGAGATGATGGCGGCCCACGTGGCGGCCGTGCGCCGCGGCGCCCCCGACAAGCTCACGATCGGCGACTTCCCCTTCCTCGCCCACCGCCAGGGCGTCGCCCACGCCGTCGCCGTGGCCGAGCGGCTGATGAAGGCCGGCGCCCAGGCCGTGAAGATCGAAGGGGTCCGCGGCCACGAAGACGCGATCGGCGCCCTCGTGGAAGGCGGCGTTCCCGTCATGGGGCACCTCGGCCTCACGCCGCAATCGGTGCATCAGCTCGGCGGCTTCAAGGTGCAGGCCCGGGGCGAGGCGGCGGCGGCGCGCCTCCTTGCCGACGCGCGGACGCTCGCCGAGCTCGGGGCATTCGGCCTCGTTCTCGAGGCGGTGCCGAGCGAGATCGCCAGAGCGGTGACGGACGAGATCGAGATCCCGACGATCGGCATCGGCGCCGGGCCGCACACCTCCGGCCAGGTGCTCGTGCTGCACGATCTCCTCGGCTGCGACGAGACCTTCCGGCCGCGCTTCGTGCGCCGCTACCTCGAGGGCCACGCGCTCGTCCGCCGGGCTCTCGACCGCTACGCCGAAGACGTCGAGAACAACGAGTTTCCCAGCACGGAGGAGAGCTACCATGACACGACCGATTCACACGGTCGGCGAGTGGCGGCGCCTGCGCGCTGACGCCGGCCTCGAGCAGGGCACGCTCGGGCTCGTTCCCACTCTCGGCGCGCTGCACGCGGGGCACGCGGCGCTGCTGCGGCGCTCGCTCGCCGAAAACGACGTCACCGTCGTCAGCATCTTCCTCAACCCGACCCAGTTCGACGATCCCGCGGACCTCGAGAGCTATCCGGGCTCGCTCGCGGCCGACCTCGCGACGGCCCGCGAGCTCGGCGTCGACTACGCCTTCTGCCCGACGGCCGGCGAGATGTACCCCTTCGGCTACCGCTATCGCGTGACCGAGGACGACGCGAGCCGGCGGCTGTGCGGCGCCCGGCGGCCGGGTCACTTCGACGGCGTGCTGACGGTGGTCTTGAAGCTGCTCCTCGCCATCCGCCCGACGCGGGCCTACTTCGGCGAGAAGGACTACCAGCAGCTCGACCTCGTCCGCGACATGGCGCGCGACTTCTTTCTCGACGTCGACGTCGTGGCCTGTCCCACCGTCCGCCACCCGGACGGCCTGGCCGTGAGCTCCCGCAACGCCCTCCTGTCGCCGGCCCAGCGCGCGCTGGCGCCCCGCTTCCCCGCCGCGCTCGCCGCCCCCGGGGAGCCGGCGGCGGCGGCTCGCCGGCTGGCGGAGCTCGGCTTCGCCGTGGACTACGTCGAGGACCGGGGCGACCGGCGCTACGGCGCGGTGCGGCTGGGGGGCGTCCGCTTGATCGACAACCTGCCGCTCGCCGCCGCCAGCGAGGCCGGCTCATGATCCTCACCCTCGACGTCGGCAACAGCCTCATCGTCGGCGGCGTCTTCGCCGGCGAGACGCTGCGGTTCCAGTTCCGGATGACGACCCAGGGCAAGCCGACCTCCGACGAGCTCGGCGTCTTCCTGCGCAGCGTGCTGCGGGAGAACGGGACCGCCCACGAGGAGATCGCGGCCATCGCCATGTGCTCCGTCGTCCCGGAGCTGCTGCATTCGCTGCGCAACGCCTGCCGCAAGTACTTCGAGCACGAGCCGTTCGTCCTCCAGCCGGGAGTCCGCACCGGGCTCAAGATCAAGTACCGCGACCCACGCGAGGTCGGCGCCGACCGCATCGCGGCGGCCATCGCCGCCAGCCACCGGTTCCCCGACCGCGATCTCGTCGTCGTCGACTTCGGGACGGCGACGACCGTCGAGGTGATCTCGAGCGACCGCGAGTACCTCGGCGGGGCGATCCTGCCCGGACTGCGCCTGGGGATGGAGGCGCTGGAGGCGGGCACGGCGCGGCTGCCGACGGTGGAGATCGTGGAGCCGGCGCTGGCGGCCGGCCGCTCGACCGTCGAGAGCATCCAGTCCGGGCTCTACTACGGCACCCTGGGCGCCATCCGGCTGCTCGTCGACCGCGTGAGCGCCGAGGTCTTCGGCGGCGAGCGGCCGCTGCTGATCGCCACGGGCGGCTTCTCGTCGCTCTACCGCAACGAGAAGGACTTCGACCACGTCATCCCCGACCTCATCCTGCACGGGCTGCGCCTCGCGCGCGCCATGAACTCCTGAAGGAAACCAGCACCATGCGACTGACGTTCCTCAAGTCCAAGATCCACCGCGCCACCGTCACCGGCGCCGACCTCGGCTACGAAGGCTCGATCTCGATCGACCCGGCGCTCTGCGCCGCGGCCGACCTCTCCCCGTTCGAGCGGGTCGAGGTCTACAACTGCGACAACGGCGCCCGCCTGGCCACCTACGTCATCCCCGGCGGCGACGGCGAGATCTGCCTCAACGGCGCCGCCGCCCGCCACGCCCACCCCGGCGACCGGGTCATCATCTGCAGCTACGCCGAGCTCGAGGCGCGGGAGGTCGAGGCCCACCGCCCCCGGCTCGTCCACGTCGACGACGCCAACCGGCCGGCCCGGAGGTCCGAGGCTCTCTAGATCAGCGAGCGGCTCTGGCCGCCGTCGACGTTGATGCAGGCGCCGGTGACGAGGCTGGCGCGGTCGGAGACGAGGAAGGCGACGACGTCCGCGATCTCCTCGGCCGTGCCGAAGCGGCCGAGCGGCAGGTTCTCGCGGATGAACTCCGCCATCCCCTCCGGGTCGTCGAGGCAGCGCCGGTCCCAGCTGCCGCCCGGGAAGCGGATCGATCCCGGCGCGATGCTCAGCACCCGGATGCCGTCGCCCGCCAGCTCGAGGGCCATGATCTTCGCCATGCTGATGAGCGCCGACTTCGTCGTGTTGTAGATCGCGAGGCCGCGGCCGCCCGCCTCGCGCCCGAAGATCGAGGCGACGAACAGGATGACCCCCCCGCCCGCCGCCCGCATCGCCGGGATCACCTCGCGGCTCATGCGCTGGTGGGACTTGAAGTTGAGGTCGAGCACCGCCTCCCAGTCGCCGTCGGTGAGCTCGGCGAACGCGCCGCGCTTGTTGCCGCCGACGTTGTTGACGAGGACGTCGACGCCGCCGAAGCGCTCCACCGTCGCCGCCACCAGCCGCGCGGCGGAGCCCGGCTCCGTGACGTCGAGCGGCATCGCCAGCACTTCCGCGCCCTCCGCCTCGAGGGCCGCCGCCGTCGCCGCCAGCTGCTCCTCGCCGCGGGCGCAGATCGCCACCCGGCACCCCTCGGCCGCCAGCGCCCGCGCGACGTAGCTGCCGATCCCGCGGCTGCCGCCGGTCACGATCGCCGTCTTGCCCCGCAGTCCCAGATCCATGGCGCAGCACTCTACACCGTGCGGCGGGATCCCCGGCCCGGGCGCCCTAGATCGAGATCGAGCCCTTGCGGAAGTCCGTCTTCTCCAGCAGGACGTTGATCAGCACGGGCTTGCCCACCTTGTGGGCGGCGCGGGCCGCCTGGAGGGTCGACTCGATCATGCCGGGGTTGTCGAGCATGAGGCCGCGGCCGCCGTAGCCTTCCGCCACGGTGTGATAGTTGGTGCGCCGCAGGACGGTGCCGACGTCGTCGCCCAGGATCTCGACCTGCTCGCGGGCGATCTGCGCCCAGCTGCCGTCGTTGCCGACCAGAGCGTAGACCGGCAGGCCGTGGCGGACGAAGGTGTCGAACTCGGCCAGGCTGTAGGCGGCGGAGCCGTCGCCGTAGAGGATCCAGACGTCGGCCTCGGGGCGGCACAGCTTCGCCCCCAGGGCGAAGCCGCCGCCGACTCCCAGGGTGCCGAAGACGCCCGGATCGAGCCACGAGAGGGGGCCGCGCGGCGACAGCGTGTAGGAGGCGGTGGCCACGAAGTCGCCGCCGTCGGCGACGAGCACGCTGTCGTCCGCCAGCAGGGGATCCAGGGTGCGGAAGAGGGCGAGCGGGTTGACGAAGCGGCCGGTGACGGCCGCCCGCCGGTCGATGTCGGCCTCGCGCTCGTCGTCCCGGGCGCGCAGGGTCCGGAGCCAGTCCGCGACGGCCTCCTCGTCGCGGCTCGCCGCCGCGGCCAGGTCGCGCAGGAGCCACCCGGGATCGCCGAGCATGGCGAGGTCCGGGCGCCGGTTCTTCACCAGGTCCTCGGCGCTGCGGTTGACCCCGAGGAGCCGCGTCCCGGGCCGGACGTGGCGGCCGTAGTCGAGCCGGAAGTCGCTCGGGACCCCGGCCAGCAGCACCAGGTCGGCCTCGCGCAGCGCCTGCCGCCGCTGGTGGCGCAGCTGCAGCCGGTGGCCCGCTCCCAGCAGGCCGCGGGCCATTCCGGAGAGATAGACCGGGACGCCTAGCGCCTCGACCGCCGCGGCGACAGCGCCGACCTCGGCCGCCGCGAGCGTCGCCTGGCTGCCGATCACCAGCAGCGGGCGCCGCGCCCGGGCCAGCGCCCGCGCCGCGCGCCGCACCTGCCGCGCCGCCACCCGCGGCACCTCGGGCGGGACGATCTGCTCCATGCCGGCCGCCTTCACGCCCCGGAAGAGGCGCCGCGCATGCCGGTCGAGGTAGGCGTGCAGAGCCCGCTGGGAGAGCGAGCGCCGCCCGTCGCCCGCCCCCAGCCCGTACCACCGGCGGACGACCGCCTCCTCGTAGAGCAGGTCGACCGGCAGCTCGAGGAAGACCGGACCGGGCACGCCCGCCTGCGCCACGTCGAAGGCGTGCTCGAGGAGCGGGGCGACGTCCCGGACGCGGCGGGCGCCGGCCGCCCACTTCACGTGCGGCCGCATCAGCGCCATCTGGTCGATGTCCTGCAGCGAGCCACGGCCCTCGAGCACGGTCGCGGTGGCGCCGCCCAGGAGCACCACCGGGGACTGCGCCTGCTGGGCGTTCTTGACCGCGGTGATCGTGTTGGTGACCCCCGGCCCGGCGGTGACGGCGGCGACGCCGGCGACGCCGCCGAGCCGCGCCACCGCGTCCGCAGCGAAGACGGCGTTGGCCTCGTGCCGCACGTCGATCACCCGCACCCCGAGGCGCTTCGCCTCGACCAGGACCGGCGAGATGTGGCCGCCGCACAGCGTGAAGAGGAAGGGCACGCCGCGCGCCGCCAGCACGCGGGCGACGACCTCGCCGCCGTTCACCGGGATCCTTCGAGCACGTGGCGCTCGAGCACGAAACAGGCGAAGGCGCCTTCGAAGACCGTCTTCTCCCCGACCCGGCCGACCACCTCGACGTCGTGCCGGCGGCCGGCCTCGGCGACCTCCCGAGCCGAGAAGTCCACGACCTGGCCGAGCCGGACGGGGGCCACGAACTTGCACTCCGCCGCCCCCAGCACGACGTTCGGGTCGTTCACCGCCACCATCGCCGCGTAGTCCGCGGCGCCGAACACGAACCCGCCATGGACGAGCCCCCGGGCGTCGGCCGCCATCTCGCGGGTCGTCTCCAGCCGCACCGTCGCCTTCCCGAGCCCGAGGTTGATCGCCACGCCACACAACCGGCGCTCGATCGCATGATGGGTAGCGACCTCCATGAGCCCGTGATTCTAGCCTGGCGCGTCTCCTCGGAACGTCGTCCGGAGTGGCCGTCTGGCAAAGGTCCGTGGCTCAGCTCAGATGCCCCCGCTCGGAGTCGCCCATCTCCACTTTTCCTTCGGGGAAGTACTCCTTCCAGCGGCGCGAGACTTTCGCCGCCACCTCTTCGTCGCAGGAGAGCTCTTCAGGGAAGCCGGGGCGGAGGCGGGCGTCGAGGACGATGGGAGGGGCGTAGGCGAGGTGGTTGCGGACCGTCTTCACGTCTGCGGCGTAGAGGTCGGACGCCGGATCGAAGCGGGTGAAGGTCGTCCACAGGAAGTTGACGTCGCTGGCGGCGGCGCGGCGCGGCTCGTCGCTCGCGACGATCAGCATCCAGCCGGCGAAGGCCGGATGGGCGGCGATGCGCGCGCCGAAGTCCGGCTCGTCGCGCTGGCTCGGACCGCCGACGACGAGGCAGCCCGGGCAGTAGACCGCGACCGACTCCACGCCGCGCGGCAGCTCCGCGGCCGAGAACTCTCCGGGCAGGTCGCGCACCGGCTCGCCCAGCCCCAGCCAGACCCCCTTCGAGCCTTCGTTGACGGCCGGGCCCGCGTAGTCCAGGGTGTCCATCGACAGGTTGCTGAGCACGAAGAGGTCGGTCTCCGGACGGGTGCGCGCCAGCAGGTGCACGAGCGTCGAGCGGAAGTCCCGCAGGTCGAGCGGGCGGTCGACGACGAGGAGGAACTTCGTCAGCGAGAGCTGCCCCTCGCCCAGGATGCGAAAGGCGCTGGCCATCGCCTCGCGCTTGTAGCGCTCCTTGACCACGGCCGCGGCCAGCGAGTGGTAGCCGGTCTCGCCGTAGGACCAGAGGTCCTCCACCCCCGGCATGACGAGGGGAAACAGGGGCGCGAGCAGCTCCTGCAGCAGGTCGCCGATGTAGAAGTCCTCCTGCCGCGGCTTGCCGACCACCGTCGCCGGATAGATCGCGTCGCGCCGGTGGCAGAGATGGTCGATCCGCAGCACCGGGTAGTCGTGGGCGAGGGAGTAGTAGCCGTAATGGTCGCCGAACGGCCCCTCGGGCCGGCGCTCGCGGGGCTCGACGCGGCCGCAGAGCGCGAACTCCGCGTCGGCGATCAGCGGGTGCGCCCCGGGCCCGTCGCACAGCGCCAGCCGCCGCCCGGCGACGAGCGACGCGAGCAGCAGCTCCGGCACGTTCTCCGGCAGCGGGGCGATGGCCGCCAGCACGAGGGCCGGCGGCCCGCCGAGGAACACCGTCACCGGCAGCGCCTCGCCGCGGGCCTCCGCGACCTGGTAGTGGAAGCCGCCCCCCTTGCCGATCTGCCAATGCATGCCGGTCTCCGCGGGGCCGTGGACCTGGAGCCGGTACACGCCGAGGTTGTGGCCCAGGCCGTCGGGATGCTCGGTATAGACCGTCGGCAGGGTCAGGAACGGCCCGCCGTCCCGCGGCCAGGTCGTGAGCGCCGGCAGGGCGCCGAGGTCGGGAGCGGCCGTGACCACCTCCGTCACCGGCCCGGAGCGCCGCCGCCGAAAGCCCACCCGCAGCGCGTCGAGCGCCAGACGGCGCGCCGCCCACAGCTTGCGCGGCGTCGGCGGCACGAGCTCCCGCGGCGCCGCGGCGACGCGGGCGATCCACTCGAAGGGCTTCTCGCCGAAGGCCAGCCGCGCCCGCCCCGGGGTCCCGAAGAGGTTGGTGACGAGCGGAAACCGGGCCGGCGGCACGCTCTCGAAAAGCAGCGCCGGCCCGCCCGCCGCCACCACCCGGCGATGGATCTCCGCCGCCTCCTGCGCCGCGTCGACGGGCACCTCGACGACGGCCAGCTGCCCCTCGGCGCGCAGCCGGTCGAGGAAGGACCGCAGATCGGGAAAGCTCACGGACCGGTAGTCTACCCCCGGCCGCGGGGGCCGCTAGCCGCGCACGCGGAGGACGACGAACGTGATGTCGTCGGCCGGGGTCGCCGCCCGGTGCCAGCGCGTCGCGTAGCCGGCGAGCTCGTCGATGAGCGCCTGCGGCTCGGCGGCCGTCGATTCCTCGAGCAGCCGGCGGACGCGGTCGTAGCCGATCGGCTCGCCGGCCTCGTCGGGCAGCTCGGGGAAGCCGTCGCTCATCAGCAGGATCGTGTCGCCGGGCGCGAGCGCGATCTCGCGCTCCTGGTAGCTCGAGCGGGCCATGCCGCCGAGCGGCAGGCCGGACAGCGCGATCTCCTCAACCGTGCCGCAGGAGCGGCGCACGAGAGCCGGCGGCATGCCGGCCGAGGAGACCCTGAGCCGGCCGTTCTCGATCCTGGCGAGCGCCACGGCCATCGCCATGCGGCCGAGGTTCATGCTCTTGACGGCTGCGGCGGCCTCGCCGAGGAAGTCCGCCAGCGCGGCGCTCGGCGGCCAGGCCGTGAAGAGGCTCTTGATCACCGTCACCATGGTGCCGGCTCGCGCCCCGTGGCCGGTGGCGTCGCCGATGACGGCCGTCAGGGCGCCGCCGGGCTCCTGCCGGAAGTCGTAGTAGTCGCCTCCCACCTCGGTGGCCGTGCGCATGAAGACGGCGATGTCGACGTCCGGATGCCGCGGCAGCTCGCCGGGGAGCAGCGAGAACTGGAACTCGCGGGCCTCCTCGAGCTCGTGCCCCTTGCGCTCGTTCTCCGCCTGCAGGAGCTTCTGCTGGAGCTGGGTGTCGAGCAGGCGCTTCTGGTTGTCCGAGAGCTCGCGCGCCAGGCGGTTGAAGGACTGCGCCAGCTTGCCCACCTCGTCGCGGGAGCGCACCGGGACCCGGACGTCCCAGTTGCCGGCGGCCAGCCGCTCGGACCCCGCCGTGAGCTCCTCGAGATCCCGCGTCAGCCGCCGCGACAGCGGCACGACGCCGATGAGCGCGATGCCCACGAGGCCGAAGCCGAGGCCGAAGTTGCGGCCGGCCGTGGCGCGCAGCTCGCGCACCGACTCCTTGATCGGCCGGGCGACGCCGAAGGTCAGGTCCGACTCCTCGTCCGTGAGGTAGGCGACCACCCAGTCGGCGAGCTCGCCGTCGGGCCGTGCCCGGCCGTCGACGATCAGCCCGACGGCCTCGAGCGGCGCCCGGTCCTCCGGATCCGCCAGGTAGACGCGGCCGTCGGCATCGAAGGCGAAGGGGATCTCGCGCTGGCTGCGGTCCGTCCGGCCCAGAACCTCGGCCACGACGCGGCTGGCCAGCACCCCGGCCCGCAGGCTGCCGATCTCTTCGCCTGCCATCTCGACCGGCCAGGCGTACTCGCGCCCGAGGACCCTGCTCGATTCCTTCATGCGCGCCTCGAGCCTGGCGCGCTCCTTCTCTTCCATCGTGGAGAGCTTGCGGACCGCCCGCGAGTAGATCTCGGACAGATGGCGCCCGACCTCCTCCAGCTTGCGGCGGTCCTCCGGCCCCAGGCCGCCGCGCTCGATCGCCAGCTTCATCGCGCCCAGGGCCGCGAACGCCGAGCGCGGCCCGAGGTCGCCGAGGCCAGCCCCGTCCCAGTCGGCGAGCACCTCGTCGGACTTCCAGGCGGCCGCCAGGCTCTCGGGACTGGCCTGCAGCAGGGCGTCGAGCTCGATGACCACCGGCTCGGTGAAGCGCGGGTCTCCCTCCTTGGGGGGCTTCTCCGGCGCCGCCCCGCCGGGGGCGCGCCCCGGCGCGACCCGCACCCTGGCCACGACGTCGGCGGTCTCCCCGCCCGCGCCCGCTTGCGAGCCAGCGATCGAGCCGGGTGCGACCACCGTCACGCTCCGCGCCTCGCGGGCCGGGGCCGGCGGGGCCAGCGGCGCCGGCGGCGCCGAGGGCACGAACTCGAGACTGTCGACGAAAGGGGTCAGCTCCCGCAGGAGCTTCTCGTGGCCCAGCTCGACCTCGCCGCTCCCGCCCGCGTCCGCCAGCAGCACCTCCCACGGCAGGCCGTGCAGCTGGCGCATCCGATCGCCGAGCTCGGCGCGGGTCGCCTTCATGTGCTCGTCGAGCCCCCCCGCCAGCTCCCAGGTCTCCTGCATGACCGCGCGGCGCAGGGCGCGGGAGGACGACAGATACGAATAGGAGACGATGGCCGCCAGCGGCAGCACCGAGAGCAGGAGGAACCAGACGACGATCTTGGTGCGCAGGCTCATGGTCCAAGGGTGCATACGGGCGAGCGGTGGGAGGGGTTGCGCCGCCCGCCGGACGGCGGCCGGTGCCGCCGCGCCCTACCCCAGGACGGGCCGCCCGGCGACGAGGGCGGCCTGCACCTTGGCGTGGAGGGCGAGCACCTCGGGCCGGGTCAGCCGGGCTCCCGGACCGTGCTGCTCGACCCGGTCGAGGGCCGCACGGGCCAGGGCGACGGGAGAGGCCGCGAACGCCGTCACCCCCCGGGGCGCGCCCGCGCCCTGCAACAGCCGGCAGTACTCCGTCGCCCGCTCGAGATCGCGGCGCGCCAGGGCGAACACCTCGGCGCGGTCGGTTCCGGCGGGCAGGAAGACGCGCCCCTCGCGGCGGTCGTCGGCGGAGTCCTTGAGGATGTTGACCAGCTGCAGCCCCTCGCCGAAGGCCGAGGCCCGCGCCCGCAGCCCCTCGCCGTCGGCGGCCAGCGGCGGAATCTCGAGCAGGAAGAGGTCGGTCAGCATCTCGCCCACGATCCCCGCGACGACGTAGCAGTAGAGCTTGAGCTCGGCCAGGTCCGTGAGCTCGATCTCGCCTCGCTCGGGGCTGCGGCGCACGAAATCGGCCATGCCGCGGGCCGTGCGGCGGGTGTGGCCCGCCATCACCTCGCGCACGGCGGCCGGCATGGCGAGGAGCTCGGCGATGACCTCCGGAGCGTGCCGGAGGAGGTCGAGGTAGCCCTCGTGCGCCGTCGGCGCGGGATCGAGCCAGCGGGCGGCGAGCTCCGCGGCGCGATCGGCGCGCGGCTCCTCCAGCAGGCCCTCGAGCTCGGCCAGCGCCGCGAGCCGCCGCTCGCGGCGCCACAGCACCGTGGCGTCCTCGAAGGTGTCGGCGATCCGGAACAGGAGGTAGGCCGAGGTCACGGAGCGGTCGAGCGGCGCCGGCAGCAGCGGGATGGCGAGAGCGAACGTGCGGCTCGTCCGCTCGAGCAGCCGGGCCAGCAGGGCGGCGTGCTCAGGGCTCGCCACGATGCCTCGCCCCCCGGGCGCGCAGCGCGGCGAGGTCGCCGGCGCCGCTCGCGAACATGGCGATCACGAGCTCGCGCCGCGTGCGCGCCAGCGCCTCGACGGTCGCCGCGGCCGAGGTGACGGCGGCGCGCAGGTAGGGCTGCGCGATGCCGGCCAGGTCGGCCCCCAGGGCCAGCGCCTTGGCCGCGTCGACGCCGCTGCGCACCCCGCCGCTGCCGATCACGGTCACGTCGCCGAGCGCGCGCAGCTGGCGGATGGAGTCCGGCGCCGGCACCCCCCAGCGCGCGAAGAGCTCGCCGGACGCCGGGTCGCCCGCGCGCCAGGACTCGATGCGGGCCCAGCTCGTGCCGCCCAGCCCGGCGCTGTCGAAGATCGACACGCCGACCGCCCGCAGCCGCCGGGCGGCGGAGCCCGACAGGCCGCACCCGACCTCTTTCACGATCACCGGCACCTCGAGCCGCTCGGCCACCGCCCCGATCTTGGCGGCGAGCCCGGAGAAGTCCCCCTGCCCCTCGGGCTGCAGCGCCTCCTGGAGCGGGTTCAGGTGCAGCCCCAGGGCGTCGGCCGCGATCATCTCGACCGCCCGCCGGCACTCGTCGATGCCGAAGCCGTAGTTGAGCTGCACGGCCCCCAGGTTGGCAAGGAGCGGCACCGACGGCGCCCAGCGGCGCACCTGGAAGGACGCCGCCTGCGCCGGGTCCTCGATGGCCCTGCGCTGCGAGCCCACCCCGAGGACCACCCGCGCCTCCTCGGCCGCCACGGCCAGGTTGCGGTTGATCCGCGCCGCCTCCACCGTGCCGCCGGTCATGCCCGAGACGACGAGCGGCGCCGCGAGCTCGCGCCCCAGAAACGTCGTGGCGCAGTCGACGGCCGCGAGGTCGAGCTCGGGCAGCGCCTGGTGCTCGAGCGTCCAGTCATCGAACGCCGAGGGCGAGAGCTGCGAGCGCTCGTCGAGGGCCAGCTCGATGTGCTCCGCCTTGCGGTCGCGCGGCGCCGCCGGGAGATCGGTCATCGCAACGTGATACCCGAGCCCGCCGGCATCGTCAAGGGGAGCGCGGCGTCGAAGCGCAGCGCCGCCGCGGCCGGCGCGGACGGCGAGCTCGTCATGAGGAACCCGAGGCTCGCGTCGCCGCGCAGCGCGCCGTGGGTCCAGCGCAGGGCGCCCTTGGTCCAGCGCGCGGCGCGCTCGGTGCCGCGCGCCCCGTACATGAACCCCTCGGCGGTCGAGCAGACGACCGACGCCGGGTTCTTCACCCCGGCGAACGCGGCGGCCAGGCGGTAGAGCGGGTCCGGGTACTCCGTCGCCGCGGTCGCCGCCAGCAGCTCGGAGTCGGGAACCCAGCCGGCGGCGGGGGCGGCCTTGCCGAGCACCGCCGCCAGGCCGCCGCCGCCCTCCCGCAGGCTCCAGCGCCAGGCGTCTCCCGCCGCGCCCGTACGGCGCTCGAAGGTGAGAGCGAAGTCCCCCCCTTCCACGCTCCAGCCGCCCTCGTCCCGCGTGACGCACAGGTCGACGCCCTCGACGCCGGCCAGGGCGCGGCTCAGGGCCGCCGCCTGGGAGGGCGCGGCGTAGGCCTCGAAGCTCGACACCAGGCCGTAGGGGGTGAGCACCACGTCGCGCTCGTCCGCGAGCCGATCGCGCCGCCGCCAGCCGTGGGCCGCGACGGCCCGCAGGACGTCCGGCAGCACGTTGCGCAGGCGGCCGCCGCCGGCCAGGCCGTGGTCGGAGAGCAGCACGACCGAGAGGCCCGCCCCCTGGCGCCGGCGCAGGCCGCGCAGGTCGGCGTCGAGCTGCCGCAGGATGGGGTCGAGCCCCGTCGGCCCGAAGAGGTGGGCCGCCGTGTCGGTGTCGGCCACGTAGATCGTGAACGTCTCGCGGCCGCTCGCCTCGAAGGCGGCCAGCGCGCCGGCCAGCTCGCGGATCCCGGCGCGGACCGGGCGGGCGGCGTGGAGGGCGTTGCGCAGCGGCCCCTTGCGGTTCCAGTCGAAGTACTCCCGCCACGGGAAGGTGACGCGGAAGTAGCTCACCGGCCCGCCGCCGCGGCGCCGCCCGAGCTGCCAGTCGAAGAACCGCGCCTCGTAGCCCGGCGAGAGCTCGAGCCCGGCCGCGCCGAGAATCCCGGCGAGAGCCATGCTGGTGCTCGAGGGGAACGTGCTGATGAGGGGGACGGGCGGCCCGAAGTCCGCGAAGAGGCCGCCGCCGTCGCCGGGCTGCGTGAGCCGCGCCATCGTCGCGTAGGGCACGGCGTCGAGGAGGATGACGAGCGTCCGCGTCCCGGGCTCGGCGCCGACCCGCTCGCGGCCCGGCGGCCCGGGCGGCGCGGCCGCCGCCAGGAGCAGGCAGGCGGCGCCGAGGCGGCGGCCGAGCCCCCGCTTCACGCCGCGGCCACCTCGAGGGCGCAGTCGGCGAGCCGGCCGGCCACGGCGCGCAGGCGGCCCCGCAGGCGCAGCAGGCCCGGCCAGCTCGCGGGGCGCCGGCTCGCCGCCAGCAGGACGCGGCCGCGGCCGAGGACGCCGGCGGCGCCGCGCAGGCCCTCGAAGTCGAGGGGCAGCCGCTCGTCGAGCGGGTCCGTGACCCCGCGCAGCAGCACGAACGGCAGGCCGGCGCCGGCCGCCGCCCGCGCCCAGGCCCAGCTCTCGAGATCGACGGCGGTGGGGCCCGGCGGCGCCGCCGCTCCGGCGCGCGCCTTGGCCTCGCGGTCGCGGGCGATCCGCGGCGCGCTCACGATGCTGCCGGCCACGACCCCCGGCAGCGCCCGGCCGCGCCGCTGCCAGCGGCTGTCGGGAGGGATCACGATCTCGCCCGAGGCCTCGTCGATCACCCGCTCGGCCACCAGCACGTCACCCGCGCCCAGACCCGGCGTCGCGCCGCCGGCGCAGCCGACGCCGACGAGCACCCGCGGGCGGGCGAGGGCCACGAGCGCCTCGACCGCCTGCCGCGCCCGCCGCGCGCCGTCGCCGGTGGTGACGAGGGTGATCTCCCGGCCGCCCGCGCGGCAGCTCCACCAGCCGCCGGCCGGCGGCGGCGGGCGCCGCGCCAGCCGCCGCGCGAGGGGCGCGAGCTCCGCGGCGAGGGCTGCGACGACCACGATCCTCACCCTTGCCGGGCCCGCGCGTAGCCGTGCCGGCGGTACCAGTCGACCGCCCGCTCGAGGGCCGCCGTCACCGGCCCCGGGTCCCAGCCGAGCTCCCGGCGCGCCTTCGAGCTGTCGAAGAACATCTTGTGGCGGGCCAGCCGGAGCGCCTCGAGAGGGAGCCAGGGCTCGCGCGGCAGCACCCGGCTCGATGCGGTGTCGAGCGCCGCCAGGGTCAGGGGAATCCAGTGCGGCAGGCGCAGCCGCGGCGCCGGCAGCCCGCTGATCCCCGCCAGGAGCGCGAGGATCTCCGCGAGCGTCAGGTTGCTGCCCCCGAGGATGTACTCCTCGCCGTCGCGGCCCCGCTCCGCGGCCAGCAGGTGGCCGCGCGCGACGTCCGCGACGTCGACGAGGTTGAGGCCGGTGTCGACGTAGGCCGGCATCTTGCGGTTCAGGAAGTCGAGGACGATCTTGCCCGTCGCCGTGGGCTTGTGGTCGCCGTCGCCGACCGGGGCCGAGGGGTGGACGATCACGACGGGGAGGCCGCGCGCCGCCCACGCCCTGGCCTCCTGCTTGCCCAGGAACTTGCTGCGCTTGTAGTGCCCCACCATGTCGGCCAGCGTCTTCTCGGTCGTCTCGTCGGCGGCTGCGCCGTCCGCCAGCGGACCCAGGGTCCCCACCGTGCTCGTGTAGACGACCTTGCGCACGCCGGCCGCGGCCGCGGCCGCCAGCACGTTGCGGGTGCCGTCGACGTTCGAGGCGTAGATCTCCCGCGGCCGGCGGACGAACAGCCGGTAGTCGCCGGCGCAGTGGAAGACCCGCTCGCAGCCCGCCATGGCGGCGGCGACCGACGCCGGGTCGCGCAGGTCGCCGACGACGACGTCGGCGGCCGCGCCCTCGAAGTTGCGGCGCGAGCTCGTGGCCCGCACCAGGCAGCGGACGTCCGCTCCCTCCTCCTCGAGACGGCGCAGGAGGTGGCCGCCGACGAAGCCCGAGGCGCCGGTGAGGAAGACCTTCATCCGAGAAGGTTCCAGGCGGCCAGCCGCAGCATGTCCCGCGGGCTCCGGCGCGCCTCGCGCACGACGGAGGCCTCGAAGCCGGAGTGCATGGCGCAGTTCTGGCACAGGGCGTCCTGCCGCGATTCCCAGTAGTCCCAATCCGTCCCGGTCCAGAACTCGTCCCAGGACCAGGTGCTGGTCTTGCCGATGAGGTAGCACGGCCCCTTCCAGCCCCGGGGCGTGAAGGTCACGGTGCTCCACGGCGAGCAGCCGTAGTCGCGCAGGCCGGCCGCGAACTCCAGGAACATCGGCGTCGACGTCAGCCGGTGACGCCGCGAGATCTCCAGCACGCGGCGGAACTTGCGCCGCATCTGCTCGCGGCCGAGGAAGAGGTCGCGGGTGACGCTCTCGTACCGGTAGCCGGGCGAGATCAGCATGCCGTCGACGCCGAGGCCCGCCAGCAGCCCGCACAGCTCGTCGATCTCCTCGACGTCGGTCTCCCGGAACACCGTCGTGTTGGTGAGGATGTGGTAGCCGCGCCGCTTGGCGTCGGCGATCGCCGCCACCGCCTGGTCGAAGACGCCCTCGCGCGCGCACACGCGGTCGTGGGTCTCGCGCGTGCCGTCGAGGTGGACGTTGATCGTCAACCGCTTGTGGGGCGGGACGCGGCCGAAGACCCGCTCGTCGAGCAGCAGGCCGTTGGTGCAGAGATAGACGTGCCGCCGACGCCCGATGATGCCGGCGACGAGCTCGGGCAGCTCGGGGTAGAGCGTCGGCTCGCCGCCGCAGATCGACACGGCGGGCGCGCCGCAGTCGTCGAGCGCCTCGAGACAGGTCGCGAGCGGCAGGCGGTCGGCGAGCTTGCCCGTGTGGCGCTCCGTCGCGCAGCCGAGGCACGCCAGGTTGCAGGCGTAGAGCGGCTCGAGCATCAGCACGAACGGATAGCGCCGGTTGCCCCGCAGGGCCTGGCGCAGCTGATGGCCGATCATGTCGGTCGTGACGTGCAGCGGGAACCGCATCTCTCGTCTCTCCGGGTGGCCGCGGACTAGCTCTCTCCGCGCCGCCGCGCGGGGATCGCGAAGGGATCCTCCCCCGCTTCCAGCCGGCGCTGGGTCGCCAGCGCCAGGAGCGGGAAGTAGGTGGCGTAGAGGTGGTAGCGCAGGTAGAAGACGCCGGGGAAGCCGGTTCCGGTCCAGAAGACGTCGGTCCAGCCGCCCGCGTCCTCCTGGGCGTCGACCAGGTACTCGAGCCCGCGCCGCGCCGCGGCGCCGCGATGCTCGCCCGCCGCCATGAGCCCCAGCAGCGCCCAGGCGGTCTGGCTCGGGGTGCTCGGCCCCTCGCCGCGGGTCTCCGGACGGGCGTAGGACTCCGGCAGCTCGCCCCAGCCCCCGTCGCGGTTCTGGCGCGACAGCAGCCAGCGGCCGCCCTGGCGCAGCGAGGGCGCCGACGCCGGCTCGCCGGCGTGGCGCAGGGCCCACAGGGCGAGCCACGTGCCGTAGAGGTAGTTGCAGCCCCAGCGGCCGTACCAGGAGCCGTCCTGCTCCTGCTGCCGGTAGAGGAAGCCGACGGCGCGGCTCAGGATCTCGGAGCCGGGCGCCACCCCCGCCCGCAGCAGCGCCTCGACGACCCGCGCCGTGACGTCCACCGTAGGCGGGTCGATCATCGCGTTGTGATCGGCGAACGGGACGTAGGTCAGAAGCTCGCGGTCGCAGGCGCGGTCGAACGCTGCCCATCCGCCCGTCGGGTTCTGCATGCCGCGCAGCCACTCGACTCCCCTGCGCAGGGCCGCGTCGACCCGCGCCCGGTCTTCCGGGTCGCGGACCGCGACCTTGGAGAGAGCCGTCACCACCTGGGCCGTGTCGTCGCAGTCCGGATAGAACTCGTTCGCGTACTCGAAGTACCATCCGCCGGGGGCCGGGTCGTGGCGCCCGCGAGCCCAGTCCCCGAGCCCGCGGACCTCGCGCTCCGCCAGCCACGCGGTGGCCCGGACCGCCGCCGTCGAGTCGGCCGCCAGACCCGCGTCGAGCAAGGCGTTGAGGGCCAGCGCCGTGTCCCACACGGGCGAGCGGCAGGGCTGCATCCGGAGCGTCGCCGCCTCTTCGATCGCCAGCCTGTCGAGGGCCGCGACCTGCCCCGCGAGCAGCGGATCGTCCGCCGCGACGCCCAGCGCCCTCAGCGCCAGGATGGAGTTGACGATCGGCGGGAAGATCGCGCCCAGGCCGTCGCTCGCCTCGAAGCGCCGCACCATCCAGCGCCGCGCCCGCGCCAGCGCCCGCGCGCGCAGCCGGGGCAGGGGCCGCTCCTCGTAGATCCTCAGGGCGGCGTCGACGAGGTGGAAGAACCGGCTCCAGGCCGCCGCCCGCAGCGAGCCGGGCGCCGGCTCGGCCGCCTCGCCGCCCGCGATCGCGAGCTCGGGGATGGCCGCTCCCTCGGGCACCGGGCAGCTCGGGCGCAGCGCCCGCACGATCGACAGCGGGACGACGATCGCCCGCGACCAGGCGGACATCTCCCAGATGTTGACGGGCATCCAATCGGGCAGCAGGATGAGCTCGGGCGGCACCGCCGGGCAGCGCGACCACGGGTACTGGCCGAAGATCGCCAGATAGATCTTGGTGAAGGAGTTGCAGGCCTCGATGCCGCCCAGCTCGACGGCCGCGCGGCGCGCCGCCGCCATGTGCGGCGCGGCGGCCGGGTCGCCGGCGAGCTTGAGGGCGAAGTAGGCCTTCGCCGTCGGGTTGACGTCGGCCGCGCCGCCCGGGAAGAGGGGCCAGCCGCCGCCGGGCAGCTGTCCCGCGCGCAGGGTGCGCGCCGCCTTGGCGACCCGCTCCTCGCCGCCGCGGCCGAGGAAGGTCAGCGTCATGACGTACTCGGCCTCGAGGATCGCGTCGCCCTCGAGCTCGCCGCACCAGTGGCCGTCGTCCGCCTGCAGGCCGAGCAGGTACGCCCGCGCCCGGCGGAGAGCCGCGTCGGCGCTCCGCCGCAGCCTGGGGGCGGCGCGCCGGGCCGGGATCGCGGCGGCGGGACGGTGCTGCGAATCGGCGGCGCTCAACCCGGGCTTCCTCCCCTGTGGCGATCGGTCGGCCTAGGATACGCCATCGCCCGCCGCCGCGCCGCGCCCACTTCTGCTACATTCTGGCCGCCCCGGCGCCGCGGCGCCCGCGGGTGCCCCCGCCCACCACCCCGAACAGGAGAGCGATCTTGGCGGACAGCGTCACCCCCCAGACACCGGCCGGAGAGCAGGCGCCGGTCCGCGACCAGGTCGTCGTCGCCGGCTCGCTGGCGTTCGATCACATCATGACCTTTCCCGGCCTCTTCAAGGACCACATCCTGCCGGACAAGCTCCACGTGATCAACATCTCCTTCCTCGTCGACAAGCTGGAGCGCAAGCGCGGCGGCTGCGCCGGCAACGTCGCCTACTCGCTCGCGCTGCTCGGCCACCGGCCGCGCATCGTGGGCACGGCCGGCCACGACTTCTCGGAGTACCGGCGCTTCCTCGAGGAGCAGGGGGTCGACGTCGCGGGGATCCGGATCGTGGACGGCGAGCCCACCGCAGCCGCCTTCATCACGACGGACCAGTCGGACAGCCAGATCCAGGGCTTCTACGTGGGCGCCATGTCGCTGGCCCGCGAGCTGAGCCTCAAGGAGCTGGCCGGCCCGCGAGCCCGCCTCTGCATCGTCTCGCCGGACGACCCGGCGGCGATCGAGCGCCACTGCGGGGAGGCGCGCGAGGCGGGCCTCGACTTCTTCTTCGATCCCTCGTTCCAGGTCACGCCGATGGCCGGCGCCACGCTGCGCGACTGCGCCCGCGGCGCCCGGGGCCTCCTGCTCAACGACTACGAGTACGC